>ENA-ORRL01001919-ORRL01001919.1-human-gut-metagenome-genome-assembly--contig:-NODE-1919-length-13859-cov-2.804405_pt1 | contig 13859 bp, 11 predicted proteins | sample MGYA00242175_ERZ509134 | MGnify/ENA primary metagenome ERZ509134 (study PRJEB26280, sample SAMEA2338660) | human gut metagenome | biome: human gut; feature: human-associated habitat; material: faeces... | reverse complement strand
TCCAGACAGGGAATAATTCTCTTTGTAAACATCTTATTTTCCCTCCTTCTCAGTATTGCCGTCTTTTCCCACAGCAGCAAAATTTTCAAGTATCTTCAGTCCCCATTTGCTGCTCTTTTCCGGATGGAACTGGCAGGCAAATACATTGTCCTTTTCTACGGAAGCATGAATACAGGTGCTGTATTCTGTAGTAGCCTTTACAATCTCAGGCTCCTCTGCCTGCAGATAATAAGAATGCACAAAATATACATAGGTCTGTTCCGGGATTCCCTGAAACAGTCTGCCATTATTCTGAAAATGCAGGGAATTCCATCCCATATGCGGGATCTTAAGTCCCGGACAGTCCGGAATTCTAAGGATCTCTCCTTTTAGAATACCAAGTCCCTCCACACCTGGCGTCTCGTCACTTCTTTCAAACAAAAGCTGGAGCCCAAGACAGATTCCAAGAAGCGGGATTTGTCTCTCTGCTACTTCACGAAGCACTTCATCCAATCCATATTTTTTCAGATTGTACATGGCATCGCCAAATGCACCGACTCCCGGAAGGATCACTTTATCGGCAGAAAGTATCTCTTCTCTGTCTCTTGTGATAACCGCATCCTCACCAAGATATTTTAACGCTTTTTCTACACTTTTAATGTTTCCTGCATCATAATCAATAATCGCTATCATCCGCATATCCTCACGATTTTTATATTCTTGTAGTTATTCAAAAGAGCTTTTTCCGCTCATGTCACAATCTTCTTCCCTGTGTCAATCAGTAATAAGCTCTTTTATAATGTACCACGTTACAGTGTGAATTGCAAGATTTGCGTTTATTTCATGTCCAGTTCAAACCAGAACTCAACACCATTGGTATGATTGATCGCACCGTATCCTTTTCCAAAGGAGTCCATGATCGCCTTCACAATGGAAAGACCGATGCCGGTCCCGCCGTATTCTCTGGTCCTCGCTTTATCCACCTTATAGAACTTCATCCACAGGTTGGGAAGCGCCTCCTCGGGGATCGGCGTTCCCGTGTTAAATACAGATACCCGGACCTTATCTCCATCTCTCGTAATGCGGATCACGATTTTTTTCTCCCCTCCGGCGTGATGGATGGCATTGCTCAGATAGTTGGTCACCACTTCTTCGATCTTAAATTCATCTGCCCAGACCCACACCGGGCCGCTGCATTCAAACTTCACCTCTGCTTCCGCCTGCTGGACCATGATCCTCGCTGAATTGATGACGCCCTGGATCAGCTCAGTCAGGTCGAACCGTTCCATGACCGTCCGGTCGCTGCCGCTTTCCAGAGATGACAGGGTCAAAAGCTGTTTTACCATCTTATTCATCTTTCCGGCCTCATCCACGATCACGTCACAGTAATAATCCCGGCTCTCCTTATCCTCGCCCATGCCTTCCTGGAGGCCCTCTGCGTAGCCCTGGATCAAAGCAATGGGCGTTTTCAGCTCATGGGATACGTTGGCAATGAATTCCTTTCGCATCTCGTCGATCCGTGTCTTCTCCTCAATATCCTTCTGAAGCTGGTTATTGACAGATTTCAGTTCACCGATGGTATCCCTAAGGCGCCTGGACAGCGTATTCATATTCTTTCCCAGGACCCCGATCTCTGTATACTCCCCCTTCTCCGGTTCATATCTGGCGTCAAAATCCAGCTGGGACATTTTTTCCGAAAGCCTGGAAAGCTGATTAATGGGGACCGTAAGCCGTCCTGCCACAAAATAGACCCCGATCCCGCCGATCAGTACGGCAAAGATGCCCACATAAGCCAGAAACCGGTTGGAGAGCATGGTACTCTCGCTGATGCTGGAAAGAGGGGTGCTCATAATGAAAGCTGTGCTGTTGTCCGAAAAAAAGCCCCAGCTTTCCAGATAGCTGCCGTCTCTCCACGGGTCGAAGGTGACCTGGAGCGTATAGGCTTCATTCTCCTCCAGCACCTTTACGTCCATATGGTTTTTTCCAAAAATATACCGCTCCATCCGGTCCCTTAAAAATTTCGCGTCCCTGGCTGTGGAATAGACTGCCGACGAATCGGCGCTGTTGTCGATCATCAGCATGGAAACATTGGCCTTGTCGCTGAAATCCCGGAACAGCTTCTGGAGATTTCCTTCCTTTATGTTTCCGTCTGCATCCTGCTCCCGCTTCATGGCCTCCTGGATGGAGATGCCCCGCTCTGCGTTGGACTCCAGCTGCCAGTTGAACGCATCGTAGGCCGCTTCAATGGACTCCCCCTTCTCCGTTATATAGTATTTTTCCAGATACCATTTGTTGATCCCCCAGATCACGGCGATCATGGCCATCATAAGGCCCACAAAGATCACCGTCATCCGCGTCCGTATGGATTTCATTATGCGTTCACCTCAAACTTATATCCCATGCCCCAGATGGTCTTTATGAGCTCGCCCTTTTCTCCTAACTTACTGCGAAGCTTCTTTACATGGGTGTCGATGGTCCTGGCGTCACCGAAATAATCGTAATTCCACACGTTGTTCAGGATCTTTTCCCTGGACAGGGCCATCCCCTGGTTTTCCATAAAATATGTCAGAAGCTCAAATTCCTTATTGCTCAGATCCACCGGCTGGCCGTCCCCACTGGCCTCGGGGGCGTCCTTATCCACCCGGATCCCGGCTGCCTCCAGGATCTCTCCCGTTCCGGCGTTTCCCCGCCTTAAAATGGCCTCTATGCGGGCCACCAGGATCTTTGGACTAAAGGGCTTGGAAATATACTCGTCCACTCCCAGTTCAAACCCCAGAAGCTCGTCCCGTTCCTCGGACCGGGCCGTCAGCATGATGATCGGCACCTGGGAATAGCGGCGGAGGGGCCGGCATACCTCCCCGCCGTCCATTTTCGGCATCATCACGTCCAGGATCACCAGACCGATATCCTTTTCTTTAAAAAAGATATCCACCGCCTGCTCCCCGTCCTCTGCTTCGATCACCTTATATCCCTTGATGGCCAGAAAATCCTTTACCAGCTTCCGCATCCTGGCCTCGTCGTCCACCATCAGAACCTTAACAGCATCCATTTTTCCACCTTCCTTGTTCGTTTCCTTTTCTACCTGTATTCTAGCAGAATGACCGGTAAAATACCATCAGTTCACTAAAGTTTCACAAAGCCAGGGGCCGCTTTAGAATAAGCGGGGTTCTCTCAGAATTTTTTTGAATTTATCGCTTTAATCCATTGATTTTCTTTATATTTCGATGTATTATATATATTAGATAATCTTTTTCTCCTGTTGCATTCATATAAACCGTTTTTATTGATTCTTATAAAAAACTATAAAGGTACGAATACATCAAAGTGATAAATTGTGGCCGTAAGTGGATATAGCGGATCTCAATACTGGGCTGGATGGACGGGAGAATGGTACTTTTTACCAGATAACCTTGTAAACAGCGAATTGCAGTAATAGGAGTTTTCAATGCAGCCAAAATATTAAAAAGCTTTTATAGCGGCCCTGGCCCTGGGGATTATTTCCTCTATTCACACAAGACCCCGATATCCTGTTTTCCCCCTCTCCATCCTTCCGACCGTTCTGGATGTGATACGCTATTTCCTCATGATATCCATCCAGATATATGTACTGGAAAAGGTCCGCAATTCTAAACATAGTACGCTTATATATAACAGTGTAAATATCGTATTCGTTTTGATGATCCTGTATTTTCTTTTCCGCTCCTTCTGACCTTCCATCCGGAAGTGTAACAGGACAGCTATTTCTTCCCACTAACAAAATAAGAGGGCCCCGGCGGCTGCCGATGCCCTCTTTATTCTTCTTTATTCCTGTTCCTTCTCCTCCGGAACCACAGCGATATGAAGCTCCTCCAGCTGCTTCACATCCACCTCCGACGGAGCCTCCATCATCAGACAGGAGGCATCCTTTACCTTCGGGAAAGCGATCACGTCGCGGATGCTGTCGGCTCCCACCATCAGCATGATCACACGGTCCAGGCCGTAGGCCAGGCCGGCATGGGGCGGAACGCCATATTTAAAGGCATCCAGAAGGAAGCCGAACTGCTCGTTGGCCCGCTCCGGCGTAAAGCCCAGGACCTCAAACATCTTCTCCTGGATATCTCCCTGATGGATACGCACAGAACCGCCGCCCAGCTCTGTTCCGTTTAACACGATATCGTATGCTTTTGCACGCACTGCGCCTGGATCGCTGTCCAGAAGGGGGATATCCTCCTCCATGGGCATGGTGAACGGATGGTGCATGGCCACATACCGGTCCTCTTCCTCTGAGTACTCTAAAAGCGGGAACTCAGTCACCCACAGGAACTTAAAGTCATCCTTCTTAAGAAGATCCAGCTGTCTTGCCAGCTCCAGACGGAGGTTTCCGAGAACGTCGAATACCACCTTATCCTTGTCGGCGGCAAAGAATAACAGGTCTCCCGGCTTTCCGTCCATGGCCTTTACCAGGGCGTCCAGCTCCTCCTCCTTCATGAACTTTCCGAAGGAGCACTTATAGGAGCCGTCCTCATGGATGGCCAGGTAGGCCAGTCCCCTGGCCCCAAAGCCCTTGGCGTATTCCACCAGAGCGTCGATCTTCTTTCTGGGCATGCCGGCCTGGCCGTCTGCGTTGATGCCGCGGACAGAGCCGCCGTTTTCCAGGGTGCTCTTAAACACCACAAATTCACAGTCCTTTACCACGTCGGACACATTTTTAAGCTCCATTCCAAACCGCAGATCCGGCTTATCTGAGCCGAAGCGGTCCATGGCCTCTCTCCAGGTCATTCTCTGGATGGGAAGCTGCACATCAAAATCACAGATCTCCTTGAAGATCTTCTTTAAAAGCCTCTCGTTTACATCCAGCACGTCCTCCACATCCACAAAGGACAGCTCCATGTCGATCTGGGTAAACTCCGGCTGGCGGTCAGCCCTGAGATCCTCGTCCCGGTAGCAGCGGGCCAGCTGGAAATAACGGTCAAAGCCGGAGCACATTAAAAGCTGCTTTAAGAGCTGCGGAGACTGGGGAAGGGCATAAAAGTTCCCCGGATGCACACGGCTGGGCACCAGATAGTCCCTGGCTCCCTCCGGCGTGCTCTTAATTAAGGTGGGGGTCTCGATCTCTAAAAATCCCTCATCTGCTAAAAACTGGCGCACCATGGTAGCCACACGGCTTCTGACCAGGATGTTTCTCTGGAGATCCGGACGGCGCAGGTCCAGATACCGGTATTTTAAGCGCACCTCTTCCCTTGTCTTACTGTTTTCCTCAATGGGGAACGGCGGAACCTCGGATTCGGAAAGGATCCGCAGGGATCTTGCCCGTACCTCAATGGAACCGGTCTTTAAGTTTTCGTTGGCCGCGCCGGAACGCTTTTCCACCACGCCGGTCACCGCGATGGTAAACTCACTTCTTAAGCGCTCTGCCTTTGCAAAGCTCTCGGCTCCGCAGTCGCTTTCCTCAAAAATGATCTGGATGATCCCGGTGCGGTCTCTCAGATCTGTAAAGATGATGCCGCCTTTATTTCTGCTCTTCTGGACCCAGCCCATAAGGGTCAGCTCCTGGCCCACGTTTGCCTCTGTAACCTCCGTACAGCGGCAGGAACGCTTTAAGCCTGCCATTGATTCTGCCATGATATTCTCCTCCTGCTTAACGCTTTAACTCCTCTTTATAGAATTCCTTAAACTCCGTATAGCCTTCTTTTCCCAGCTGCTCCTTCTGGAACTTTTTATTTTTATTCATCTGGGTCACCAGGACCGTCTTTCCCTCTGCGCGGGCAGCCATGGCCTCCTTAAGGATCTCAGAAAGGCGCTCCATTCCCATGCCCTTTTCATACATCCAGGCCTCTCTGGCATTCTTTTCCGGAACAACAAAGCCGGCGTCCATGAGGATCCCCACGATCCGCTCAAAGCCGATGGAAAAGCCGCAGGCCGGTGTATCCATGCCTGTGAATCTTCCCACCATCTTATCATATCTTCCGCCGCCGGCCACAGAGCCGCCAAAGCCTTCCATGGCCACCTCAAAGATCGTGCCGGTGTAATAGCCCATGCCGCGGACCAGGGTTGGATCGAATTTCAGTCCAAAGCCTCCGCCGGACACGCTCATGACCGTATCCATGATCTCCGCCAGATTTTCAGCTGCACCGTCCTCCAGTACGCCTGAAAGGATCTCTCCCATACGGCGGACTCCATCGGCGTCATTTGTCACCTGTCCCATAAGCTCCAGGTATTTATCCGCCGTTTCTTCGGAATATCCGTTTTCCACCAGCTCCGCTCTCACGCCGTCCACGCCGATCTTGTCCATCTTGTCCACGTTGATGACCCCCTTTTCAATGTCCCCCTCCGGGAAGCCGCTGTAAACGGCCATGGCCCACAGGATCTTCCGGTCGTTGATGCGGACCTCAAACTGGTTGTTGGGGCAGATCTTCTTTAAAGCTGTGGTGGTCGCCAGCACCAGCTCGATCTCCGCCTGGCTGGTGGCGTCGCCGAAGATGTCGATGTCACACTGGACAAACTGGCGGTAACGGCCCTTCTGGGGGCGGTCTGCCCTCCATACGCTTCCGATCTGGAGCGCCTTAAAGGGTGACGGCAGATTGGCCGCGTTGTTGGAATAGTATCTGGACAGCGGGAGCGTCAGATCGTAGCGCAGGCCGCTGTCTGCCAGGTCATTTTCTGTTTCTGCTGCCTCTAAGTTTAATTTCTCGCCCCTCTTTAATACCTTAAAGATCAGCTTTTCATTATCACCGCCCTGCTTGCTGGTCAGGTTCTCAATATGCTCCACGCAAGGAGTTTCGATCTGTGAAAAACCAAAGCCCTTGTAGGTCTCACGGATCTGGTTCATAACATATTCGCGGATCTGCATCTCTGCAGGAGTGATATCTTTCATGCCGGTAACCGGCTTCTTTGTTAATGCCATATTTTTCTCCCTGTTTTCTATCTGTTCTCTATCTGTACTATTCCTTTTTTATTGTAATGAACTTTCCCGATTTTGCAAGTCCTTTAGTGAATAATCTTCTCCTTGCGCCCGATCATTTCATCGATCCGGCTGATATACTGCTCTACTTCCTTTACATTCTCGCAGCGTTCCCTTCTGTTTTCAGACGGGAATACCACTTTTGTAGTAGTTCCTGCACCGCAGGCAGCAATGGTCTGCATCTCCTCCATGATCAGGATATTGTAGATACATGCCTTTCCCGGAAGAGAATAACCTACATTTTCAAAGTTGCCTGCCATGTTTTTCTGGCGGTAGAGATAATATGGTTCCATACCCATTCTGCGGGCACAGGCTTCACTTAAAGCAATCATTTCCGGTGTGTTGTTGATCTTTAAGTCCGCATATTCTTCCTTAAACATGTTCAGTCTTGCAGCACGTTTAATAGCAAGAGAATGAACGGTCAGAGAGTCTGGTTTTAAGGCTTCGATCTCTTCTAATGTATGTTTTACATCATCCAGATCTTCCCCTGGAAGTCCCATGATCAGGTCCATGTTGATGTTGTCAAAGCCAAGTTCTCTTGCAATATGGAACTTTTCTTTTACATTTTCTACTGTATGACGGCGGCCGATGAGATCCAGGGTCTTCTGGTTCATGGTCTGTGGGTTAATAGAAATACGGCTGATGCCATGGGAAGCTAAAACCTTTAACTTTTCTTCTGTAATGCTGTCCGGACGTCCTGCTTCTACGGTGAATTCCAGCGCATTCTTTGTATCAAACAGCTGCTCTAATTTACATAAGATAGCGTCAATGTCCTCTGCAGGCAGGGAAGTCGGTGTACCGCCTCCAAAATAAATGGTATCAAGAGGTCTTCCCTTCATCTTTTCCGCTGTATATTCCAGTTCCTTAAATAAGGCTTCCAGATACAATCCGGTACGGCCTTTCCACTTACTGATAGGATAAGAAGTGAAGGAGCAGTACAGGCAGGTAGTCGGGCAGAATGGGATACCTACATATAAGCTGTAACCTCTGTCATAGTCCAACGGCTCTAACAGACGTTTTTCCCTTGCTGCGATCTCAATGCTCAGATTGATCTTCTCATCGCTGGTCATGTAAGTTTCTTTCATGAATTTGCGGATGTCTTCTTCCTTCCATCCATCTTCCAGACGGCTTAATGCGATCTTGGTAGGACGGATCCCTGTAAGAGAACCCCATGGAAGTTCATGGCCAGTACGCTTTACAAGCATCTGGTAGAATAATTTTTTAATAACGTTTTTTGTGGCAGAGTGGTCTGAGAGATCTGCTTTTCCTGTGGAATGGGCAGTCAGAGTCCAGCCTTCCAGTTCTTCCCCATTTTCTAGTTTTTCCCAGATCCCAATAACAGCTTCCCCGTCCTCTAATCTGGTCTGTACATAAAAATCAACGCCCTCTTTTACTTCATGGGCATAAGTCTCACCCGGATAAAAAGACATCAGAAGTTCTCTGATGTCCTGTTCATATGCATTATCCTGTATTAATAATCCGATCATTTTCTTCCTGCTTTCTATCTATCGTACCTCTTTCGTACTTATCTGTAATACGGAATAGGATTGTGCTCCTTTTCATAGCCAATGGTAGTTGGATCCCCATGTCCCGGATAGACCATAGTATCTTCCGGAAGCACAAATAATTTATTTAAAAGGGAATCCGCTATATCACTGCTGCTTCCTGTTGCCAGGTCTGTACGGCCATAGGACTCATAAAACAGCGTATCACCGGAAAGAAGTACCTCTTCTTCCGGAATATAGTAGCTGACGGAACCTGCTGTATGTCCAGGTGTTGCAATGACTTTCCATTTATATCCTAAAAGTTCTAATTCATCCCCGTCATGGACCAGTACATCTGCATGGAAACTGGTCTGTTTTCCAGGCACATGGCAGGACAGATTAATAGAAGTATCTGCCAGCATGGCATCTTCTGTTTCAGAGGCATATACAGGAATGTGGAATGCCCGCTTTACCTCAGGCACTCCGATAATATGATCAAAATGTCCATGTGTTAAAAGCACTGCCACCGGTGTTACACCCAGTTCACTGCATTTATTTAAAATATAGGCTCCATTATCTGCCGGGTCTACCACTACGCCTTCTTTGGTATCGTCGTTGTAGACCAGATAGCAGTTTGTGCTCACCATTCCAAGCACCATGGTCTTTATCCTGAAATTACTCATAGTTCTCCTTCTATATGGCACTGTCTGCCACTGCAGATCCGGCCGGATGCAGCAGTTTCATCAGCCTGTAGTTCTCTGGATATCCAGAACACCGTCGATCTGGCGGATCTTATCGGTAATACGGTTCAGTTCTTCTGTTCCATGGATATCAAAGGTCATAATGATGGTGGCGCGGCCCTGCTTGCTGGTACGCACGTTCATGGAAGTAATATCGATCTGCTTTTCTGTAAATACCTTTGAAATATCTGCAAAAAGGCCGATACGGTTGTTTGCGAAGATCTGGATCTCAGTGGAATACTGCTCTGTACTGGTAGAATTTTCTGCTACCTGCCACTCAGCATCGATCAGCCGTCCTCTTTCATCTTCCGGAAGGTTGATCACATTGATACAGTCTGTACGGTGGATGGAAACGCCTCTTCCTCTGGTAACAAAACCAACGATCTCATCACCAGGTACAGGATTACAACATCTGGAGAAACGAACTGCCAGATCATGAAGTCCCTTGACCACGATACCGCTCTTATTCTTGCGTACAGTTGCTTCGCCGCTTCTTCCATCTGTATCGGCAATGCCGTCCAGAACTTCTGCGTCAGTGATCTCACGTTTCAGCTTCTTCTCCCGCTCTTCCAACATCTTGTTAATGACCTGGCCCTCTTTTAAGCCACCATGTCCAATAGATGCAAGAACAGAATCCCAGTCTTTAAAGGCATAGCGGTTCATTACCTTTTCCATAAATTCCGGTTTGGAAAGGTCCGCCAGGTTAATGCCTTTTGCCTTACAATAACGGTCAATGGCATCACGGCCGCGGATGATATTATCCTCTTTCATCTGGGTCTTGAACCACTGATTGATCTTATTTTTTGCCTGTGTGCTGCGTACCAGCTTCAGCCAGTCGCGGCTTGGTCCCTTGGAATTCTGGGAGGTAATGATCTCAATACGGTCTCCATTCTGGATCTGATATTCAATAGGAACCAGTTTTCCATTGACTCTGGCGCCTACCATCTTATTTCCTACCGCACTGTGGATGGAATAAGCAAAATCAATAGGAGTAGAGCCGCTTGGAAGAGTCTTTACATCACCGGACGGAGTGAAACAGTAAACACTGTCAGAGAACAGGTCTAAATCACCCTTTACCATGCTTAAAAACTCTTTGGAATCATCTGTATCACGCTGCCACTCCAAAATCTGGCGCAGCCAGCTTAATTTCTCTTCTTCTTTTCCGGCAGCGATCTGTCCGCTTCCGCTCTCTTTGTATTTCCAGTGAGCAGCGATACCATACTCAGCAGTACGGTGCATCTCATAGGTACGGATCTGGATCTCAAATGGCTGTCCGGTGCTGCCGATCAGAGTTGTATGCAGAGACTGATACATGTTCTGCTTCGGCATAGCGATATAGTCTTTAAAACGACCAGGAATTGGCTTGTACATTTCATGGATCACACCAAGAGCTGCATAACAGTCTTTTACTGTGTCTACCATGATACGCACAGCAAACAGATCGTAGATCTGATCCAGAGTTTTGTTCTGCTTTAACATCTTCTTATAAATACTGAAGAAATGCTTTACTCTGCCGCCTACGGTGGCTTCAATGCCTGCTTCGTCTAAATGTGCCTTTACTTCATCTACAATGGACTGGACAAAGGCTTCTCTTGCATCTTTGCGCAGATCCACTTTTTCTACCAGGTCATAATAAACTTCCGGCTTTAAAAACTTAAGTGATAAGTCATCTAATTCGATCTTAATCTTGGAAATACCCAGACGGTCTGCAATAGGAGCATAGATCTCCATGGTCTCCCTTGCTTTTTCCTTCTGCTTCTCCGGCTTCCAGTACTGGCCGGTACGCATGTTGTGAAGACGGTCTGCCAGCTTAACGATGATAACGCGGATATCCTTTGCCATTGCAAGGAACATCTTGCGCAGGTTCTCAGCCTGGATCTCCACTTTATCTTTATCCCAGTTTAACTGAGTCAGCTTGGTAACACCGTCTACCAGGAAAGCAACCTCTGGACCAAACTCTTTGGTCAGCTCATCCAGTGTCATGACGGTATCTTCTACTACGTCATGAAGAAGGCCGGCTGCAATGGTCTCCTTGTCCATCTCCAGATCAGCCAGGATAATAGCCACACATAAAGGATGGATGATATAAGGCTCTCCAGACTTTCTCTTCTGATCCTTATGTGCTTCTGCAGCGACCTTGTATGCCTTTTCGATCATGGAAATATCATCGGAAGGATGGTATTTATGGATCGTTTTGACCAGATCCTGATACAACACTTCCGGGCTGGTAAAGTCCGCCGGAGCTTCAAGCTCTATATCCAGTTTTTCTTTTGTTCCCTCTTTTCCCATATATGTGGCCACCTTTTTACAAATAATTAGTTACCATTATAATTTTTTTTAAATAAAAAAGCAAGGTCTGGTATACCTATTACTTTCTTATGAGTTCTGATTACTTACCCTCATAGATAATAGCAGACTCAACATCATAGCCCTTTAAAAGTTCTCTTCCCTTAAGTCCTGCCAGTTCCATTACAAAACAGATCTTCACTACCTTGCCGCCCAGTTCTTCGATCAGCTTGATAATTGCTTCCGTAGTACCACCGGTAGCGATCAGGTCATCAATGATAACAACCTTCTGTCCAGGAGTAATGGAGTCCTTGTGCATCTCAATCTCTGCAGTGCCATATTCCAGTGCATACTTTGCAGAAACAGTCTCGCAAGGCAGTTTTCCTTTTTTGCGGACCGGAACAAAGCCCTTGTGCTCTGCATAGGCAACCGGCACACCAAAGATAAATCCTCTGGACTCAGGACCTACTACTACATCATAATCTACATCCTTTAACATATTGCGGATGCTGTCCACTGCCAGGTGCAGACCGTCTGCATCCTGAAGGATGGTAGTTACGTCCCTGAAAATAATACCAGGTTCCGGAAAATCCGGGATGCTTCTTACATATTCTTCCAGCTTTTTCATATTTATATCCTCGTTTCTTTAAAATTTACTTAAGCGACTCATCTTGCACGGCTATGCCGCACAAGATGCATCGGAATATTACTTCTATTATACTTGCTCTGGCGGACACTGTAAACCCCGGGCAGTACACGCCCCTCAAATCTTTATTCCAATCTTCCCTGAAATATGGTAATATGTCCTTGTTATTTTCAGAACATATCGATATATCGTGAGGTTTTACATATGACTGGCTTAGGTACACTTGTAAATATGGCTGCTATCCTTATCGGAAGCGGTATTGGACTTTTATTAAAAAATGGCATTCCCAAACGGCTGCAGACCACGATTTCCAGCGCAGTGGGGCTCTGTGTGGTCTTTGTTGGTGTTACAGGCGCTATCAAAGGGCTGATGAACGTATCAGGAACTACTTTTGAGACCAAAGATACGTTAGTGGTAGTCATCTGCATGGCAATCGGCGCTGCCATCGGTGAATGTCTGGATCTGGAACAGAGAATGGAAAACCTGGGGGACTGGGTCAAATCCAAGCTTCCAAATGGTTCCTCTTCCTCCAATTTTACAGAAGCCTTTGTAAGCACCTCCCTTGTTTTCTGCATCGGTGCCATGGCCATCGTCGGTTCCATTGAAGACGGTTTAAACCATGATTATACCATGCTCTTTACAAAAGCTGTTATGGACGGCGTGCTTTCCATTGTTTTTGTAGCATCCTTAGGTATCGGCGCTGCATTTTCCATGTTTCCCGTAGGCATCTACCAGGGAAGTATCACTCTTCTTGCAGGTCTGGTAAAACCCTATCTTACAGACCTGATGATCGGACGCCTTTCCTGTATCGGTTCTATCCTTATCTTTGCCCTTGGTTTAAATCTGACCATTGGAACAAAGATCAAGATCGCAAATATGCTTCCGGCTGTATTCCTGCCGGTTATCGTATGCCTGTTGGGATTTTAAAACAGGTTATGGTTGTCATTGTGAATATGATTATGAAAGGACATTATCATGTTAAAAGAAGAAAGACAGACCTGGATCTTAAATAAACTTCATACCTCCGGAAAGGTAGTAGTCAGCCACCTGGCCGGGGAATTAAAGGTTTCCGAAGATACCATACGCCGTGACCTGTTAGACCTGGACCAGAAAGGACAGTTAAAACGGGTATTTGGCGGTGCCATCCCTCTGGAAAAACCGGTCATCAACTTCTTTGACCGGGAAACCGCGGATGTTGCCTTAAAACAGCAGCTTGCCATGCGGGCACTGGAATTTCTGGAGCCGGACCAGCTGGTTGCCATTGACGGCAGCAGCACCAATCTCCAGTTTGCCAAAAATATCCCTGATAATTTAAAGCTTACAGTTCTTACCAACAGCTACAGCATTGCCCATGTATGCTCCTTAAAAGAGCAGATCCGTGTCATTATCCTGGGCGGTGATCTGTTAAAAGACTCCATGACCACAGTAGGGGAAGTAGCCGCTGCCCAGGCTGCTACCTATCACCCGGATCTGTGCTTCATGGGTGTCTATGCCATCCACCCGGAATACGGCATGACCATTCCTTATCCCGAAGAAGTCAGCATCAAACGCCAGCTGATCCACTCCTCCAGCCGGGTCATCGCACTGGTAAATCCCATCAAACTGAACACTGTTTCACGATACCAGGTGTGTGGGATCGAGGATTTTACAACTCTCATCACAGATGGAAATGTGCCGCAGGAGATGGCATCCCGGTATAAAAACAGGGGGCTGGATTTTCTGTAGAACACTATCATAAAAAATAGGCTTCGCCTATTCAACTCCCCAGCCCCTCAATCTTGAGG
>ENA-ORRL01001913-ORRL01001913.1-human-gut-metagenome-genome-assembly--contig:-NODE-1913-length-13897-cov-7.187401_pt1 | contig 13897 bp, 9 predicted proteins | sample MGYA00242175_ERZ509134 | MGnify/ENA primary metagenome ERZ509134 (study PRJEB26280, sample SAMEA2338660) | human gut metagenome | biome: human gut; feature: human-associated habitat; material: faeces... | reverse complement strand
TTGATGTGGAGGTAGTTGCGGCCGCCGGCGATGCAGCCGCCCACGAACTCGCCATCGTTTTGGAAGTCCATGGGGTAGAACGGGATATCACAGGCTTCACTGCGCAGGTAACGGATGCGGTCGATCATGTACTTGCGCTGCTCGGGAGAGGGCATCAGTTCAGGCGCTGCCTCGTTGCCCACGGGCATATAGTGGAAGTAGAAGCCGAAATGTGCACCCTTATCGCAGAGGAAACGCATGAACTCATCGCTGGTAACGGCTTCGATGTTGTCGCGGGTGTAGCAGATGGAGGTGCCGAACAGGATGCCGTGCTCCTTGAGCAGATCCATCGCGCGCATAACGGCAGCATAGTGGCCCTCGCCGCGGCGGGCATCGTTGGTCTCCGGGGTACCCTCGATGGACAGCATAAACGCAATATTGCCCAGGCGGACGACCTCTTTGCAGAACGGCTCATCGATCAGGGTGGAGTTGGTATAGATGGCAAACTGCACATCGTTGTGCTTCTCTGCCAGCTTGAGGATATCAGCCTTGCGCACCAGCGGCTCACCGCCGGTGAGCATGTACAGATAAACGCCCAGCTCCTTGCCCTCGGTGACGATCTTATCCATATCATCGAAGCTCAGGTTGTTCTTGTGGCCGTACTCACCGGCCCAGCAGCCCACGCAGTGCATATTGCAGGCAGAGGTGGGGTCAAACAGGATCAGCCAGGGAATGTTGCACTGATATTTGACACGATTCTCGCGGATGGTCTTGGTACCGCGGAAGAAGGCCTCATAGCCCAGGTTCAGGGCCGTGGTGCGGGCCACGTTGGGGTCCAACTGGTTCAGCATACAGTTGATGAGCTTCGACCACTTGCTGTTGGGGTCGGTCAGGGTCTGCTTGGCGTGTGTGTAGGTCTCCTCGCTGAAGGAATCGCCGTAGAACTGCTTTGAAAGATCTACGATCTGTCCAACCGTCTTGGCGGGGTCCTTCTCGGCATGAGAAAGCACGAGATCCACAGTCTTGCCCAGTGCAGCACGCTGCATTTTGTGCGTCAGAGAATCAAATGCGGTATTCATTTTTATTTCCTCCAGATTCAATAGGATTTTACAGGGCTCTCTTCCCTGCCTGCCGGGCTGAATTCCCGGCGCTCAGATGATCTTATACTCCAGCAGCAGACGGCCCAGGTCGGTGTCCTGTACCTTTTCTACCGCTTTTCCCAGTGCGAATTTTTTGATCCAGTTCATTTTCAGATCACTCAGGGGTTTGCCATCCCGCAGCTGAACAGCGGCGTTCAGCAGGTCGCGGACATCGTAGGTGCTGTCCCAGACCTCCGGCACGCCCCGGTCGATATCCAGCAGGGTGTACACGGCTTCCATGCCGGTGCGCATGGAATACTCGGTGGTGAAGATGGTATCCCGCTTCGTCTCGGCAAATTGGCCGATGAAGGCAAAGTTCACTGCGCCCTCCGGCACCACCGCCGGACGGTCGCCTGCCGCGCGGGGCATGAAAAAGGCTGTGATATAGGGCATCATTACGGGCACGGTGTTGGCACTATGCTCCGCCAGGTCCTCGATCTGGTTTTCGGGGACCCCCAGATGATACAGCCACTCCATGCAGATCTCCTTGCCGGTGCAATCCCGCATGGGCTTTTTGATGTAGTCGCCGGGCGTGTTGCTGAACAGGCCGTAGATCCAGCCCACGAGCTGGCCCTTGGGCTGATCCCGGAACTGGGGCTGACGGTTGAATGTCCAGCTGAGCAGCCAGCCGGAATCCCGCGCCGTGACGATGCCGCCCGTGACAGTCCTGCCGCTGAACGGGTCACGCTGGCAGATGTTCTGGATGTAGGGCACGATGCGTTCGTCCAGCGTGGTGACCGTGGCGCTCATCCAGTTGGTCTGCTCCGGATCGGAGCAGAACTTTTCCGGGCGGCCAAAGGCCTCATCCTGCGCGGCGATCTTCTTCCACAGATCCCAGCCGTTGCCGGGCCGGAGAGTGGGGTTGAACACTGCAGGCTGATCCTGGGAGCCGATGGAAGTGCTTTCCACGCAGCCCCCGTTGGTGATGAACACCAGATCATTCTCGGTCAGGTCCACCCGTTCTGCTTCATCGTCCACCAGCAGGCAGATGGTCCTGGCCTGCTTTTTGCCCTCGGTCAGCTCAAACTCAATGTTGGTGACCTTGGTGTTGTAGTGGAAGCGCACGCCGTGCCCTTCCAGATAGCGGATCATGGGCAGGATCATGCTCTCGTACTGGTTGTACCGGGTAAAGCGCAGTGCCCGCAGATCAGGCAGACCGCCCACATGGTGGATGTAGCGCTTCAGATAGAGCTTCATTTCCAGTGCGCTGTGCCAGTTCTCAAAGGCGAACATGGTGCGCCAGTAAAGCCAGAAGTTGGAAGAGAACACCTCCGCGTCAAAGACATCGGTGATGCGCTTATCATAGAGCTGCTCATCCGGGGTAAAAAAGAGCTTGATGAGTTCCATGCAGCCCTGATCCGAAAGACCGAACTTCCCATCGGTGTGGGCGTTCTGCCCCCGGTTTTCCGTGGCGCGGCAGAGCGAGTAGTTGGGGTCTGCCTTGTTCAGCCAGTAGTACTCATCCAGCACGCTTGCGCCCTCGGTCTCAAGCGACGGGATGGAACGGAACAGATCCCACATGACTTCGAAATGGTCATCCATCTCCCGGCCGCCCCGCATCACATAACCGATGCCGGGGTACTGGCAGCCATCACAGGCACCACCGGGGATGGATCCCTTTTCAAAGAGATGGATATGTTCCCCTTTCATCTGGCCGTCACGGACCAGGTAGCAGGCAGCTGTCAGCGCCGCCAGACCGGTGCCCACGAGATAGGCCGATTTCCGATCCACTCCCGCAGGCTTTTTCGGGCGCGCAAAGGCCTCATAGTTCCCGCTGGAATAATACATTTTATTCCCTCCGTTTGCTGTGGTTTCCAGGTTTTCACCTTTCATTTTGCGCTGACCATACTGTAACATTTTGTCAAACGGAAGGCCATAAACAGAAAAAGCACCGTGATGGAAAACCCATCACGGTGCCCGGATTGATAAAATATTGTCAGTCGTCAAGATCTGCGGGGCTGCGGTCGGTGCGGAAGCGGCGGAGCGCCCGCTCAAGCTCGCCATGAAGCAGAACATTCAGCCGCTCGGTCATCCGGACGGGGTCCTCCTTCATGTCCTTGCGGATCCATTCCAGCGCCATGCCCACCAGCGCGTATTTGTAAAAGTCGATGATGAACTGCTTGTCGGAATCCTGCACGGTAAAGCCCTGCGCGCTGCGGTCCACAAAGTCCCGCAGCATGGAGTCCAGCAGTTTATATAAGTACTGTTCCAACTGCTCACGGCTCACGGAGCGGTAAACATTCATCACCAGAACCTTGTTGTCCTGCACCTGATGCAGGATGTCCAGAAAGGCATCTGTCCAGTTCTCAAAGCTCTGTCTGCCCTCCAATGCCTTGGCGGCATCCTCGACCATGATCCAATCCACGAGGTCGTAGATATCCTTGAAGTGGTAGTAGAAGGTCATACGGTTCACGCCGCAGTCCTCGGTGATATCATTGATGGTGATCTTATTCAGCGGCTTTTGAAGCAGCAGCTTTTTCAGCGATGCCTCCAACGCCCTTTTTGTAGTTTGTGACACGAGATCCATCCTTTCCCAGCGGCACACACTGTGCCGCCGACCGTGGTGGCCGCCCTATGGGGCCAGAGAAGTAAGAATACTTCTTTTATACTATAACGCAAATGCCCCCCGTTTTGCAAGTTCAAAATCTCTCATTTTGATATTTTTTTCACGTTGTTCTCCATTTTGCAGCCGTCCCGCCGCCTTTTTGCCGGGTTTCCGGGAGGTTCCTCTTGATTTTCTGGCTCCGGATGCTTACAATGGATGGAGTGGAACGAATGTGCGTTCCATTTATTTCTTTCTGAGTGAGAAAGGAAGGGAAAGTAAGTATGATCAAGACCATCGGATTTTTAGGCTGTGGGAACATGGGCGGTGCCATTGCGCGGGCCGTCTGCAAGGCTGCCGACCCACAGAATGTTTATCTTGCCAACCGCACTGCCGCCAAGGCAGAGGCGTTGGCCGCAGAGCTGGGCTGCAACACCACCACGAACGCCGAAGTGGCGGGCCGCTCCGACCTGATCTTTCTGGCGGTCAAGCCACAGATGATGGAGGCTCTGCTGGCTCCGCTTAAGTTCACCCTGAACGAGCGGCCGAGCCGCTTCATCCTTTGCAGCATGGCGGCAGGGCTTTCCATCGCACGCATCCAGGAGATGGCGGGGGAAGATTACCCCGTGATCCGCATCATGCCCAACACCCCGGCTTCGGTGGGGGCAGGTATGATCCAATATTGCTCCGCCAATGTGACAGCGGAGGAGGAGCAGGAGTTTCTGAAGCTGATGGCACCCGCCGGGCGGCTGGACGCTGTGCCCGAGGCCCTGATCGATGCGGCAAGCAGCGTTTCCGGCTGCGGCCCGGCCTGGGTGTACCAGTTCATTGAAGCGCTGGCCGATGGCGGCGTGGCCTGCGGCCTGCCCCGGGCCAAGGCGCAGGAATACGCGGCCCAGATGGTATTGGGCAGCGCCAAGCTGGTGCTGGAAAGCGGAAAACACCCCGGTGAGCTCAAGGATGCGGTGTGCAGCCCCGGCGGCAGCACCATTCAGGGCGTGCGCGTGCTGGAAGAGCACGGCTTCCGCGGCGCGGTGACCGATGCGGTGATCGCCGCCTACGACAAGACAAAGGAAATGGGAAAGGGTTAAGTTTATGCGCATCGTCGTCAAAGTGGGCACCTCCACGCTGGCACACTCCACCGGGCGGCTGAACATCCGCCACACAGAGGATCTGGTCAAGGTGCTGAGCGACCTGAAGAACGCAGGGCACGAGGTCATCCTCGTCTCGTCCGGTGCCATCGGCATGGGAGTGGGCAAGCTGTCCCTGCCCTCCCGCCCCGGTGATATGGCTACCAAGCAGGCCTGCGCCGCTGTGGGCCAATGCGAGCTGATGTACACCTACGACCGCCTGTTCACCGCCTACAACCACAACGTGGCGCAGATCCTGCTCACCGGCGTGGATGTGGAGCACGAGGGACGGCGGCTGAATTTCCAGAACACCCTGACCCGGCTGCTGGAGCTTGGTGCACTGCCCATCATCAACGAGAACGACACCGTTGCCACTGATGAGATCACCTCCATCGGCGACAATGACACGCTGGCCGCCATCGTCACCTGCTGCATCCATGCGGATCTGCTGGTGCTGCTGAGCGACATCGACGGCCTGTACACCGCCAACCCTCACACCCACCCGGACGCAAAGCTCATCCCGCTGGTAGAGCGCATCACTCCGGAGGTGCTGGCGCTGGCAGATGGGGCAGGCTCCGCATTGGGCACCGGCGGCATGTCCACCAAGCTCCGTGCCGCCCAGATGGTAACGGCAGAGGGTGCGGACATGGTGATCGCCAACGGCTCCCACCCGGAGCTGCTCTACGACATTGCAGACGGCAGACCCGCAGGCACCCGCTTTGCGGGCAGAAAGGAGGGCTGATCCATGACGACACAGGAGATCCTGGAAGCCGCCCGCGCGGCAAGAAGCGCGCTGGGCCTTTCCTCGGGCGAGGTACGCCGCGCCGCCCTGCTGGGCATGGCAGAGGCGCTCTGCTCCCCTGCCCGCCAGCAGGCCATTCTGGATGCCAATGCCGCCGATCTGGAAGCAGCCAGGGGGCACATCTCGGAGGTCATGCTGGACCGGCTGGCCCTGACACCGGAGCGCATCAGCGCCATGGCAAAGGGCATCCGGGAAGTGGCTGACCTGCCCGACCCGGTGGGCAGAGTCCTGCGCCGGGTAGAGCGCCCCAACGGGCTGGTCATTGAAAAGACCGCCGTGCCCATGGGCGTGATTGCCATCATCTACGAGAGCCGCCCCAACGTAACCAGCGATGCCGCCGCCCTTGCCATCAAGAGCGGCAATGCCTGCATCCTGCGGTGCGGCAGGGAGGCATGGCGCAGTGCCAACGCCATTGTAGCGGCTCTGCGGGAGGGTCTGCGGGCAAACGACCTGCCCGAAACAGCGGTCTGCCTGATCGAGGACACCACCCACGCTTCGGCCAACGCCCTGATGACGGCGGTGGGCTATGTGGATCTGCTCATCCCGCGCGGCGGGGCCGGACTCATCCGCGCCTGTGTGGAAAACGCAAAAGTTCCCTGCATCCAGACCGGCACCGGCATCTGCCACATCTTCGTGGATGTTTCTGCCGAGCAGGATAAGGCGCTGGACATCATTGAAAACGCCAAGGCCAGCCGCCCCAGCGTCTGCAACGCGGAAGAGGTGTGCCTGGTGCACCGTGACATTGCGGCAGAATTCCTGCCCAAGCTGGCCCGGCGGCTGGGCCCTGACCGCGCTGCAAAGGGGCTGCACCCGGTGGAGCTGCGGCTGGACCCGCGTGCCGCCGCCATCATCCCCGGCACCCCTGCAGGCCCTGCGGATTTTGACACCGAGTTCCTGGACTACATCCTGGCTGTCAAGGTCGTGGACAGCGTGGAGGAGGCCGTCGGCCATATCGCCGCGCACTCCACCGGCCACAGCGAAGCTATCCTGACCCGGGACGAGGCCCATGCCGCCCTCTTTACGGCGGCGGTGGACAGTGCGGCGGTCTACGTCAACTGCTCCACCCGCTTTACCGATGGCGGGGAGTTCGGGCTGGGGTGCGAGATGGGCATTTCCACCCAGAAGCTCCACGCCCGTGGCCCCATGGGGCTGGAAGAACTGTGCAGCTACAAGTACATCATTCACGGCAGCGGCCAGATCCGCTGAACCGTTCAATTGCGAAAACATTTTTCCGTTTTTTCTTACAGGCCGCCGTGGAAGGACAGCGGCCTGTATTTTTGTTTTGCAGGGATGGACTGTTTTTGCTATAGAAACACTTTCGCCCCAAAATTTCGAAAATTATTTTTCCGTTTGTGCCATGATGTATTTTTCATTTCTCCATTCTGTACAAAAATAAAGTCGTACTTTTATCGGAAATTAGGGTAAAAATTCTCATTTTCCCCTTGACAACCCATATTTCGACGCGGTAAAACTATATTGGAAAGTATGGGAACAAGTTCGGCGGGGCGCTCTGAAGTGCGCCCGGAACTGTCCTTCCCATAACTGCAATCCATTTCAAACAGATGTCCGCATGACGACACTAGTACAAAGGAGAGAACGGATTATGACAATTGCCATTCTTGCACATGATTCCCGCAAAGAACTTGCACTTCAGTTCTGCACCGCCTACAGTGGTATCCTGTCCCGGAACACTGTCATTGCCACCGGTACCACCGGCCGGATGTTGAACCAGGCCACCGGCTTGCCAGTTCACTGTTACCTCTCCGGAAAGCTGGGCGGCATTCAGCAGATCACCGCCCGTGTTGCCTGCGATGAAGTGGATCTGGTGCTGTTCTTCCGCGATCCGCTCCGGGCCGACAGCGGCAGCTCCAACGAGCAGAATCTGCTCCGCCTGTGTGATATGCACAGCGTCCCCATTGCCACCAACATTGCCACCGCCGAGGTACTGCTCCGCGGCATGGATCAGGGGGATCTGGACTACCGGGAAGGGATGCACCCGCCGGTGATCGAGCCTCTGGCCGCTCCCCGCCGCGCCGTGTGCTGAGGACTGCCTGACATTTTTTGTGTATAGAGGGAAACGTAAAACAGCGCCGCCGAAGCTTTTCAGGGCTTCAGCGGCGCTGCATTTTTATGCAGTTTTCAGTTCATTTTTCGGGGAGTGACATCATTCCAGACCGGCCATCTGCTTGACGCTCTTCATGGCGAAGGTCAGGGTGCGGCCCATAGCCACACCGGCCATCAGGCAGGGATAGTTGTTGGCAAAGAAGCTGCCGGACATATCGCCGGTGATATACAGGCCGGGCATGGGCTTGTTATCGTTGTCCAGAGCCTGACCCTTTTCGTTGATGGCAATGCCCTGCTCAGTAGTCAGCAGAGAGGCACCCAGCCAGCAGCCGTAGAAGGGCGCGGTGCGGATGGCGCTCAGGCGGTAAGCGGGCTTGCCGAAGTCCTCGTCGTTCTGCTTGTCGTAGAGCTCGTTGTAGCGCTCCACGGTGGCAAGGAAGGTGTCCTTGGCAGCGCCAGTAAAGCCCATCTTGTCAGCCAGCTCGTCCAGCGTATCGCACTTGAACAATGCACCGGCCTCGATCGCCTCGTCCATCTTACCCTGAATGTACTTCTCACCGCCGTTACGGGTCTGGGCAGAGCAGCCGATGGTGTGGAAGCGCTTTGCGTCCTCCAGAATGTTGGCATCGCAGATTTGAGCGTAGACACGGCCCGGCTGGTGAGCAGCGGCGTAGACGATGTCATTGTAGGGGCTGCTCTCGTTGGCAAAGCGCTCGCCGTTGCGGTTCACCTTCAGGAAGGGCTGGGTGCCGGGGTTGTACTGACGGATGGTACCCGGGAAAGCCTTGCCGCCAAAGGCAGTGTCGCTGTCCACATAGCCGCCATCCACACCGGGGGCAACAACGCCGCGGTCAAACAGCATGGGAGCGGCCTCCTTGTCCAGATTGGCACCTGCCCACATTGCAGCCCGGATGCCGTAGCCCTTATCGGAGGGAGAGTAGGAGCATGCGGTGGTGACGGAGGTGCCCAGGGGATCCAGCTGCTCCATCATGTAGGGGTTGCCGGGGAAGCCGCCGCAGGCCAGCAGCACGCCCTTGTTGGCGTTGTAGCGGATGAAGTGGTCATCCTCGGTGCTCTGGGCGATGATGCCGGTAATGCGGCCGTCGCTGTTCTTTTCCAGCTTGGCCAGACTGGTCTTGAAGTCCACATCGTAGCCCAGCTCCTGAATGTACTGCAGCAGCAGCTCATTGCGAGCCAGACCGGACTCGCGCTCGCTGGCCATGTAGTTGTGCTCCTGCACAGGATAGAGGTAGTCGGTGTTGTGCTCGGCATTCTCTGCGGGCCATGCAGCCTCGCTGCCGGAGGTGAAATCGCACACCCAGCCGTACTTATCTTCCAGAATGCTGCGCATAAAGTCGTGCATGGCAGCAGATTCGTTGATCCAGGTTTTGACAACGCGCTGGTCGCACTTGCCGGAGGCGTAGCGGGAGATCTCGCTCAGCAGCTTTGCCTTATCGGTGGCGGGTTCGCCAGCTTCCTTAGCGGCAGCAGAATCAACAGCGCCGTACCAGTGACGGGTGTCCTGCACGTTGGCGTTCTGCTCGATAACACGGAAGTTCAGGCCGTTGGCAGCCGCATAGGCGGCAGCGAACATACCGCCATTGCCAGCGCCCACGATCAGGATGTCGGTGTCCACGGTCTCGGTGATGGCGGCCTCGTCGATGTCAGGCTCTTTGCCCAGCCAGTCGTTCTCATCGCCGGTGGGCAGCTGCACGCTGGAGACCACGGCCTCGCCCTTTGCCTGTGCGTAGCAGCTCTTGGCAGCCTTCATCACGGCGTCGGAGGTGATGGTAGAACCGTAACCACCTTCGACCTCGGCAGAACCAGCAGCCAGCAGCTGCTCGCGCAGCTCGTCGGCAGCGGCAGCGCCGAAGGAAGCGGTCTCGCCGGAGGTATCTACCACCACGTCGGTGACAGCGCTGTCGGAGAAGGTCATAGTGACCTTGACGGTGGAGGAAATACCCTCGGCAGTGCCCTCGTAGGTGCCGGGGATGTACTGACCGGCAGCACCGGAAGTGGAAGCGGAGGTAGAACCGGAAGCGGCATTGCAGGCAGCCAGAGCACCGGCGGTCACACCGCTCATGGCGGCGGCAGCGGCGATCTTGATAAAGCCCTTACGGGAAATCTTGTTCATAGGTACGCTCTCTTTCTTTTTGTTCTTCTTTGTGTTCCTTCTTATCGTGCAGCAAAGTAAAAGGCACTTTGCGGAATCCTTAACAATTGTAGCGTAGAAGGGTGCTGTTTACAATTCATGTTTTTTATATTATAATTTAGGAAAACCTAATGTATTGCGGGAGGGAGAAAAGCATGAACGAGAGCGCACTGGAGGGCTTTATAAAAATCGTGGAACTGAACAGCTTTTCTGCGGCGGCAGAGGCACTGTATCTTTCCCAGTCGGCACTTTCGCAGCAGATCCGCACGCTGGAAGGGCAATTGCAGTTTGAGTTGTTCCAGCATGTGCCGCGCCGGGTGGTGCTGACCCCGGCGGGACAGGATTTTTACCCCAAGGCAAAGCAGCTGGTGGCCTTGTATCAGCAGGCAGTGTGCCATGCCCGCGCGGTGCAACAGCAGGAAAAACCGCCGGAACGGCATCTGGTGATTGCAGGCTGCCATGAGGCAATGCGGATGTTCGCATACGACTTGTTTTCCCTGACAAGTGACTTGTGCCTGCAGTATACCTCCATTCTGGGGTGGTGTGCCAACCGCAGCGAGGTCTGGCGCAGCCTGAAAAAAGGGGAGATGGATCTTTCCTTCCAGCTGGAAAGTGCAGAGTTCTACGCGCAGGGGCTTACCTTTGTGCCGCTGTTCTATATGCCAGAACTTTGCATCCCCATCCACCCGCCCGCTGATATGCCGGTGGGCAGATTGACCTTGGAACAGGCATTGCAATACCGCTGGCTGCCCATCAAGGAGATGTACCAGACTGTCTACGAAACAAGCCTGCTGCAGGAGGGAATGAACCGAGGGATGGAGTTTACGCCGGTGGGCGGTATCCGCAGTGCAGCCTACGGCGACCCGGCGCTCAAGATGGTCCCGGCGGTCTATTACCGCAGGCCGGACCTCAGTTTTGTGCGGGTAATGGACTGGGGCAGGGGACACCGCTTCGGCGTTGTGCTGGGGCAAAAGCGCGAGGATCCGGTAGTAATGGCCTATGTCCGCGCCTTGCAGCAACAGCTGCCGTCCCTCTCGGAAAAGCTGTTCGGCTTGAAGCTGGAACCGGTGGAGGAATCATAAAGAAAAGACGAAAACCCTCTCAGGCACGAAAGATGTAGAAAAGCTCCCCCTCTCGGGGAAGCTGGCATCACGTAGCGATGACTGAGAGGGTAAAACAAAGAGCACCTATTGCCCTAAAAAGGCAACAGGTGCTCTTGTTGCAGTTATAACGCGGTGACAGGTGCTTTAATCCACCACGTCCTCGAACTGGCTGTTGTACAGATCGGCGTAGAAGCCGCCGGCCTCGATCAGCTGGTCGTGGGTGCCCTGCTCCACAATGTCGCCGTCTCGCATGACAAGGATGAGGTCGGCATCCCGGATGGTGGAAAGGCGGTGGGCGATGACAAAGCTGGTGCGGCCCTCCATCAGGCGGTCCATAGCGGTCTGGATGCGCTGCTCGGTGCGGGTATCCACGCTGCTGGTGGCCTCGTCCAAAATCAGGATGCGGTTGTCTGCCAGAATGGTGCGGGCGATGGTAAGCAGCTGCTTCTGCCCCTGACTGACGTTGGAGGCGTCCTCGTTCAGCTCCATCTGGTAGCCGCCGGGCAGGGTGCGGATAAAGTGGTCGGCGTTAGCTGCCTTTGCGGCGGCGATCACCTCTTCATCGGTGGCGTCCAGCCGGCCGTAGCGGATGTTCTCCATGATGGTGCCCTTGAACAGCCATGTGTCCTGCAGCACCATGCCAAAGCCCTCGCGCAGGGCGCTGCGATCAAAGTCCCGCACATTGTGGCCGTTCAGGGTGATGGAACCGGCGTCCACATCGTAAAAGCGCATCAGCAGCTTGACCATGGTGGTCTTGCCCGCGCCGGTGGGGCCTACAATGGCTACCTTCTGGCCGGGCTGCACCGTGCAGCTGAAGTCGTGGATAACAGTCTTGTCCGGGGTGTAGCCGAAGCGCACATGGTCAAAGGTGACCTGTCCGTCAATGTCGGCGGGGTCGGCGCGGCGGGCGGGGTCGGCCAGCTGCTCTTCCTCCGGCTCATTCAAAAACTCGAACACGCGCTCGGCAGCAGCAGCCATGCTTTGCAGCATATTGGACACCTGCGAAAGCTGCTGGATGGGCTGGGTAAAGTTTTTGACATACTGGATAAAAGCCTGAATATCACCAATGGTGATGACGCCGTTTGCGGCAAAAATGCTGCCCACGATAGCCACTGCCACATAGCCCAGGTTGCCCACAAAGTTCATGATGGGCATCATCAGGCCGGAGAGGAACTGGCTCTTCCATGCGGATTCGTACAGTTTATCGTTGGCGGTGTTGAAGTCTGCCAGTACCACGGCCTCCCGGTTGAAGGCCTTGACCACGTTATGACCGGCGTAGACCTCCTCAATCTGACCGTTGACCACGCCCAGCGTGGCCTGCTGCGCTTTGAAGTACTTCTGGCTGAACTTGACCACCACCAGCACCAGCGCCAGCGATACCGGCAAGATCAGCAGAGCGATCAGGGTCATGCGGGGACTGATGGAAAGCATCATCACCAGCACACCGATCATGGTGGTCACGCTGGTGATCAGCTGGGTGATACTCTGGTTCAGGCTCTGACCCAGCGTGTCCACATCGTTGGTGATGCGGGAGAGCACCTCGCCCACGGTGCGCTTTTCAAAGTACGCCAGCGGCAGGCGGTTGATCTTTTCACTGATCTGGCGGCGGAAATCGTAGCAGACCTTCTGAGAAAGGCCGGTCATCAGCCAGCCCTGAATAAAGCTGAAGGCGCTGCTCAGCAGGTACATCCCCAGCAAAAACAGCAGAATGCGGCCGATATACACAAAATCGATGCTGCCGGTGCCACGCAGCCGGGCGATCCAGCCGGTGGCAAGGGCGGTGGTGGCCTTTGCCAGCACCTTGGGGCCTGCAATGTTGAAGATGGTAGAAAGAATTGCAAACAACATGGCTGCCGCAAGGGGCAGCTTGTAGTGGCTCATAGTGCGGATGAGCTGCCGCAGCGTGCCTTTAAAGTCCTTGGCGCGCTCGGTAGTGGGACGTCCGGGTCTGGGCATATCACTCACCCTCCTTTTCTGTATTCAGGGTATCCAGCGCAAGCTCCTTCTGGCTCAGCTGGCTGCGGGCGATCTCCTGATATTCCGGGCAGCTGACCATCAGCTGGGCGTGGGTGCCCTTACCCACCAGCCTGCCCTCGTCCAGTACAAGGATCTGGTTTGCGTGCAGCACGGTGGAGATGCGCTGTGCCACAATGATCACGGTGGCGTTGTCGGTCTGTGCTTTCAAAGCGCGGCGCAGCGTTACATCGGTCTTGTAGTCCAGCGCCGAGAAGCTGTCGTCAAACAGATAGACCTTGGGATTTTTGGCAATTGCCCGGGCAATGGAAAGCCGCTGCTTCTGGCCGCCGGATACGTTGGAGCCGCCCTGTGCAATGGGGCTTTGGTAGCCCTCGGGCTTTGCCTCGATAAAATCAGTGGCCTGTGCAATGGCGGCGGCTTTGTGCACCTGTGCGTCGGTGATATCCTCGCCGCCGAATTTCAGGTTGCTGTCAATGGTGCCGCTGAACAGCACACCCTTCTGGGGCACATAGCCCAGCAGGTCGTGCAGCTGTGCCTGCGGCATCTCGCGCACGTCAATGCCATCCACGGTCACTTTGCCGCCGGTCACATCGTAAAAGCGGGGGATCAGGTTGAGCAGGGTGGACTTGCCGCAGCCGGTGGAACCGATGATGGCGGTGGTCTCACCGGGCTTTGCGGTAAAGCTGATGTGTTCCAGCGCATCGCTGTCCGCACCGGGGTAACGGAAGCTCACATCCTCGAACTGCACCACGCCCTGCCAGTCGGTGTGCGCCTGTGCAGCCTTTGCGGCGGCTTCGTCCGGGTCGCGGATGGTGGCTTTGGTGCGGATGACCTCGTCAATACGGTCTGCGGCCACACCGGCGCGGGGCAGCATGACAGCCACCATGGCCAGCATCAGAAAGGACATGACGATCTGCATGGTGTAGGTGATAAAGGCGATCATCTCGCCCACCTGCATGGTGCCGGCGTCCATGGCCTTGCCGCCGAACCAGACGATGAGCAGGCTGGT
>ENA-ORRL01001911-ORRL01001911.1-human-gut-metagenome-genome-assembly--contig:-NODE-1911-length-13901-cov-7.142640_pt1 | contig 13901 bp, 9 predicted proteins | sample MGYA00242175_ERZ509134 | MGnify/ENA primary metagenome ERZ509134 (study PRJEB26280, sample SAMEA2338660) | human gut metagenome | biome: human gut; feature: human-associated habitat; material: faeces... | reverse complement strand
GCTCTTTCCCTTCCTCGAAGTCCTTGTTGCAGACGACCCTCTTGCCGTTTGAATAGGCGGGATATTCTCCTTCGAGCTGAGGTTTCTCGTAATCATCGGCAATCAGGATGCCTGACAGGAAATAATAATAGTTCTGCGCAGTGAAGGTCGCACCGAACTCCGTATATGTGGAATCTATCCCTGAAGCACTCGGAAAGTTGTTGTGTTTCTTATCTGCAAACGAATGGTTTTCAAAGGAAATCGTCTGATAGACAGTGGAATCCTCCGGTGTCTTGTTCTCTTTGGAGCAGCTGGCCGCAAAAATGAGAAGCGGCAAAAGCATCAATGTCTTTTTCATCTTACTATAAAGTTTTAAGCAATATCCCATATTCCCGCACCAATAATCCATCCGTCACGCACAGCAACAAATATAACAAATAATTTCATGCTTGTATTGATTTTTATTTATCTTTACATGCATACAGACTATAAAAATCTTGTAACATTGATAAACTGAAAATATGAAAATCCTAAAATTCATTGACCTTTCCAGCATTGCTCTGGCGATGCTTCTTTCGATTGTGGCCGTTTCGTGCGAGAAAGACAAAAAGCCTGAAACTGAAGATGTCACCGCTGTGGAAATCAAGAATTTCCAGGACGGCATCTATTTCGGAAACTTCTGGAAAGAAGGATATGCAGACTATTATTTCATCCTGTCATCCGGCGAGATCGGACAGAGTTCGGAGGTGGACCTCGCGCCGATGAATCCGGGAGACTACATCCTGTATTGTGACCTTTGGGGCGCCATCTCGGAGGACCATACCAACCCGATTATCCCGGAAGGCACATATACCGCCCACAAAGGACGCGCAAACGGGACATTCAATACGGAATTGACCTTCGCCACTTTCAATAAAGAGAAAGTCGGTGACCTCTTCCGCATCGAGAACGTCCTTTTTCAGGACGGTACCATTACCGTGAAACATATCGCGGAGGGGTATGACATCAATGTTGCAATAACGAATACCGAGGGCAAGAAATATGTGTTCACATATAAGGGAGCCATCACGCTCAGCGACAAGAGCGGGGAGGGAGAGGAGACGGACAACGGACATATAAAGTCCAATCTTGACCTCAACCTCAAACGAGTTACGAGCCAGAAGTATGGAAACGAAAGCAACTACGACAACTATGTGCTGAGATGCTTTGATACTGAGGGCATTTCCAATGACGGCCTGTATCCGAAAGGCCCAGGACACAAGATTCAGATCGACCTTTACACCGAAAAGGGAGCGGATTTGGCCGGCACATATAAGGCAGGCTCCAGAATGTCCTACACTCCAGGCACTTTCTATCCGGGCGTATGGCTCGGCGCACAGGCTCTCGGAACATTCTGCATGCAGGTCGACAATTCTTACAAAACCAAGTTCTGCGCGATGAAAGACGGCGAGGTGAAAATCGTGAAGAACAATGACGGGACTTATTCCATCACTTGCGATTTCACAGATGAAGACGGTTACACTGTCAAAGCCTCATGGAAAGGGGAACTCGAAGATTATCAGAACATTGAAGCACCTCAGACGACATTGGACTCGGACGTGGAGATGAATCCTGAAATCTGTTCTGTAGTAAATTATTACGGAGACTATCACGGTAACGGAACCATAAATTATGCCATCGTCATGGACAATGGATATAGGGAAATAGCCATTGACTTTGTCGCAGGTACAGGTGATGCGACGAGTCTTCCTGAGGGGACTTACACGGTTTCAACCTCCGGCGGTGCGTGGACTGTATATCCCGGAAATATCGGATACACCAGCGCGGACCCTTCATGTTACATCGAATACGACGAGTCCGGACATGCCGCGAAGAGCGCTCCTATAGCAGGCGGAACCATGAAGATATCCCGAAACGGAAACAGCTATACAGTGGAGTTCGAGTTCCAGGACGACTACAATCTGTACGACAAGTCATTGACACCGCACAAGATATACGGCTCTTGGACAGGTACGCTTCCTGCAATCAGAGACTATACAAAGCAATAGAAAAAGGCTCCGCAAAAACGGAGCCTCAATTATTTTATCTTGTAATCCTTGCAGCCCAGCCGCCTCCCGGAGCCATGTGAACTGTCACATGACGGTCCGCGGGAACATTGACCACTTCGTGTTTGAAATCCTTGGCCGCGCGGTCAGCATTGACACCGTCGCGGAAGATTTCCATCACCCACTCGCCTTCGCCGAGGAAGGAAAGGTCAATGTCAATGTCACGGGCATTCCAGTCTGTCATTGACCCGACATACCATACGTCTCCGCAACGGCGCGCCAGCGTTATATATTTGCCGAGTTCTCCATTGACGGCACGGCTCTCATCCCAGATGACAGGGCATTCTGCAATAAACTTGGTGCACAGCGGCTCGGCCATATAGTTGGACGGAGAATCGCAAAGCATATTGAGAGGAGAGTCAAATACCACATACTCAGCAAGTTGCCTACAACGGGTTCCCTGACTCATGGCCTCGGTATTTACCGGACGATAATTCTTCCTGGTCGCGTTGCGCATTGCGCCCTGGGTATAGTCCATAGGGCCGGCAGCCATTCTTATGAACGGAACGGTCACATCATATGTAACCTGGTCCACTGAAGACTCCGCCCACTTCATCTGCTCAAGGCCATGCACTCCCTCATAATTTATGACGTTAGGCCAGGTCCTGTTCAGTCCGGCCGGCTTGTAGGTGCCGTGGAAATCAATGAGGAGGTGATATTTGGCAGCCATCTCGGCAGCGCGCCTGTGGAAGTCCACCATCGCCTGGTCATCCCTGTCCATGAAATCCACCTTGAAACCCTTCACTCCCATCTCGGAATAGTGGCGGCAGACATTCTCCATGTCCCTGTCGAAGGCCAGATAGCCGGCCCAAAGGATGATGCCGACTCCGCGCTCCTGAGCATACTGGCAAAGCATAGGGATGTCAATCTCAGGAATCACCTGCATAAGGTCGGCCTTCTTGTTCACAGCCCAGCCCTCATCGAGGATGACATACTCGATACCGTGGGCGGCAGCGAAATCAATGTAGTATTTGTAGGTCTCGTTGTTGATTCCTGCACGGAAATCCACGCCATAGAGATTCCAGTCATTCCACCAGTCCCAGGCAACCTTTCCAGGACGCACCCAGCTGAAATCAGCGGACGGGTCAGCAGGAGTTCCGAGATTCCATACAAGGTCATTGACAGCCATCTCGGCATCATTGGCGGTAACCATAATTATCCTCCAAGGGAAAGCCTCTTTTCCCGAGCATTCAGCGATATAGTCCTCACGCTCGACGACTTCGCCTTGAAGCATATTGTGGCCGCCCTGTTTCACGACCTTAGGATATGGGGCAAAACGGGCCGTAAGAGTAGAGCCCTCTCCCTCATTGTAAAGGTACATTCCCGGATAATGCTTCAGGTCAGACTCCATGACGAGAACTTTCACGCCATTGTCGGCAGCGACCGCAAGCGGAAGAAATGCCAGACGTTTCTTGTTCCATTCAGACAAAGGCTGCACTGAATATGTATTCTCGAATGAGTTATAGAACTGGCACTCAAGCGTTTGCGTATGCTGCCTCACATAAGGGACATAGGCAGTCCAATCCTTTGCGAAAGCGAATTCAGCCTGCTCGCCTACGACATTGAAGTCACCCTTCAGCGAACTTACGAACCTGTATGCCACGCCGTCATCGAACACACGGAACACGAGGGAGAACTCCTTGAATTCCAATGTCATCTCGTTATAATTGTCCCTCACCTCAGCTTTCTTGTAAGCCGTAGCCTGATGGATCAGATCAATGCTGGTGCGGCGGACCTTGCGGACCTTATCATTGAGACCGAAGACCTCGCCGGTAGAAACTGTCATTGAAATGGAGGACGGAGCTATCAGCTGGAGTTCGTCCCTGGAAACCGTATATGATATATTTTCTCCGACTACGACGATCGCTTGAAGGTGTCCGTCAGGAGACTGAATCTGATACGCCCCGTCATTCGCCGATGCGAAAACCGGTATTGCCAATGCCAATGCTGTGGCAAGGAAAGATTTGAGTGTCATAATTAAAAATGTTCGTTATCAATAATCTGGAGTTATCATATTCCCAATTCCTTCTTCATGTCACGAAGAAGGTCAAAGGCCTGCATAGGAGTCATATTGTTAAGGTCCGCAGACTTCAAAGTATCTCTGAGTGAGGACAATGTAGGGTCATCCAGCTGGAACAGAGACAGCTGGATCGTGCCGTCAGTCTCCACCCTACCCTCTTTAGTATTATAAGGCTTGATTATCGGTTTGGCCTCAGGTACCGCCCCATTGCTTATAGAACCGGCGCCCCCGGCCTCCAAGGCAGACAGAGTCCTCTCGGCGGAAGCAAGCACTTCTTTAGGCATTCCGGCCATCCTGGCCACGTGCAGACCGAAACTGTGGGCCGTGCCGCCTTCCTTGAGTTTCCTGAGGAAAATGACCTCTTTGCCGACTTCCTTGACTGCCACATGGAAGTTCTTCACACGGGGATAGATACCTTCCAGGTCATTCAGTTCGTGATAGTGTGTGGCGAACAATGTCTTGGCGCCCTTTCCGTATTCATGTATGAATTCGACTATCGCCCGGGCAATGGACATTCCGTCGTAAGTGGATGTACCTCGGCCGATTTCGTCCAGAAGCACAAGAGAACGCTCGGAAAGATTGTGCAGAATCATTGACGTTTCCAGCATTTCCACCATGAATGTGGATTCTCCTCTGGAAATGTTGTCCGATGCGCCGACACGGGTGAAAATCTTATCGAAATAGCCGATTTTCGCCGAATCCGCAGGCACGAATGAACCGATCTGGGCGAGGAGCACTATCAATGCCGTCTGACGGAGCAGAGCGGATTTTCCGGACATGTTCGGACCGGTCAATATTATTATCTGCTGCTTGTCCCTGTCCAGATGGATATCGTTAGGCACATATTCCTCCCCCGGCTTCATAAGTGTCTCTATCACAGGATGCCTGCCGGCCTTGATATCCAAGGCAAGCCCGTCACCGATTTCAGGACGGCAATATCTGTTTTCCGAGGCCAGTTCTGCAAAACCGGCCAGAATATCCAGCTTGGCAATCACCATCGAGTTCTTCTGAATGGTCCTTATAGCTGTCTGTATCTTGGCAATCAGCGAGTTATAGATAGCAGACTCGAGAGCATAGATTTTGTCCTCGGCGGAAAGAATCTGCTCTTCATATTCCTTAAGTTCCTGAGTAATATACCTTTCGGCATTGACAAGAGTCTGTTTGCGGATCCATTCCTCCGGGACTTTGTCCTTGTGGGCGTTGCGGACCTCGATGTAATAACCGAAGACATTGTTGTAACTTATTTTCAATGAGGTTATTCCGGTCCTTTCTATTTCCCTCTGCTGCATTTTCAGGAGATAATCCTTGCCTCCGCGGGAGATTTCGCGCACTTTGTCGAGCTCCTCACTCACACCTGCGGCGATGACATCGCCCTTTCCGATGGCTGCCGCCGCGTCCTGGGTCAATGTCTCTGTTATCGCCTTGAGCAGTTCCGAGCAGTCGCCTATGGAGGCTGTCAGTTCAGCGAGCGGGGTGCAAACTCCCGATGCGGTTCCCTGTCCGGAACATAATTTTCTGATAGGGTCGAACTGGGCCAGACCTCGTCCCAACTGGAGGACTTCACGTGGCATGATCTTACCCGTGGCCGCCCTGGAGATTATCCTGTCGAGGTCGCCGATATTGCTGATATGGCATTGAACCTCATTCAGAAGTTCGCCGTTGTCAGTAAAATGGCCTACGATGTCGTATCTGGCATTCAGTTCATTCAAGTCGAGTGACGGCATCGCCAGCCAGCCGCGCAAAAGACGCGAACCCATCGGAGAGCAGCATTTGTCAATGACACTGACAAGTGACACGCCTTCCCCTCCCGCCGACGCGCTGAAGATTTCAAGGTTGCGGATGGTGAATTTGTCCATCCACACGAATTTATCTTCGTCAATGCGGGAAATCGAGCAGATGTTGGCAAGGCCGGTATGCTGGGTCTGTTCGAGATAGACGATGAGCGCGCCGGCAGCGCTCACTCCAAGCGGGTATGAATCAATGGCATAGCCTTTCAATGAATCCACACGCAACTGACGTTTCAGTTTTTCGACAGCCGCATCATATACGAATGCCCATTCGTCAAGTGTCGATACATAGAGTGTGTCCCCATACAGTTCCTTGACACGTTTCTCGTTGCCGCGCTGGACTACGATTTCTTTCGGGGCCAATGATGCTATGAGAGTTCCGATGTAGGCAGTGCTACCCTGTGCCACCTGGAATGTTCCAGTGGAGACATCGAGAAATGCGGCTCCGCATTGGTCTTTGGAGAATGTGAGTCCTGTCAGGTAGTTGTGCTCCTTCTGTTCGAGCATGTTCTCGCCGAAGGCGATTCCCGGCGTAACCATCTCCGTCACTCCCCTTTTCACCAGAGTCCTGGAGCCTACCAGTTTCGGGTCCTCCAGCTGGTCGCACACGGCCACTTTATAGCCGGCACGGATAAGACGTGTAAGATATTGTTCTATAGCATGATGTGGGAATCCGGCCATAGGCACGGCTTCTTTGTCACCATTTGAACGCTTGGTCTGTACAAGACCCAGAACTTTGCTTACGAGGACCGCGTCGTCAGAATATGTTTCATAGAAATCGCCCACTCTGTAAAGCAGAACTGCCTCGGGATGCTGGGCTTTGACCGCAAAATATTGTTTAAGTAGAGGTGTATCCTCCGCTTGTTTCTTCGCCATAATCTGTCTCCAATTACCAAAACAAACAAATTTACAGATTTTCACCCCATAATTCAATAACCTCTACCAAAAATTATAACTATCTTTACGTGACTATGAAGAAGGTGCTTATCATAACATATTACTGGCCGCCTACAGGAGGTTCCGGTGTCCAGAGATGGGTGAAGTTCAGCAAGTATCTGCCTCAGTTCGGATGGCAGCCGGTCATCTATACCCCGGAGAATCCGGAAATGACCAGCATTGACAAGACTCTCGAGGAGGATATTCCGGAGGAGGCCATTGTCGTGAAGAGGCATATCACGGAGTTTTATTCTTTCTACCGGAAACTGACCGGAAAAAAGGATGCCACGAAGCAGGAGGTCAATCCTATCAATAGCCAGAAGAAGACGTTCAAGCAGAAACTGATGCTGTTCCTGCGCGGCAATCTGTTTATTCCTGACCCGAGGGTGACATGGGTAAGGCCTTCTGTCAGGTTCCTGAAAAAGTACCTCAAGGAGAATCCTGTGGACGCGATTGTAAGTACCGGCCCTCCGCAGTCGATGCACCTCATAGCCAGACAGCTTTCCAGGGCGACCGGCATTCCATGGGTGGCGGATTTCCGTGACCCGTGGACCAAGATGTTCTATTTCAAGCATTTATGTCTCTGCAAATGGGCGGCGCGGAAGCATCACCGCCTAGAGCAGCAGGTTCTGGATGATGCGACTGTCGTGGTGGCTGTGTCCCCTCTAGTCCAGGAGGAGTTCCAGGTCATGACGAATACCCCTGTCGAACTGATTACCAATGGTTTCGACGATGATGATTTCAGCCAGGTCGTAGAGCCGGACGGTTATTTCAATGTTACCCATACCGGTCTTTTCGCTTCGGACGGAAATCCGGAGACTCTCTGGGATGTTCTTTCAGAGAAGTGCAGAACGGACAAGGAGTTCGACAAGATGCTGCATATCAGGCTAGTAGGAAAGACCGACAAGGAAATCATTGACTCTATCAATGCCGCCGGTCTCGGCAGCCATGTCATCAATCTCGGTTATCAGGACCACAATGTCGCTGTGCGGGAACAGAAGAACGCATCCCTTCTCATCCTTCCTCTGCGTAAAGAGCCGGAGTATCGCGCGACGCTTCCGGGAAAGCTTTTCGAGTACCTTGCGTCCATGAATCCGATTCTCGGTATCGGTCAGACGGACGGGGCAATGGCCAGGATTGTAAATCAGACGGGCGCCGGCGTAGTGTTCGGCTGGGATGACAAGGCCTCGATTTCATCATATGTCAATATGTGCTGGAACAAGTTCAATGCTGCCGACGACGAGGAAGATATCGAGGTGGAGCACGCCGGAGAGGCCGAACTGGACGAGATTCTCACCGAAAACGACAAGACTGACGCCATCCGCCAGTTCTCCCGCAAAGACCTCACAGCCCGCATGGCCAAGCTCCTCGATTCCATTACGAAGTAGGGGGGAGAATCACCTTTAACACCTTCCGCCCGGAAGTTCCCGTTTATTTCAGTAAATCACGGCCGGAGGTGTGGCCGTGGGAGGCATGGCCGCCCATGGCCTTGTGAATGGGATGTCGGGCGCGAGCCCGACAGGGATGAGCGAAGCGAACCTCCCGCGGCCACACCTCCGCCGGGCGAGTTAAACTGTTAGGGACACGTCAATCCGTAACCGCGGAGACACTTACAAAGCAGTGCGGGACGACGCCACGCCTGTTTTCATAACATATTATCATACAGATAGTTATAAAAACGCGTGTGGATTTTCGACCAAAAAAAGCCTGCAAATCCACACCAAAATTTAATAATACTTGATTATCAATGTGTTACGAATGGCCCCGTGGCACCGTCCCGCATGCGGATACACCTCCTCCTGGCGCGTCAAACTACAGGACGCGCATCAATACGCAACTCCTGAGACACTTACCGGATAGACACGTTTTCTCGCAGACAAAAATGCCCTTCCGGGTTATATTCACCAGGAAGGACTATTATACTGAGATTCAGGCAACTAGCCTAAATCCATTCTAAAACTCAATGCCGAACGATATCTTAGGCATTCCATAAATAGAAACCTTAGTCTCAGGCTTCGATGTCACATAAAATGGATATGACAGGCCCAACAACAAGCCTTTCCCGGATTTAAGTGTCCAGCTCCAGCCCAATGCAGGTTCTATCTCGGCAGCATTGCGGAATTTACAGTCACTGTTATAATTCAGAGCATGACAAAAGCCCAGTTTTACACCTGCAGTAGGTGTGCTGCCCTTTTCCTTAATGTATGCATTGTATTCCGCAAAGACTCTCCCGAATGCAGGCACGTTATCTAATGGCAAGAAAAAAGCACCTACACCTGCTCCCAGATAATGATGACGATTGAACATATATCCGTGAGATGTCTCTATACCTTGCCATACGAAGTAGTGGTTCGTATACAAAACACTGCCCTTATACCCACGGCTTCTGAAGTCAGAATTCACCTCTTTCTGACAAGTATCCTGAGCGGACAGACTTATCATTGACGAAAGAAGCAACGATAAAAAAACAATAATTTTTATCTTCATAATGTTTAAATAATTGGTTTGGCTTCGAATATACACTATAACGAGCTAAAAAATTTGGCAAAATGCTCGAATGGGAATAATTCAGGGTCGAAGCGGAAAAAATAATAATCCAACTGACTGATAACACTTCTCAATTCCCGCTTATGTGTTCATATCAAAGGATGTTCGCAGCCTCTGACGCTGAGCAAAGAAAAATCGTCCGAACTCAGGGAGTGGCTGGACCGGTAATCAGTACTCCAGCCAGAGCAGAAGAACGTGTCTCTTCTCATTCTTCCTCCGTTCTAGGGCTCGGCGGATTCATATTTTAGCATATTTGCTTTAAACGTTTTGAATCTTATTTTGAATTGTAATATTTTTTTACTTAATTGCGAGCAGCGGAGTGCGATTTCTTCTGCATACGATGCTATAAAACAGTTATGTCCATGAAAAAAAAGTTTATCTTCAACACCAAGATGTCGGCAATTGTGTTTGTCGCAGTCTTTATTCTGTCTTTCGTGCTGTTTCCCACAATGGTTGGCGCTGTCAAGGCTGTATTGACCGCCGTGCTCTGTGTGGCATTCTACGTATTTTGCGCAAATGTATTACCGATTGAAGAGGAAGTCGGTTCCGGAAAAATATTTGTAGCATTTCTTGTAACATATGTAGCCACCACGGCCATATATATCTTGATGGATACGTCATCATTGGCAGAACTGAAAACATACATCAAGCCACTTTTTGTCTTGATACCATTGTTTGCTGCTATGTATTTGCGCAAATAAGGAATAAACCGTGCGATGCATGCCAGCTGGTGACACAATCAACCCGTAACCGCGGAGACGCTTACCACCGTCCCGCATGCGGATACACCTCCTCCTGGCGCGTCAAACCACTGGACGCGCATCAATCCGTAACTCCGGAAACGCTTACAAAAGCAGCGCGGGACACAATCAATCCGTAACTCCGAAGACGCCTACAAGTGCATGACCGGAAATCAGTGCTCCAGGGAGGACAGGAAAAAGAGGCGGCGCTGGAGGCGGGATATGGGATGGCAGACTATGTGCGATGAGCGCAGGTCACAGACATTGAGATTATTGATCTCGGAAAGATACAGAAAATCATAACGGATTTCATTCTGCGACTGAAGCGATGTCGTAAAATCCACTATATCAGCCACTTTCTCATCAGAAATAGCATCCTTGCTGAAAATGTAGAGCCCAAGGGAATCGAACTTTCCATAAAAGCCGTTACCTGCTTTGGACACCTTGTTTTCAATGATACGACGCATCGGAAGCGCAAGAGACCAATAGTCATACTCCTTGGAGCCGACATACTGGCCACCGTCAAGACCGTAGCCATAACCCGACGCCAGCATCTTGTCAATGTCTTCCGCATCGTCACTCACCTCCCTGACAGACCTGATGCCCGCCATCTCCTTCAGCATCGTATCCGCAGCCTCCTTGGTCTCAGGCATCGCCCTGGTAACCTCGATACCCAAAGTTTTCCCGTCAGCGGACTGCAAGTCCGGCCTGTCCATATTCAACAGGGCCGCAAAGTCCTTATCCAGCAGTTTCTCCAATGAAACTCTGGCATACCTCTCGAAGAAACACGTATCGAAACGGCTCATATTCAGGATTTTATAAGATTATTCCTATCTTCTTTCAGATACCACATCCCTCCTGCGGAAAGAAGAATGAGGATAATCAGAAGAATAGATGACGCTCTGGAAATATCAGAACTGATGCGGTAAGAAGCCGGCTCGAAACGCATCACCATATCATGCTCACCCGCAGGAAGCACAGCACCGCGCAACGTCCAGTCCGCACGGAACAGCTTCAATGAATTTCCTGAAGCTTCGCCCGCATTGTCCGCCAAGGTCAATGTCCATCCGTCCGGATAATATATTTCACTGAATACCACGGCCCTGTCGGAAGAACTGCGATAATGGTAACGCAACTCATTAGGGGCATATGAAGTCATATAAACAGTATCACGTCCGGCATTAATTTTCGCGTCAATGCCGGCGTCCGCACTCACACAAGACTCTATTGCATCGGCAGCCCAAGCGAAATCCGGGCCGATAACGGCAGTCGTATGAAGGTCAATGTTCTTCAGCATTGATATTTCCTCATTTGCAGAAGCGGCACGCGCAGCGGAATCCACGAACCAGACATTGCCCATCGCGTAAGGATTAACGGCAGGGGCGCTGTTTCCGTCGAGAATCACGTACTTGTCATTCAGCATTGACAAGACCGGCACGCGCGGGAACGTGGCCATGAGCCCATCAATCGTTCCGGCAGCATTGACAGCCTTGATTATGGAATTTATTTCTCCGGTCAGATGGCGCTCGATCAGGTCCTGATAGCGCTGCATCTTGACAGGGCTGTATCCGCCGATATTCTTATGCCAATAGCTCGGATGAGAATCATTGAAAACATTGACAGTCAGGTCAAGAACACGATAATCCAGACTCTTGTCCTCCAGAATCGCCTCATCCACAGGCCTTTCCGCAAACTGGCCGTTGAAATTGCGAGGGGTGATGAAATGGTCAGAATTCAGATAGCGCTTTCCGACCGCGAACATATTCAGAAGCACCAATGCAGAGATGGCTGCGGCTGCGACATATCTCCTCTTACCGACATAGGCATCATCGCCGGGAACGTCTTTAGGCTTGCTGTACGCCCACAAAATCAGGATATAGGCAAACAGGATGAGGAGGAATGACACAAGTGCATCATTATCAAGGAGTTTCGCTCTGTCCTGCTGGAGTGCGGCAACGAGGTCCGGATGCATCTGGGCGTCAGAGGCTCCAGTAAAGTCACCGGCAATGCCAGGGAAAATGGAGCAAAGTAGGCAGAAGCCGCCCGTAATTATCAATGCAATTATGCCAGGTTTTCTGAATTGCTCAGCGGTGAATCCGCCTTTCAGAATCTTGTCCAGAACCAGGAAGCCGAGCATCGGCAATGTCACCTGAAGTATTATCAATGCCATCGAGACGGTCCTGAACTTGCTGTAGAACGGCATATAATAGTACCAGAACTTCGTAAACGGCATGAAGTGACTTCCCACGCCGAGCAATATCGCGATGAGTGTGGCGGCAACTATCCACCACTTGTCACGCCCCCTGCACATGAAGAGTCCGAGAATGAACAGGAATACTGTTATGGCTCCCATATACATAGGGCCTGCTGTGAACGGCTGAGGACCCCAGTAAAGAGGAAGATTCTTGGCAACTTCCCTGGTATTGGTCTGCCCGTACTGCTTCAGGATCTTTATAGTCTCTGATTTTGAAGGATTTACGGCTCCTGATGAAGAACCGCCGTTGAAGTTCGGAATCATGAGGTTAGGCAGTTCCTGCCAGCCGTACGACCACGATGTGGCATATTCCAAGTCAAGACCCTTCGACTTTTCAGCATTGACCTGTCCCTCAGCCGCCAGTTCGGATCCTCCGCGCATTGTCTGGTGCGAGTAGCGGTACATCGGGATCAGTTTGTTTGCATTGGCGCCGATTCCGACGATTCCGAGGAACAGAAGAAGGAAGGATGCAATGAAGAATTTTCCCAGTCCGCGACGGCGATCCTTGTCCGATACAAGCCAGATGAAAAGTCCTATGGCATAGCAGAATATGATGATTGCCAAGTAGTAGGAAATCTGGATATGGTTTGCCTTTATCTGGAAGTTCAATGCCATTCCGAAGAGTGCGGCACCGAGCACAGCCTGCGGAATCCACGCTTTCCAGCCCTTTTCTCCGGACTTCTTGTCAATGTTACCGTTTTCCTGCCTCCGGTATATTCCCAACGCCGAACGATACGTGAATATCACGGCGGCAAGCACCCACGGCAGCCACGCGATAGCCATCATCTTCGTGTTGTGGCCGACCTGGATGATCTGCATGTTGTATGAGCAGAATGCGACAGCGACAGCTCCGCCGATTGCAAGTATCTTGTCAATGTCAAGAGACAGCATCAGAAGGAATGCCCCCAGAAGGGTGATGAAGAGATATGTAGCAGGACGTTTGCCCACGAGGAACGCATCATAGATTTTCTGTGTCCAGTCTCCTGCCGGATTGCCGGTTATCATGGTAGTAGGCATTCCGCCGAACATGGAGTTTGTCCATGCAGTCCAGTCTTCAGGATGTGCCGAGTTCCACTCATTGGCTTCATGGGCCATGCCGACGTAACCCGATATATCGCTCTGATTAACTATCTTTCCACCAAGTACTTGCGGCACAAATCCGTATGCCAGCACCAAAAAGAACGCAACGATGCCCACATAAATCAGGGCCTTTTTCCATATTTTCTGCATCTTCGCCTATATTTTTCTCACCCGCAAAGTTAGTTCTTTTTTCGGTCCGGCTATCCGTTTGCCACGAAAATCCACAAAGGACATAACCTTGGGTCCACAATGTTGTAAACTCAGTGTTGTTCCGGTGTGACTGCAGTAACCCCGAAGGCTCTCACGTCTTTCAGGCGGGACGCGGCCACGGTCAATGTTGTAACTTATTTATAATCAGGTAGCATTTAAATAGTGGCGTGGAAACGCGGCCTTTTTTTGTAAGCGTCTCCGGAGTTACGTATTGCAACATAAACCCCGAAAGCTATTTGTCTA
>ENA-ORRL01001896-ORRL01001896.1-human-gut-metagenome-genome-assembly--contig:-NODE-1896-length-14046-cov-3.270603_pt1 | contig 14046 bp, 9 predicted proteins | sample MGYA00242175_ERZ509134 | MGnify/ENA primary metagenome ERZ509134 (study PRJEB26280, sample SAMEA2338660) | human gut metagenome | biome: human gut; feature: human-associated habitat; material: faeces... | reverse complement strand
AGTTAGTAGGATTACAGCTTCACTTGACCCCCATATGGAACATGGACTGGCTTTATCCCAGTACCCATCACCAGCACCCAATCTTCGGTAAATTCCAGTCGGACTGGAATCCAGCCTGTAGCTGGATCAAAAACAGAAAAACATTCTCCACAGTGCAGGCCGCCATAGAAGCATCCATCTTCAAATACAATATCCGGTCTGTCATCACTTTTGATTAAAGTTCCAATCATAAGAAACTCCTATGAGAGGGGGATCGTTGTGAAGCTGTTTGAAATCATCCCCAGCGAGCTTTTTTCCATCCTGGCGTCACCAAACCGTGGACTATACGCAGACGCGCTGGATGTGCTTTATGAGGCTTACCAGGAAAACCTGAAAATTCCAGAAGACACGTTCTACTCCATGCTCCGTAGCAAATTAGAGCAACAGTTAGCTGATGCAACATTTGAAGAAGAAGACATTGATGAAGATGAACTACGGGATATTTCGGGCCGCGCCAGGTTCTTGATTCGCAAGTTGCACAGCAAAGGATGGTTTGAAAAGGAGCGCGGTGAGGACTTTGAGGAATATATCACGGTTCCAGGATACAGCAGCCGTCTATTGGAATTATTCCACCAACTGAGGGACGATAGCCCAATTCGCGGCTATTCCCATGTATTTGGCACATATTCCGCGCTGAAAGTTGCGGACGAGGGAAGCAGTGTGTATGATAAAATGGCAGCAATTTACAGCGCCTATGAAAACACGCAGGCACTGATCAAGCTGCTGCAAATGGTATATCACAATGTCAAGCACTTCTTTCAAATCCAAATCAAACTGCAGGAGGTCAATGCCGTACTCGCTTCTCATTTTGACGATTTTGGTCAAAATGTGGTAGAGGCATACATCCGCCCATTAAAAATTAAAGATTCCGTACCAAAGTACCGGGTTCCGATCCAGACGATCCTCACGAACTGGATGGAGGACGATACTATGCTGTTGGCTCTGTCCAACGCCGCGTTACAGGACCGGCGCGGCACTACGTTGGAGCAGTGCCGGACGGACTTGTTGCAGAAAATTTTTTGGGTGAAGGATCGCTATGACAGCATCGAGCATGACTACCTGGACGAAATTGACCGTCAAGTGCGCCGCTATACCAGGGCCACAACACAGAAGTTGGAAAACCTAACCAATCGTGACTATAATGTCCGGGGAAATCTGAATTATCTTCTGCACGCATTGGGACAAAATCACCGTGCCTCTGAACTGGTGGACCAAATCCAGCCGGTCTTTCAGCTCTACGAGCAATCTTTTCTTTCAGAAAAGAGCCTTTGGCATCGCAAACGACCGGGGAAGCGCACAAAAGCGGCGCCGGTTCTTATTGAAGAAACCGAGATAGATGCCGCTGCAGCGGCACAGGCGATGGAACTGCTTCGAACAGAGTATAGCCGGTCCGCTATAGCCGCATACGTGGAGGAGTGGTTAGGGGACGATGGAATCTGCTATTCCAAGGATATGCGTCTTACGGACGACAAGGCATACATCATGAGCATGTTGGCAGTGCTCACAGGTAGCGACCCGTCCGTAGCTTATCGGATTCATGAGCTGGCCGGGACTTTTACAGAAAACGGATATACCATTCCCCAGCTCCAGATTATGCGTAAGGAGGGGAAGAAATGAATTTTGATTGGTTTACTACTGCGACGCAAAAGGAACTGGAGCATTTTAAAGACGTCTGCAATCAGCTGCTTAGCCGTACATACATTGTAAGAACGCTGTATAAACCGGGAGAAGGGCGGGTCAACAACCCGGACTATGTGTTTCTCTCCGCGCACGATGAGGTCATTCGAGACTACCTTGCGCTATTGGATTGGGATCTGCGAAAAGATGATCTAAATGGGTATTTCTATGTTTTGAATACGGACGAAGCCAACCGTTGCAACCTGAACAAGAAGGAAACCGCAATTCTTTTGGCCATTCGTATGATCTATGAAGAGAATATCGAGCGGCTCGGGCTGGAACAAGACGCTGTCTGCACTGTACGCGATGTGCTGGAAAAAGTAGTCACAGACTACGCAATTCTCCCTGCAAAACCCAACATGGACGAGGTGAAGCGGGCGCTTACCGTGTTGGATAACCATTCGGTGATCCAGAGAATCGAGGGGAAGTATAGTCAGGGCAACTGTAAATTTGCCATACTTCCCACGGTTTTGTCCGCGGTCTCCAGCGAAAAGCTGAATGTCATCGTATCCGTACTGAGAAAGGAGGGTGGAAATGAAGAAGTTGAAGAAGATCCTGCTGATTAACTGGCTTTATTTTTCCAAAGAGCTCATTGAAGTGGATGAGATCAATTTTTTGACCGGAAAGAATGGGGCTGGAAAATCCACTGTCATCGACGCACTTCAAATCGTTCTCCTGGGGGAAACCAACGCGCGCAACTTCAATCAGGCTGCTAACGAGAAGTCCCAGCGGACGCTGGATGGATACCTGCGGGCCGACATGGACGAGAACAATCCAAACTCTCGGCGGGGGAAAGATTTCTCCAGCTTTATCGTCTGTGAATTTCTGGACGATATAGAAGGTAGGTCGTTTGTATGCGGGATTATCTTTGACTGCCGGAGCGACGGGAGCCGTCAGGATCGCTATTTCCTCTACGACGGGGGCATCCCAGAGGACTGTTTTATCCACCAGGGCGAGGCTATTGACATTCCTGCGTTGCGTGCCTTTCTAAAACCATACGGCGTCCGGGCAAAACTGTATGACACCCACAAGCAATACCAAGCGGATCTGTTGGCCAAGTGGAATGTCCACAACGAGCAGGTCATGCGGATGATGAAGAAGGCCGTCTCCTTCCGACCCATCGTTGACATTCAAAAATTTATCACCGAGAACATCTGCGACATCCCAGAAAAACCAGACATTGAGGCCATGCAACAGAATATCCGCGACTACAAGCGACACGAACAGCTTGCTCAGCGGCAGGAGGAAAAATTAGCGGCCCTGCGTGAGATTGAGAAGTTGTACCGGGATTGGCAGCAGGCAATCGACCGCTGGCGTATTCACTCCTTCCTGTCCTTGTGGGCACAGAAAGAGGTTCAGCGGTCTCAAATTGACCGCATGGAGCTGGAAAAGGGTGACTGTGAAAAGAATCTGAGCGAAACAGAGCGGCGGATCGAGGCGATGGCCGCTGAGATTGCGCAAAAGGAAACCAGGCAGCGGGAGTTAGACCGTGCTGTGGCCCAGAGTAGTGTCTTTCAGGAGGAGGAAAAGTTACAACGCCAAAAGGAAGCATTGCTGCAGGATCAGAAAAAACTAATGGGAGGGCTCCAATCCCTGGCACTGGACATCAGACGGGAATCTGACCGGATCAGCCATTTATGCGAAGATATCTTAGCCCTGGAAGGAGAGAGAAGTCTCACACCGGTGCAAGAAGTCGCAGAGACGGCTAAAAAGGCGTACTCCGTCTTTGCGGGAGCCGGGTTCGAACTATTTGCCCGCCCGCTTTCCCTTTTTGAGACGGCCCAGGACGCTATCGCAGAGCTTTCCACCGCAATGCGCCACGCCGCGCACCGAGTGGAGGATCAGCTGAATATATACAAGGACGAAACGGACCAAAAGCAGGTGGCGCTGGCGAACCTACGCAAAAATGTCAAGGATTACCCCCGGGGACTCCTTGCGTTTCAGAAACGCCTTGCCGCGGAACTGGAACAGCGACTGGGCCACCCTGTGGATCTGCCCATCCTCGCAGACGTGCTGGAGATCCGAGAAGAGGCCTGGCGCGGTGCAGTGGAGGGCTATCTCAACACACAGAAATTCTATCTATTGGTGGACCCTGCCTGTTATCGGGAAGCGTTAGAAATCTATAACAGAATGAAGCGGGACTTTGGCAACAGCTCTTTTGGCATTGTAGATGTAGGCAAGTTGAGAGAGCGAGAGAGGCTGGAGCCCCGGAGTGGCAGCCTCGCAACAAAAGTGGAGACGCAAAATGATCTGGCCCGCAGTTACATCGACTATCTGTTGGGGCGGGTGGTCTGCTGCAACCGTGTAGAGCAGCTGCGGAACTATAAAACGGCAATCACGGCAGAAGGAATGTTGTATCAGGGATATGTGGCACGCCCGCTACGCCGGGAACTGATGGAGGACGCCTTCATCGGTCGCCGTGCTGTGGAGCTGCGTATCCAGCGTCTGGAATCCGAACTTAAGCAGACAGAGGTAATGATTCAGCAGTTGGCCCCTATCCTTCAAGTACTAAGCCGACAAAACGAACCGCTGTTTACGCGGTATTTTGTCCAGAGTATTGTTCAGGAAAAGCTGGCGGATTACCTGCGTGGGCTGGAGATCACAACGGAAGTTGCCAAAATCGATGAGCAGCTCTCCCAGTTGGATCTGCTGTGGCTAAATGAGCAGCGGCGAACCATTGAGCGATTGGGTCAGGAGGTCAAAGAACTAAGGAGTCAGAAGGATCAAAAGGCCGTTTCCTTGGGGCAGCTGAAAGAACAGATTCGCCAGTTAGAATATGAGCGGCTACCGGAGCGGTACCAGCAGCTCTCCTACCTGGAAGACCGCCTACAGGACGAATTTTCTCAGGAGTATCTGGAACAGACGGGGCTCCCGCGGTATCAGCAGGAACTTGAACGCCTGAAACGGCCAACCACCGTGTATAAAAATTTCAGCGACCGATTGATCCAAACCGAAAACGAGAGAAAACAGATGTATGACAAGCTGCTTCAAGCCAGACGAGACTATGCTGACCGGTTCAAGCCGTGTTCTTTCCGGGTGGACTCCCCGGACAACACCGAATATGAAGCGGAACAGAGTGTTCTGGAAGAGAGTGAGCTTCCCAAATATCGGGAAAAAATTAAAGCCGCCCGCGAGAGTGCCCTGGAGCAGTTTCAGAATGATTTTCTTGCTAAGCTAAAATCCAGCATCGATCAGGTGCAGGAGCAGGTCCGAAGTCTCAACAAAGCCCTGAAGCAGGCACAGTTCGGCACAGACCAGTACCAGTTCCGTGTGGACCGCAATCCCGACTACGCCGACTACTATGACATGATTACGGCGCCGGAGCTGATGGAGGGAGAGGCCGGCCTGTTCGCCGTTCCGTTTCAGCAGAAATACGGGAAGCTCATCGAGACGCTGTTCAGCCAGATTGCCATGTCAGACGATACACAGCTCAACGCCAGGAAACAGAGTGAGCTTCAACAGAACATCGAACGGTTCACTGATTTCAGGACTTACCTGAAATTTGACCTGGAGACCACAGACCAAAATGGTTCCAAGCAGCTGCTGTCTCAGACCCTCAACACCAAATCCGGCGGCGAGACGCAGACTCCATTCTATATCGCGGTGCTGGCCTCCTTTGCACAGCTATACCAGGTCAATAACCCGTCCAGCTTAGCCAGCAATACCGTCCGGCTGGTAGTGTTCGACGAGGCGTTTAATAAGATGGACAGTGACCGCATCGTAGAGAGTGTCCGCCTGTTGCGGAAAATGGGCTTGCAGGCCATCATTTGCACGCCCCCGGACAAACTGCCTGATATTATGCCGCTGGCAGATCGGACCCATTTGGTAATCAAGGAAAAGTACCAGATGCACATCAGGGCCTGGGGAAAGGAGATTTTGCCGATATGAAGCAAGCAATTCTCCTCTCCCGCTTGTTGGACAAATATGAAAAGAGTAAGCATTTAATGCAGCCAGGAATTTCCTCGCGCCGCGTAATGCTGCGAATTGAAAAAAACGAATTTCCGGAATATCAATATGAGAATGCACAAATCCGAGACGCATGGAATGATGTTGTCAAAACTTTAGAGGCGCAGGACCTGATTTTCGCACAATGGGTCAGCGGACGGCCTGTCTTATCCTGTATTGCGTTAAATTTGGAGCGTCTTCCAGAGTGCTATCAAATCACAGGCAGGAAACACCCCAAGGAGATGGCGCAGTCTATTGCAACTCTGGTTGCCTTACAGCTCTCCCAGGTTACGACAGATTGGATTGCCGCATGGCGGGACGATGTATGCAAACAGGCGAGAGAGGCGTTTCGCGTGCCCGCCTATTGCAAAAAGAACCCATCTCTACTGGATAAGCTCCTTGCCGCTTTTGTGGAATACGATTCTCTGCACGGCGAAACAATTACCATGCGCGCCTTCAGTAGCAGGTGCTACCAGGATACGAAAACCTTTGAACGGGAAGTTCGGGATTCGTTCCTGCGGGTAGCTTTACAGTACTCTACCGATTTGGCAGAGGCTTACGAACAAAGGGATTTAGGTGACCGAGAACAGCTTGCCTATCTCGGCATCTACGCCCGCCCGGAACTCTACGAGCTCTCTGGAGACTGTGTTATAAAAACCGGTCTGGGTGAACTCCATCTTGCTGCAATGGCACCATATGGTCTTGCTCTGCCCAGCACATCCGTCGACGGCATTATTTCTTTCAACCTGAGCAGGATCCGACGGATTACTTTTATTGAAAATAAGACCAACTACGATGAATTTATCTTATCGGAACTGCATCCAGATGAACTTGCCGTCTATCACGGCGGATTTTTCAGTCCACAAAAGCGCAAATTTTTTGAGAAAATCGCGGCGTCTATGCAAGAAAAGATTCCAGTTTCTTTTTGGGCGGATATTGATTTGGGCGGTTTTCAAATGTTTGATCGTCTACAAATGATTTTCCCCTATTTGTCCCCCATGCGAATGTCTGGAGAAGAGGTCGCATTCCATCATCGCAACGGTTTGAAACGCTCGGAACATTACCTGAACCAGGTCCAGGCCGCAGTTGACTGTGGAAAGTACCCGCACTTCCGGACGGCAATGAAGAGGATCCTGGAATATGGCGTCACGATTGAACAGGAATCTTTTTTGACAGAATGACGAAAAAATGCCAATCATTACGATGTAAAGAAACAAAAAATGACAGAAGTAGTTGCAGCTCTAATTTGGGACAACGATAAATTCATGATCTGTCAACGTCTGGCCCATAAGAGCTGCAGCCTCCTCCGGGAGTTCGTTGGTGGCAAAGTGAATAGGGTGAAGCGAAAGAACAAGCGCTCATCCGGAAACATCAGGAGGAACTGGCTATTATCCTGAATGTAGGAAAGGTGTTTATGGATGTGGTTCACGAGTACCCAAACTTGACTGTTCACCTGCCCCCGTTTAACGCTTCTAATCAGGAGGTGGGCCCTTCAGTTGCTGGAACACAATGATATCTGCTGGATTACAGTGGATGAAATTGATTAGTGTGCATTTTGTCCAGCAGATGAAGAAATTTTGACAAAGCTCAAAAATAAAATTTGGATAAGTTTTTTCAAAGAACGAGTTTACCATATAATGGAATAAAATTTATTCTAATACACTATTTGGTAAATTAGCTCGTGATTTTTCAGGCACAATTTCTATAAGCTTGGATCGTTATTAGTTGAGGTCATGATTCTATGGAGAAAGAATTAATAGGCGGTACAACAAAGTTTCAGTTGAATTGGACTAATAGCTCAAATGTCCTTTGCAACTATATGAAGGAGCAAGCCTTCCTTGATATGATTTTGCGAAATCGCGCAATTATTCCTCGGTATGTGATGGAGTCGGTTAGCTATTTGGGGATAGATGGTTTAAGGCAAATATGTTTTCCTATGACTTGCTTTTGCGATATCCCATTTTCAAAAGTTTCGTCCCATATGTATCGCTATGGTGAATATGGGATTGGGATCGATAAAGATGTGATGCTTCGCACGCATCGGATTCAACCTGTTCACTATATTAATTCCGATTCACCTCTTATGGATGACTTTAAAGAAGCGTTCCGGACATATTATAAAACCGACATGAATCCAAGTAAGCAAGAGGAAAAGCTTCTTGATTATTTGTTGAGCACATTACTTTTTATGAAACCAATATGGGAACAGGATATTGAAGAAGATGGAGTTGTTCGGCCTTATATATATCAAGATGAGTGTGAGTGGCGGTTTATTCCATCAGACAACTTTCCTAAAGATCTTCATTTGGTCCTATTACCGTACGAAACATCAGAAAAAGGCAAGAACAAGTACTCAGAAGTACTTGCAAAACACAAGGAATGCTGGCTCCATTTTGAATGGCCGGAAGTACGATATATTATAGTTCCGGACGAGAGTGCAGCCAAAAGAACAATTGCTACTATCTTAGATCTTGATATTAGTGACGATGAGAGATATTTACTTATTTCCAAAATAGAAGTTAGCAAAAAGTTTTCGGAGAATATGTAAATAGGAGGTGGTTTCCATGATGTCAAGATATATGGATGTTTTCGGGAAAGACGCCAATATGAGTAAAAATATATCGACTGAAGTCTTAGAGCACCTTAACGGGGAACTTCCGAGCAATTTAATGTATTGCCAAGATGAAAGTGGTAATTACATGGTAGTTCCTCGGCCAGAAAGTCAAGAAGAGGGGTTAAAGCTGACTACACAATTCGATTTGTCTGACCACCTGTACAAACGTCTGAAATTACTTCCACCCGTAAACTGGTGGACTTATTTTTATAGATTGCAACGACCGATTCCTATCAAAAACTTAAAAATTGGAAATTCAAATAAAGTTATTCCTATTGAAGAGACAGTAGGAAATCCGCTGCAAGAGGGCAAGGGTACAATATCTGACGCACAAATGTATCCTCATAAATTTCCTGAACCAATCATGGTTACTTTTGAAAATGCAGCAGGAACTAAGATTTCTACTGGTATTCAACAGCAACCTTATGATAACATTGCAGAAATTAAGTTTAAAAATGTGGATTACCCGGCGTTAAAGATTGAAGTATATTATTTTGCACCATTAGCTGACGATATATCCAAAGAAAAAGCATATACAAGCGTTGCACATCCGATTCACGTAATGTTTTCTGTTTTTCCAGCCAAAGCTCGTAATGTAAAGGAGGCTGTTGAGGCGCTACAATTATTTAAGAGTTTGTCAGATGGAACAGCAAGCATAAATGGTCATAAACTATCCCAGAAAAGTGATACATCATCTCTGAGTCCCGAACAGACTAACGAAGCAATAAGGTTCTGGTCTACTTTATTGGAATTAGAGGAAAAATTGCAAGTGAAATTTATACCTTCGGCCCCTTTTCCGACAGAAGATATGCAATTATTCAACGAATTATGCGTGACTCTTATTGAAAAAAAGGAACTTACTTGGAAGCATCCTTTTAACCATTTTCATATGGATGGGTATACCCCCGTTAATGAAAAGGACTCTTTAGAAAACTTGGTTAGAAAAGAAAAGGTAACATATAAGTTTAGTGAAGGCCCGATTGCTACCTCTCTTTTGGGCGCAAAATTTACTCTTTATTCGGAAAGTACATTAAAAGGTTTTGTGATTACCAATATAGCTTGGGATGATGAATACAAAAAAGGATGCGAAGTCTATATTGCAGATGCACCCGATGATGTAATCACACTTTCAAGACTATACATTGCAGAGACAGAATATTCTAGGCAAAGCTTAAAATAAAAGCACAACATAGGTACAAGAATCCCCACGAAATCTTTGCTTCTCATATTCAGATATATAGGGCCTGTTATATGCACAGTTTGAGAGTGCGGCAGATGGACATGAGTTACTCCTACAAGCCGGTGCTGCTGAAGGCGATCTTGCAGTACGCCGATGACAAGGTCCGGGTAAAACTCAGCGACCATGTCACCTATTTCCGGAAATTCTACGAAGCCCGCCGGACGGCGGGACTAGTGGAGAAGAACGCCAACATTATCTACGCTAGGGGCGGCTATACAGATGCCCGGGCTCAGTGGAATGTCCTGTCCAACCCCTTCAAACGATTTGAGGAGATGCAGATGCTCCAGCACACCAAGACCCTGGGCGTGATCCAGGTAGATGAGTCTGTCTGGAAGAGACCGACGCGTGAGGAGAAGCAGGAAATCAAGCAAATCTGCGATAAAAAGCCGTAGCAGTACTACAGCCGGTTCCATGCAGCGCAAATGGAGGATACTCTCAAATGAACCAAGAGATACTGAAAAAATTGAAGAACACACCAGAGTTGTCGCCTGACGTACATGATGGTAGCTATGAACTGGTGCGTACGATTGTGTCCGCCTATCGTGATGTAGATGAAGCAGTGCTGGACTACCATGATTTGAATGCCATTTATCTCATGTGTATCGGTACATGGCGGCATAGCTATGACAAAAAACACGAAGCAGTCCACGCAACACATCTGCCCGAGGTACGCAAGCAAGAATTGGATCACCTGATTGATGACCTGAGAAGCCGAGCGGAGGCTGGTGCATACAAAAACCAGGAAAAAGCCGTTGAGAGTACAGGTCATATTGGGATGTTCGGCACCGGATTTTACTCATTTCAAAATAAAACAGATCCGAAATCGGTGCGCGCCTTTATCAAGATGTGCATAGATCTTCTGGATATGTTTGACGATGAGGATATGTTCCAGCGTGCCGCATTGGTGCTCACAAAGTCTTTCCATGGAATGCAGGCCGCCGCAGCCTCTGTGGTACTTCATTGCTTAAAACCGCTTACCTTCCCTGTCATTAACAGCAATGTGGGCAGTGAAGACATTTTTGCCGCACTGGGGATTGACCTGAAATCCCGGAGCAAATTGGAAACTTATGTAGATAACTGCAGGAAAATTAAAGCCTTTCGGGATGCCAATTTCCCATTCAAGAACTATCGGGTGCTGGATATGGCTGCTTGGGAACTCGGAAAGGAACACAACGCTACCAAGCGGTTACTTGCCCAATATAAAGAGAATCTGGACGTATGGATTCCGGGGGAGATTTATAAATGGCGGGCAGTAAAGTGTTTTCGAGACCACTGGAAACCGGATGCGGATGACTTCGCACAAATGCTGAAGGATTCCCTGGCACAGTCTAGCAATTTATTGGATCACGGCTATGCCTATCCCAGGAAGATGATTACCTATTTTGCGCAGGTTGAACCAGAAACAGTACGTCAAATGTTCCGAAATCTTTTCTCTGAAGATCGGTCTCTCACAGAGCGGATATCCGCATTTTCCCTTGAGGCAGATGGCCTTCTTTCCCGGCACAAAACAAAGGCCAGTATGAAAAGGCATTATCAGAGTGACCGGACCATCTGTACTTATCTCTTTTTCATCCATCCGGAGCAATATTACCTCTATCAGTTTCGGAAGCTACGGGATTTTGCCGCTGAAATCGACTATGACCTTGACTGTAAAATGGGCGACCCTCAAAATGTGTGCATTTATATGGAGCTTGCGGAGCAGGTCCGAAATGAGGTAATGCAGGATCCGGAGCTAGTGCAGGAAGTAAAATCCAAATTAGATAACATCTGCTATTCGGATGAGCAACTACATTTGCTGACAGACGATGTCATCTATTTTAGTTGCCAAATTCACCGAGGCAAATACTGGCCGGCACTTTCAGACTATGACCCAGGTATTACCACAGAAAAATGGCAGGAACTCCTACAGAACAGCAATATCTGTACCAAAGAGTGCAGAGAAATTCTGGAACAGATTTATGCTTTGGGAGGTGAAGCCACCTGCACACAATTAAGTACAAGATATGTAAATACTCCAAGCTATTATAATATGAACCTGATTCAGCTTGCCAAGCGGGTATATACCCAGACAAATTGCCCTTTGGCGAAAACAAACGAAGGAGAGCAGAAATGGTGGCCCATCCTGTTTGTAGGCCGCACAGCACTCCAGGATCAGCCTGGCACATACTCCTGGAAACTCCGTGATGAATTGGAAGATGCGCTGGAACTTCTATCCCAGAAAGAGGTGAACACCCCCGTGCCGTTTGCAAAGAATACGATCCTCTATGGTCCTCCCGGAACAGGAAAGACCTACCAGACGGTCAACTATGCCGTGGCGATTATAGAGGGAAAATCACTGGAAGAGGTTCAGACAGACAACCACGAAGAGGTCTTGGAGCGATACCGGCAGTACCGGCAGGATGGACGGATTGAATTTACGACGTTCCACCAGTCTTTCGGCTACGAGGATTTTATTGAAGGCATTCGCCCGATTTTTGCAGAAGATAGAGAAGAAGACTCCGGCGACATCTCCTATGAGATTGCCGATGGTGTATTTAAAAAATTCTGTGCGACCGCACAGCCCCCTGCAGTAGACCCCAATCAAAACCCCTATGGCTTTTCAGAGTCCCCAACGATCTGGAAAGTGTCTCTTGCAAGCACGGGAGACAATCCGGTTCGAGATTACTGTATGAAGCATGGCTGTATTCGGATTGGATGGGATGAATACGGGGAAACCATCACGGATGACATGGACTACCATGTGGGTGGTAAAACCGTACTTAACGCATTCTTGTCCAGAATGCAGCCAGGAGATATTATTCTTTCCTGCTATACTGCGCACTCCATTGATGCTATCGGTGTTGTAACTGGAGAGCCCGAATGGCATCCAGAGTTCGAACACTATAAACGGCTGCGCACTGTTAAATGGCTGATTCAAAAGAAAAGCATTCCAATTACAGACTTTCGCCTCGAAAAAAGTTTGACATTGTCTACGGTTTACCGACTCAACACGACGGTTACAAATGTGATAGACGTTTTGAACAAAAACGGTTTTTCAGGTGTAGCGCTAGCAAAAGGCATCAAAGGTCCCTACGTATTTATCATTGACGAAATTAATCGCGGCAATATCTCGAAGATTTTTGGTGAACTCATCACTTTGATTGAGCCGTCCAAGCGTCTGGGGCAAAGTGAAGAATTACAAGCCAAGTTACCTTATTCTCACGAAGCATTTGGAATCCCAGACAATGTCTATCTGCTGGGCACCATGAATACGGCGGACCGTTCCATCGCTATGTTGGATACTGCCCTTCGGCGCCGGTTCAGTTTTGTGGAAATGATGCCGGATAGCAGCGTCTTGGATGGCGTAGAAGTCGAAGGCATTTCTATCAGTGGGCTGCTTACGACATTGAACCACCGAATCGAGGTGCTGTTTGATCGGGAGCATACGCTGGGGCATGCCTTCTTTACCCCCCTGCGCCAATCTCCGTCCATTCAGGCCTTAGGTGAGATCTTCCGAGATAAAGTGATTCCGCTTCTTCAGGAGTACTTCTATGATGACTATGAGAAGATCTGTCTGGTCCTTGGTGATAGAAAGCGTCCGGAGCAGCAACAATTTTTCAAGGTTGAAACCGCTGATTTGCAGAGTTTGTTCGGTGTGGAACCTGAATTTGAAGTAAACCCCACATACCACCTTAATCCAGCTGCTTTCTTTGATGCAGAAGTATACCGAAATCTCTGACAGCTGTATTCCGTTGGGAGGTGAGCTCCATTGAGACAATATACCATTCAGGAATACATGGGGTTTACCCGGAATGGACCACCGCGGGCAGGTATGATCTCTCTGCCGGAACATGCCTTTGATCAGCTAGAGCAGTTTATTCTCTCCAACCGGTATGAAAGCTCCAGTGCCCAGCCGCTGGAGTTGATGAGTCTGAGCGCAAGGCCTGGCATAGGTAAGGTGATTACCGCCAAAAATTATGTAGGAGTAATCACCACCAGAGACGGAACAGAGATTGAAATCCTACCCAAACTGACGCTGGCGGGGGATAACAGTGACCAGGCCGTCCGCAAAGTGTTTCTCACCATGCTGCGAACGGTCCAAGAGGCTCCGTTCAAGAAATTTCGTACTGCTCACCTGAATACTTCCCGCATGCGCTTGTTGGACCTGTTTGTGCGTATGTTTCTGGATGAGGCACACCGGCTGATTCAACGCGGCTTAAAATCGGATTATACGGTAACGCAGGACAATGAATCTTGTGTCCGTGGAAAAATCATATTCTCGGAACATATTCGAAAAAATCTGCTGCACCGGGAGCGAATCTTCATAGAGTACGATGTGTTCAGCGTGGACTGCCCGGAAAACCGCCTGGTCAAGTCTACAGCGCTCTACTTGCAGCGACACACCACGGATTTGCAAAACCGTAAGGATCTGCGGATTGTGTTATCCGTCATGGAACAAGTTCCGGTGTCCAAAAATGTGGAGCAGGATTTTCAGCGCTGTGGGCAATCCCGCTCCATGGCAGATTACCAGCGACTTCTGGAGCTGTGCCGG
>ENA-ORRL01001893-ORRL01001893.1-human-gut-metagenome-genome-assembly--contig:-NODE-1893-length-14068-cov-2.153928_pt1 | contig 14068 bp, 11 predicted proteins | sample MGYA00242175_ERZ509134 | MGnify/ENA primary metagenome ERZ509134 (study PRJEB26280, sample SAMEA2338660) | human gut metagenome | biome: human gut; feature: human-associated habitat; material: faeces... | reverse complement strand
CAAGTGAATTCGGACTTCAAAAAGCCTGTCAGAAGCGTGACGATCTTCCAGATCAGCCATCCCGCCATCGCCCCTGCTGTATTGGTAAGCACATCATCAATCTGCATATATCCTCTCTGTGTAAGCAGCTGGGATATTTCAATCGTACAGGACATCAAAAAGCCAGCAAGTACACACCAGTACATCTTCTTCATTCGTTTAAATAAAACCGGCGCCAAAATTCCAAAGGGAATAAACATAAAAATGTTCTCTATAAAATAAGCATGAGCCTGCACACTGTGTCCCCAGGTTTCAAACAATATCAGACTGATCTGCTTCCTGCTGCCCGACTCCCTGGAAAAAAATGCTGTCTGGATCAGGACCAGCCAGTAACACAGAAACAAGGTCCATATTGCGGAGCTTTGAAGTGGGTATTTTTCCCTTTTATAAACCTTATATGCAAATGTAAACGATACCACAAATACAAGGCTCAACAAGAAAGCCGGTATTATATAAAAGACCGGCTGTTTGAAATCGGTTAGGATAATCTCAACATATTTACTGATACGGTATCAACTCCCTTCTTTAAACAAACGCAATAAACCTTTTAATCTCTGCGGAAAATATCTCTTGTATATACTTTTTCTGCTACATCATCCAGACACTTATCATAGCGGTTGGCAATGATCGCCTGGCTCATATCCTTGAATTTCTGAAGATCATTGACGACCCGGCTTCCAAAAAATGTTTCCCCATCCTTTAATGCGGGCTCATAGATCACTACTTTCGCACCTTTTGCTTTGATCCGTTTCATAACTCCCTGGATCGAACTCTGGCGGAAGTTGTCACTGTTGCTCTTCATGGTCAGACGATAAACACCTATTGTTACCTCTTTTTCTTTATCCGCTGAAAACTCAAATTTTTCATCATAATCATAATAGCCTGCCAGTTTCAGAACACGGTCCGCAATAAAATCCTTGCGGGTCCGGTTGCTTTCCACAATTGTCGATTCTTCGTTGTCCATATAAAAAGCCGGATATGCAAATAAAAATTTGAACACCGCAGTTAAACCACCATGCTAGCTCGTTATCATAATATTGTAAAACATGGCATGCTACAATGAAATTCATAGCAATATATCTACAAAAACTAATACCTAAATCATCTCTTACCACCCCCCCCCACGGAAATCATTCGTTTTCTTGATATCTACGCCTTTAGTCATTCATCAAGCCCCTTATCCTTCAATTATTACACTGTATTCTTATTGAATCTTTCTATCCCAACAAATACACTTTTTTATAATATTTTTAAGCAATATAATAGGGTATTCTTTGTAATAACGTTTACACACCTTTTTATAAACCGTAGCCTTAAATGCAGCATCTAGTCCATATTTATAATATTTTTCCCAAAACAAATCATATTGAGAACTTTTAGGTAAAGGTGCTCGAAGCTGTGAATTACCAGCAACAGCTTCACTCCAATTTCTTTTTTCAAGAACTAGTGATTTGCATTCATTTAAAAAATCAAATCCACGTTTGCTATTTACTCCTATTACCGAAACTTTTCTATTTGGCTTATGAAAAGGAGATTCTGATCCAATCCCCCAAAAATCTCCAATAGTAATATCGGAACACCTTTTCTCGCATGCAAAAGGACAAGTAAAGCAAGAACTATTAATAGTAATTCCAGCATTAAATGCTTCTAAATATGGATCCCAAAACATACGCCGGTGCCATACATCTTTACTTTCATCCTTAAGAATCATTTCCTCTCCCCATGATGATCTGAATGATACCTGCTTGATTTTGGTTTTCTTTTTCTTTTCAATCCACTTTATATAATCATTTAGAATTTTATTTGAGGGAACGCCATGACAAATCAAATCAACTGTTAGAAGTTTCTCTTCATTTCCATTTGCAACACTCCGAGCAGCTTCACATTCACACGGTGTCCCAATAAATAAAACATTTTTATCTGCTTTTAATGTTCGTTTCAACTCAGTCAAAGCTTCTATAGTATAGGCTTGAACATATTTACTTCCTTTAAATGATTCGATTGCCTGCTTATCATTAGAAAGTTCCATTTTGACCCTAAAATCAGAATCGATAACCGTCCCTATTATTGACCATTCTTTGGAAATCGCCAATTCATATAAAGCTGCAGCAACTCCTCCTGAACTGCTCCCAATTTGTTTATCTGGTTCCGTTCTATAAGCAGCATATGTAACCATATTATCCACAAACTTATATGTATGATTTGCTGGGCAATGTTTAACACATAAACCACAATTTATACATTTGCTTTCATTGATGATTGGTCTAAAATGTCCTGTTACAACATCTTCTTTCATCGATATAGCATTTTTAGGGCATATGACATAACATGCACCACAACCATAACATTTTTCATTTTCACAAATTCGCTCCATATTTTTACCAAGCCCTCTTTAATAAACGCAAATCATTGTAATGCGTTTTGCAAAAAATCTTTTGAAGATTTTAATAATTTTCTTTTTCTTTCATTAACCTCACTATAATTTATATTGTTTTCAATAATCCCATCATGCTCAATTGTTACAAGCCTATCTGTCAATCCCATCGCATTCATAATACTATCTAATCTGGAGTTATATTTATCACGTTTCAAAGCCACAAACTGCCTTTCCATATTTATAGAAAAAGATACCCCGTGAAAAGAGTTTGTAACTACAAAGGAAGCGTGTCTAAACAGCCAAATATAGTTATCTGGCGTTATATCAGAAACAACCATATCAACATCATATTTCACTTTAGAATATACCGGTCTAATTAAAACCGTATGCAAACCTTTAACCTCAGCAATCCTTTTTGCCAGTTTTACTATATCTTTCCCCGTTGTATCTAAAAAGTAAATTAACAAATAGTCTTTAGGACATTTTGAAACTTCTTTTTCATAAATCGCCCACTGTACTCTATCAAAAAGGAATGTAGGGTCTAATACAAACTCACATTTTTTTATTCCATGATTTTCCATAATTGTCACAGAAGATTTTTCTCTGAGGCTTATCGCTGTAAAATCTTCTAATAACTTTCGTATTCTATCCCATTCCTCCTCTGAATACTCCTCTTTACCACAACTAGCTGCATAAGCGATCTTCGATGACTTTCTAGAAGCAAATCCTAGATAATACATTTCATCAATACCCTGATTATATTCACTATTCCAAATTTGGTCACTTCCTGCAATCAAATAATCATAATCACCAAATTCAGTCTTTGCCTTCTCCATTGAATAAATCGGCTTAGAAACAGAGGTGTTTTCTTTCAGATAAGATATGTATTTTTTGTTCGTTTTTTCAAACCGGCTCATTCTAATCAAGCCGTGCATAAAATATTTTGCACCATAACCAGATATATTCTTCAATCGGCTTATTCTTTTGAATCGTTTCGGAATATAATTAATAACATCAACGCATTCAAATTCAAAATTCTTTTTTAGATACTGGGACAATGCTATCGCTTGCAGTGCTGATCCAAAGTTGACGCCATAATGTATCGATATTATTCCTACCTTTTCTTTGCGCATAATATCTCACCCTTTTCTTTTTCTGACAGCTTTCTTGCATACGTTCAAGAACAGCTCTTTATCAAATGCAAAATTCAAAACAACAGTAACTGCACAGTATACGCCAAAACACAACACTCCATTTTTGACCCACAAAATCAATGTAGACGATCCCGTCGTATCTAATACCGACACAATGAGACAAGAAATCACAATCGTGCCAATCGAAAGGCTCAATCTTTTAACGATATTAGAAATCGGATAAGGCATAATATCTTTATTTATAAACCAGACCAGATATATCATTCTGTACAGCATACCAATAAATGTTCCAACAGCAATTCCCTCCAAGCCAAATTTAAAGACCAATATAACAGAGAGAACGATGTTGATGATTGCCTCTATATAAGCACTATTGGAAGTTTCTTTGAATTTACCTGCTGCATATACAACCGATACATAAGGATCGCGAATACAATAAATATACTCTGCAAAAATGATTATGGTTGAAAAAATCACTCTATAATAATTGGTATCTGTCACGCCATGTGTATAGATCAACACAAAACTAGGCAGCAAATAGATACAGCATCCAAATATTATAGTCGCGACATTAGATACAACAAACTCATAAGTTTCCATATACTTGCTTGCTTGTTTATAATCGTTTACTGCAATCGCCTTTCCGATCATCGGATTAAACGCATTGGAAAACGACTTAAAAAGGTTTTGCAAATTTTTTACGACCAATAGATAAACCGAATAGACCGACACTGTTTTCAAGTCGCTAAATAGCGTCAGCACAACCACGTCTGTATTACTGTGGATAAAATAGGCAAAATTCTGTCCAAAGCAAGCCCATCTTTGAGCCAACGAGTTTTTGTCTGGTTCCACATCCTTGTACAGTTTATAGTGTTTTTTTACGTAATTACTATAAGCCACCGGTTGTATTGCAAACAACAGCACGCTGCACAGCTTTACAAAATGCAACTCCGGAAACAGCTTAATCGAAACAACGACTGCGATGATGTTCAACAATGTAATCAACGATTGCCACAGTTGAACAATATACATTTTCTGATCTGCCTGCAGCAAAAGCTTATATGTAATAGAAAAAAAGTATTGTATAAACAAAGTGAATGACAAAATCACAGTCAACGAAGCCACATAAAGCCACGAAAAGCTCGATTTGATAACAATCGGATACACACATGCCAATGCGATGGTGTAAAACACAAATATAGATGCAATCTGTCTGAAGAAGTTCTCGGCCGCTTTCAATACGCTGCTTATTTTTCTATCATCTTTCTTTGCAAGTGGTCCATATAAAGCTGTAAGAACCACACTGCCAATTCCACCTTCAACCAATGCAATATAATTCAAAAACTGCGTTATTGACGATACCAGTCCATTCGCTTCTGAGCCAAAGGTGCTTAAAATCAATCGTGGAACGATCAATCCACTTATAAATGTCACCAACTGACATAGCATAGTGCAGCCTACATTTAGCATTACTTTTTTCTTCATTCAATTATCTCCATTTGAAACCTTTCATTAAATATCCTACTTTTAACTTATCCTACATTTTCGATTCTCGATTTTCTCTTGTATTTAGGAATTTTCTTAAAATTAACGGATGAAGTGAATTTAAAATTGAATTCACTTCATCCATCAATTCCACATGTGCCTATAAAATCAATACATTTTACTAATTGAGAGTATCTATTCTTTCGAGTTAAAATGATACTATCTCAATACAGTCATTTCCATGCAAACATCAAATAGAAGTATATCCTTTTTCCAAAATGTCTGCAATTCTTTCACAAGCATGGCCATCTCCATACGGATTGGCAGCATGTGCCATCTTTGCATATTCTTCTTCATTATCGAGCAGTTTTGTAAACCACTCATATATTTTTTCCTCACTGGTCCCAACCAATTTCAATGTTCCAGCATCAACGCCTTCCGGACGCTCCGTAGTATCTCTCATAACAAGAACCGGTTTTCCGTAGGAAGGGCATTCCTCTTGGATTCCACCAGAATCTGTAAGGCACAAAAAGCATCTAGCTTCAAAATTATGACAATCGAATACCTCAATGGGATCAATGATATGGATTTGTTTACAATCTCCCAGCTCTTCATCGGCAGCTTTTCGGACGATCGGATTCATATGGATCGGATAAATAGCTTTTACATCCGGATGTTCATTTAAAACCCGCCGAATCGCTCTGAACATATTGTGCATCGGCTGGCCAAGATTTTCCCTTCGATGGGCAGTAATAAAAATCATTCTGCTCTCTCCTACCCAATCAAGTTCCGGGTGATGATAATCCGCTATTACTGTATGTTGCATAGCATCAATTACTGTATTGCCAGTCACATAAATAGATTCTGGTTCTTTTCCCTCATCCAAGAGGTGTTTTTTTGCCAGTTCAGTTGGTGCAAAATTATATTTACTTATAATTCCCACTGCCTGACGATTAAATTCTTCTGGATAAGGACTATAAATATTATAAGTACGCAGGCCAGCTTCCACATGCCCAACAGCTATCTGTAAATAAAAACAAGCCAATGCAGTTACAAATGTTGTTGTTGTATCTCCATGAACCAGTACAACATCTGGCTTAACGTTTTCTAATACTTCCTTGATCCTTTCCAGAATACCAGTAGTAATGTCAAACAATGTCTGACCTTGTTTCATAATAGCCAAATCATAATCAGGTACAACATTGAAAGTTTTCAACACCTGATCGAGCATCTGCCTATGCTGACCAGTAACACAAACTATTGTTTCTATGTTTTTTCTTGTCTTCAATTCATTTACTAATGGGCACATCTTAATTGCCTCTGGCCTTGTACCGAAGACCAACATTACTTTCTTTTTCATTTAGTTTACTCCTTATATTTCTGTGTATAATCACTAGGAAGACAAATAATCTTTCTAATGAACGAACGATTTAAAAATTCAGGAGATGTGAATAGAACCAGATTCTTATTACATACATACAATCCAAAATAATTGCGTGCATTAACAGAAACTTTATGTTTTTGTCAGTTATAAGAAACAGATAGATCAAAACAAAGCGTTTTCCTTTTCTTGCAAACCAAACAAGGTAAAGGGAACCTATGAAAAATGGTATACTCAAATCTCTTCGCTCTACTTATTCACAAATGAGGCTTTAAAAGTTTCATGTCTCAAAGTTTAATCCTAATATGTCTAGTTGATTCTTTTATAACTATTTTTTCTGATGCATTTTCACTAAAAAATATAATACTCAGATAAAACGGTACTCCCCATATACGTTGTGCATCAAAAATATTAAGCAAGACACAGGAAATAATCATATATAGCACTATGCTCTTTACAAAAATGCAACTTTCGTAATTAGTCATTCTATCACTACAAGGATCAATAACTTTTTTTATAGAGGCATAAAACAGTTTTCCATATAATGCCAACGCCATAACTCCAAAAGTAAAAAATCCTCCTAAAATTCCTAAATCCTCTAACCAAAACCTGTCTGTATCAGACCGCCTAAGTATATCAAAAGCTTTACTCGTGTATGATGATAGAAATCCAACTCCCAATATAGCATTCTTTCTTTTAATCAAACTCCAGTAATGCTCAATTGTCAGCAATCTTGCTTCCGTAGATCCTTTTTCTGCTCCATTAAGTGAAAACAAACCAAGCAGATAATCTAATCCACCTGAAAGGATGAAAATAATAATCGCCAAAGAAATTATCATTAGTCTTATTGCCTTTTTTTTACTAGAATTCGAAGCATAATAATAGCAGTATACAGTGATAACAATTGAAACTATTATCTGGAATCTAAACTGGGTTACAAAAATCAAGTAAAAATATATAAACGCTAGCATTATCCAGTAAAATAATTGTTTCTTAACCATACAATAGTAAAGGGTCAAACACAATGTTATTCCAAACAGCGCACCCGCATCCAATCTCACAAGTCCATTACGTGTCCATCCTTCTGAATACTGTAATAATAAACCAGAAAAGATTGTCATCCCTTTAAAATTATATAAATACCATGTAACTGTTTTGATTGCTAGCAGCACCATGGAAATCCAATATATTCCATTTATGAACTTAAACATATCATCATCCATGGAAAAAATATACACAATAGGATATGCATACAAAACAAAAAAATACTTTCTTGAAATTATTAATAATTGAGTCAAGCTATATCCATATGCAATCATTGAATAGATCATTGCTATAACAATAATTATAAAATACAACCTCAAATAGCTTGATAGCTCTTTACACTGACTTCTTAAATATTGGTTTGAAAGACACTTTTGATTTACGTATAAAGCAAGACCAACTCCTAACAGCACAATTATAATATCATATATGAAAGTACTACCCGGCAGTGCAATTATTTTATCAAAACCAAGTATATATAATGTCAAAAAATATATAATTATTTTAAATAGTTTTGAAACCCTAATCACTCTCACATGTATTTTCCTCCCTACCCACAAAATCTTGGATAGTAATATCTATTTGTGACAAATTACTCATTCACTATTGAATTTACAATAGAATCCAAATCAACGCTATCATAAAATGTCTTTGCATTTATAACCATCTGATCATGATTTGCATCCACATACTTAATTGCTTCTATAATGGTTTCTGGTTTTAAATCCTTACAACAAACGCCTATATTGTATTTTTCAAACGGTTCTTTTAAACCTAATACATCTGTGCCAATCATCGGAATATTACAGCCTGCATATTCGTAAATTTTATTTGGTGCACAATACAGCGCATTCAGAATTGTAAAGCCACTGCCTTCGATTTTCCCCGGCTTATAAGGAACCAGCGCAATATCCGCATATTTTAAAAACTCCAAATGTTTCGGCGGATTGAAAAATCCCATATATTTTAAGGAAGAATAACTATCGCACAGCTTCTTAAATTCTTCTGCGCCATCGCCTCTGAACTTGCCGAACAAATACAGGCAATAGTTCTCTTTTACTCTTTCGACAGCTTCTGCAAAGGATTGCAAATCTCTATCTGCACTGATAACGCCCAGATAAATGATTTTTTTACGTTTTTCCCTTTTCATCTCCTCAATTACAGGAAGCATATCCTCTTGTACTTCGCCACTCTTGAGATAGTACGGTTTATTAGGCAAAACATAGGGGAGCTTTTCCAAGTTCCAGCCGACTTTTTGTATATATGCTCTATTTTCTTCTGGAACAACAATTTTCCATGCCTCTTGTGCATAATGCTTAATATTAAATTTTAAAAATTTTGCGCCTCGGAACATCGGATATGTATCTGTCAATTCCATTAGCTGCATTACATGTCTGTCACTATATTCTAGCAGTTCTTTTCCCAAAGTTCTTACAACGCTCGGATTAACAGTCCACACGATATCTCCATCCATAGTATCTTTTAGCGCCGCTCGATATCCTTTGGTTTTTACACCTCTTTTCTTCAAGCGCAAAAATATGTTACTGTTTTTGACCGCCTTTATTTCTGTATACGAAAACTGTTTATTTTCTTTAATTATTGCTGGAAGATCCCGAACACCCTCAGCCACCAAATGCACTTTATAGCCATTGTTCAAAAGGCATTCTATCAAATTGATTGTTGGCGGATACAACATAACATTTTCATAAATAAAAATTCTTATCGTATTTATTTTCTTGTCAAACATTGCAATACCTCTCATATACTTTAAACTGTTTTCCGCTTTTATTGCAAATTGAAAAGCTGATAATATCCCTCAATTTCTTTTTCATTTCCATACTCATGCTGAGATAGGTATTCCGAATACTGATGAGGATCTTTCAATATTTTTAGGATACCATCAGCAATTTCCTTGCCGTTCATTCCTACAATAACGCCTTCATCCTTGTTGATCTGATCATATACCGTAGGATAATTTGTTGTAACAATCGGGCAGCACAAAATTTTTCCTTCATCTAAAACCACGGATTTTCCCTCAAAGCGAGATGTCTGAACTAACACATCTGCATTTTTCATGTATGCGTAGGGATTTTCCCGTGCCCCTATAAATTCAAAACAGTCTTGCACTCCCAATTCTTCTCGTTTTTTTTCTAATTCTTCCTTTAAACTTCCGATTCCTAAAACAACCCAATGAAACTTCACTTTGGATTTTTTCAATTCCAAAGCCGCATCCAGTGCAAATTCAAATCCTTTTTGCGCGTTCAATCTTCCAATTGATACGATATTTAACATATCTCTTTTAAATTCAGGCGGATAAAATTCTTTTGCCAAGCTTCTTATAACCTGAGAAGATGTCAGGTTAGGTAAAACCACAAATTTTTCTGCGATGCTCGGGAAGTTTTCCTTCAGGTCTTTGGCACACAAGTCAGATATTGTTACCACCTTGTCTACTTTTTCAAAATACTCAAGGTCCATTTCTTTAAAATGCCCAAGCTGGGAATATTCATTATGCACCCATGCAATCTTCTTTGCAGCCTTTACTTTATCTACAAGGAAATATGTTTGTTCGCGCTGCATATAAGCGATTGCTACATCGTATTCTTTTGTGAGTTCTGGTACAATTTTTTTGTAAAAATGCTCCCACCTGTATTGGCGACTTTTCGCAACAGAGTTTGTTTCTTTGCGAGAGATAAAAGTTCCTATCATATGAATAGCCGAAAGATATGGATGTTTCAACGCCTCTGCTTTGTTATTATCATACAGTGTATATAATTTATTGCAATTCGAGATGATATTCACCGCTTTAGGAACTTGCTTTAAGAACAATCCCTCATTCTGAAACAGCAGCAGATCCACATTATACCGATCATAGTCCAGCAACTGTAATAAGTTTACCAGACTTCTCTCAGCTCCACCATTTCTTAGGCTGCTCATTACAAATAAAACATTTCTTTTTTCCATTACTCCTGCTCTTGCCTCCTCATTCTTCTTTTATTTCGTTGGCAAGGTAATCCAAGAGCCAAATTTTTTATCCCATTCTGCCGGTTCAAAGCGTTCGAATCCGCTCCAATGGAAAAAGGTAATCTCTCCGAAATACACTTTTCCATTGATGTCGTAAAAGTCGATCCGCGCTTCCGGCAGTCCCTTCGACAAGATCTCCGCATATTTCTTCATTTCATCCAGTCCCTTAGGACGTTTGATCTTATCCCATTCTTTGGAGTTCGGATGACCATTTGTAAAAGGCAGATGGTTAAAATCCATATCAAAGAAATCAAACTTTGTCTCTTCGTTCGGATTTGTGCGATCCGATGCAATAAACATCGCTTTTGCTTCTCCATCAAAAGCAAAAATTTTATAATCCTTCAGTTCATACCCAGATTCATCGACCATGTACTCTTCTGCGATAATTCTACGTTTTACGTTTTTATACGGCCACTCTCTATTCTGCATATAGTAGTCATTTTTTAGGCTTTTTTCTATTTTCTTTTTTGCTGCAGCCAAATCAAGTTTTGATTTATCCGTACAAATAACCAATCCACCTGAATCGTGTGTACATTTTAATACAAACCGATTAGGCAGCTGAGCAAAATCAATATCATCGAAATGATCCCATACACCCAAAGTCTTGATAATGTGTTCTTCTCCAATTTTGGAAGCCACATACTTCTTCACTTCATACTTGTCTACCATCATAGTGTATTCTGGTTTACGATCATGCAATTTCAACCATTGAAGCTTCTCGCTATATGTTTTAGGATTATCCAAATCCAATGGATATCCAAAAACATTCTTAAATTGCATCTTCAAAAAATCTTCATCACTCATATTTTTGAAAAAGCCATGCTGTGCCAGAATAATCGTTCTCTTTTTAGGGCTTTTCAACACGCCAATCGCTTTTTTTACAATATTACTCATATTTATTGAACCTCTCCACTCACTCGATAAGCAAGTTCTCTCCACTTCTGGCAAATAACCTCTCTGCTTAATCGTTCCGTTGACCTTTCCGCTTCTTCTCCCATTGTCCTCCGCAGAGTTTCATTTTCTACCAGAGTTATAATTTTTTCGGTCATTTGATCAACATTTCCAATTTGCACCAAGAAGCCATTTTTTCCGTCATTGATTAGTTCAGATGGGCCACATTCACATTTTGTCGAAATACATGGCAACCCTGCGTGCATAGCTTCGCAAAGCACATTCGGGAATCCCTCATAAAAAGACGACAGCACAAAAATCCTTGCCTTTTTCATTTCAAGAAAAGGCGTATGCGTCACGCCGCATAATTTGACGCTGGTAGTCAAATTCTCCTTTTCAATTAAATCTTGTAGTTCATCTTTTCGATTTCCCTGTCCATAAATCTTTAATTTCCAGTCGGGATATAACTCGGCCACTTTTTTATAAGCCTTAATCAGTGTCACAAAATCTTTCTGTCTTTCTAGCCGTCCAACCGAAATCACTGTGTTTTCTTTTTCTATACTCTGGCCCTCGCATTGTGCTGCCATCTCATCAAAATCTAACGGATTTTCCAGAACCACAATTTTCTTTTGTAAATATTGTGGATAAAAAGTTTTCATTTCATTAGTCTGCACACAAACGACATCGGCAAACCGGTACAAAAAACACGTTACATCAAAAACATATTTAGGATATTTCCGCAGCAAATTATTTCTATCGCAGACAATAATTTTTGTCTTTGAAAAAAGTCCTGCCAGAATCAGCATAAAATTGCATCTGCTTAAAAATGAAATCGCAACAGCTGCTTTTCTTTTCTGAAGATACTTTTTTGTGGCGCGATAATCGCAGAGCCATTCTGCTAACTTACTTTTATTCGTAAAATTATACTTATTAAGTTTTACATTTGATGCAACACTATAAAACTGCGGACGTTTTTCATAAGATGTTATGCTAACATCCATGTCATGTTCTGCAAAATTTGCCGCCAAATTTGTCAACACATGTTCCGCACCTCCGCTAGAAAGGCTGCTTATGTAAAAATCCACTTTCATGCTTTTTCCCCACTACCGCATTCTCGTTCTCTCAGTACAGTATCGTAATCTACAACATCACCTGCATAAACACGTAACATCTGATCAACAACAATATCCCAACTATACCTTTCTAAAATATAAGGTGCAGCTTCTATCTTATATTTTTTCACAAGTTCAGAATCATTTAAGAGCATCTGTAGTTTTTTCTGCAAATCCTTTGCATTTTCTTTTTCAAACCCCATCGCCTTCTCATGAACCACTTCAGTATTTTCTGGAATATCACTAATCAAACAACAGTTTCCATAACTCATTGCTTCCAGCAACGCATTTGCCATTCCTTCCAAGTTGCTTGGCAATGCAAAAATATAGGAATTGCTATAAAGTTCTTGTATCTCTTGTCCATACACATAGCCTGTAAAAACGATTCGTTTATCACCGTCAGCTAATTCTAACAGTTGATTATAATAGTCTTTGTTTGATTCTGAACCACCAGCAATCACAAGCTTTTTATCAGTTTTACAATTTTTGAACGCTTCAATCAAATATTGCAATCCTTTTTCTGGAACAATTCTTCCCAACGAAAGGATGTAGCTATCTTTTTCCAAACCATACTTATCTCTGATAATATCCACATCATGATTTTCCGGTTTATCAATGCCATTAGCAAATAAAACTGAATTTACTCCATATTTTGTATCAATATATTGTTTCATATTTTTAGAGAGAACCAGACATACATCTGCCTTTGTAGCCGCCATTCTTTCTCCAAACTCAAGATATTTTGATGCAAAGCCGCCCCACTTATCTCTTTGGCTATCTATACCATGTAACGATGCTACTACTCGTAACCCCAAAAGTTTAGCAAGTGGAATCATAGCACATGATCCTGATGCACGGAAACTCACACAATCATACCGACTGAATGCTGCATGGATAGTTGCAAGAAAAGAATAAATCGGAACACAAGCTGCTCCCTTTACTGTTGGAACCGTTACTATTTTAATGCCTTTATATTCTCTCAGTTTCTTTCCATCAAATTCTTTTCCAAAAACATTGTGACCGCCACGGTTATATACTGTGACATCATTTCCTCTTTGCACCATCCGAACCGCATGTTGCTCTACGCCCTTCTCTATTCCACCTTCGTTTGACGGTATACGTTTATGTCCAATTATTGCAATTTTCATTACTCCACCCTCAACTAACAATTAATCTTTCCGGAAAATGTCTCTCGTATAAACCTTCTCCTTCACATCATCAAGACACTTATCGTATCTATTTGCGATAATGGCCTGGCTACGCTTCTTGAACTCGTCCAAGTCATTGACCACAACGCTGCCAAAGAACTTCTCACCATCTTTCAGAGTCGGCTCATAAATGATGACAGTTGCACCTTTGGCCTTAATGCGCTTCATAACACCCTGAATGGAACTCTGACGGAAATTATCACTGTTACTCTTCATCGTCAGGCGGTAAACGCCAACTACAACTTCTTTTTCTTTGCTCTCATCCCAGCTGTCATTTGCTTCATAAGCACCAGCAATTTCAAGCACACGATCCGCAATAAAGTCCTTGCGAGTACGGTTAGATTCCACGATTGCTT
>ENA-ORRL01001882-ORRL01001882.1-human-gut-metagenome-genome-assembly--contig:-NODE-1882-length-14117-cov-3.585763_pt1 | contig 14117 bp, 16 predicted proteins | sample MGYA00242175_ERZ509134 | MGnify/ENA primary metagenome ERZ509134 (study PRJEB26280, sample SAMEA2338660) | human gut metagenome | biome: human gut; feature: human-associated habitat; material: faeces... | reverse complement strand
GCTCAAGGAAGGTGGGAATTATGACCAACGTCGATGAATCAACCGCAGATGTGGAGAGGGCTATCAAGGTTTGCCGGGCGAAGCTCGCTGATTACTATGCGTGATCTGTTCCCATGGCAAGAGTACACCGCAGGCCAAGAACTCTATCACCTGCGCTGGTTTGTCACCGATTACGACTACAAACCAAAACCCGAAAAGGTGCCGAAGCATTTACCGATGGTAGCCCGCATGGGCTACCTCGATGCTTTGCACAGCGACATAAAGAGAGGTGTATACGATGGCGTCAGTTTTTCACGTGGCCGTTGATGTCACTGACGATCGCATCAACTTTCACAAGCACATAGAAGCCGACGGCTTGCATTACGCGAACCTGACGGCCAGCATCGCCCGAGACATTGCGGGGTTGTGGTGTGAAGCCTATTGGGAGTACGTCACAACCCAAGCGTTGAAGAATGCGAGCAATCCGCATTACAGCGTAGTCACCACCGAGGTTATGAAGGGAGGTGATGCCGAATGCCCTACACCCGATACACGGCGACGGTCGTTTATGCCGCCACTTACGACACCGCCGAGGGCCGACTAAGATACGCCAAGCAGTTTCAAGACCTCGATCTATCCACACTAATTAGAAGGGTGGTTGATTGGGCGCTCACAGAGCCGGAAGAAACGCTTGACTGTATCGAACTCGAAAACGTGAAGGTGGTGTTTGAATGATCGACGTGACAATCCACTACACCGCTGTGCCGGTGGGTCGGAAGAACCGCTACCCGCGCCAGTACCGTTTTGCTTGCGGCACATGGCCGGGCGCACTCGATCAGATTTTGAAGGCATGGGAGCGTATCGAGGTTTTGGAAAACAACCCGCACTATGTCAGCGTGGATGTTGAAGAAACTTCCGTGAACTTGGGTACAAACCCTTGCGGCCATGAATATGGCGTGATATCTTGTGAACCACTAAAAGGGAAGGAGGTGTAAACATGGCAACTGTTCGACGCACCCTGATTGCCACCACTGCCGAAGTGGTGGACGAGAACGGCAACCACGTTGGCGAAGTCCGCAAGGACGGACGCGCCACGGCTGCACGACTGGCGAATATCGCCCGTCGCGAGTACGGCAACCCGCTGATGACCATCCGTAACATCTGCGAAGATACGGTGACGTACTCGATGCCCGAAACGGAGTTTTTCAAGCTGGCTACCATCGTCGGAACCGACGAAGCCGATCCCGAGAAAGAAGGAGAGTAACACATGCCCGAGAACGAAATAATCGAAGCTGTGCCGCGGGACGAAGGAAACGAGTTGCTGGCACCCGGCAACTCGATGAACAAGACGCTTGACACGATCATTGCCGAGGTGTCCGAGAGGGGCTACCACACCACGTTCGAGGTCGAAACGATGGCCGGTAAGCGCAAGCTGTTCAAGGCCACCAACGCCGCCCACCTGCTCCGCGAGTATATGGAAACGCCGATTCAGGCCGTCCATATGGCATTCAGCCCCTCCGAGGTTGTCACCGAGGACGGCGAGCTGAAAACGGTGCTCGCGGGGTATATCATCGCCGAGGACGGCGAGGTTTATATGTCATCCTCGCAGGGCGTCATCAAGTCCATGGTTCGCCTGATCGACCAGTTTGGCGACCCGAACGAGTGGACGGAACCCGTGCCCGTCGTGTGCCGCGAGACGAACACCAACCGGGGCCGACGCTACAAGTTCCTTGACGTAGAATAACAACATATGGTATAGCGAACATTTGTCCGCTACCATGACGGCCTTCGTGACACGCGAGGGCCGTTGCTGTATACTGGGTGAAAAACGGGCGCAGCCCCCGAATGGGCGGGGGCTGCTGGGAAGGAGGGTGCCACATGCCGAGTAAACGACGCACGAAGCTAGACCATGAGATCAGCCGAGTGCAGAAGAACACCCGAAGCAAATTGTACCGCATCCGCGTCAAGGGCGCAACTAACGTCGATGAATTTGATCCAAGGTTGCCGGTGTCCGAGATTCGGAAGATGACGGGTTCGCAAAAGACGGCGTACCTTCGTAGGCTTCGACAGTTCAACCAACGTTCTAACTCGTTTTACGTGCAGCCGCAAAACGGCGTGGCGCTTCCCATGGGCGACTATGCCCGCTACAAGGCCGCCGAGCAGCGCGCCAACGATGCGCGGCTGGCGTTACGCAAGGCCATCGAGGACGTAGCGAGCGAATACGACTTGATGGATATCAGCGATGATCCCGACTTTGCGGCGTGGACAACAACCCGTTTTGATACGCCCTATGATATCTATATCCCCCAGACAAATAAGTTTCATGACCTCGTGCCCGTTCACATGAAAGCGGGTTTTCCGTCCGTGTCCTCCCTGAAACGTGAAACGGAGAGGGCCGAGAAGTCTCTCACAATCATAGAACGCCATCGCAAGCAATACCGGAGTTGGAAAAAGGGCATCCGTAACAAGATGAACGAAAACGGGTTTGGAGCGCTTGGCAAACGCATTTCCAACCTGACCAACGCACAAATTGACTGGCTCCATTACTACACCGACTTTGATCAACTCGTGTCTAACTTCCGCTACGTTTCGGAACTTGACGAGGGCTATACCGACCTCGTGGATGACTACACGATTGAACAGCTCGAAGATATCCTTGATGCCGCTAACCGTATCCCGCGCACCGCCAAAAGGGCCGAAGTCAACATACCCAAGGCGAAGAAACCCGCTAAGCGCAAGCGTCGATGATCGAGTACGCTGCTGACTTTGAAGCAACAACACAAAAGGAAGATTGCCACGTGTGGGCTTGGGGAGTTGCCGAAGTCTCACGATCACCGGAAGAAACTTTCGCATACGGCGCGGATATCGAGGGTTTCATAGAGTGGGCTACGGATAACCCCGGCCGGTACTGGTTTCACAACTTGGGGTATGATGGCAAGTTCGTAGTTTGGTGGTTGCTTGAACACGGCTTTCGCTGGGTTCCCGACAAGCCCCAGATAGGCGAGTTCACCACTCTCATTAGCGACATGGGGCGCTGGTACTCGTTAGAATGGGCCGGGGAACAAGGCCGGGTTAGGCTGGCCGATTCGTTCAACAAGCTGCCCTTCAAATTGTCTATCGTGGCGGGTGCGTATGGCCTAGAGGTGACCAAGGGCGAGATTGACTATGATTTGCCGCGCCCGCTCGGTTACCGCATGACCGATCTTGAACTAGACTACCTGCGCCGTGACGTGTTCATCCTCGCGCAAGCAATGTCGCACCGCTTGGAAATGGGGGCGAAGCTCACCACTGGCGCGGACTGTCTGGCGAACTTCAAAGACCTCATTGGCGAACGCAAGTTTAACACGCTGTTCCCGATGCTAAACCCCATCTTGGACGGCGATTTGCGCAAGGCGTATCGAGGTGGGTACGTGTACGTTGCCCCACAATGGAAGAACGTTGTGATGGGTACGGGTATCCGGCTCGATGTGAACAGTCTATACCCGTGGGCTATGCGTGAGAACGTGATGCCGTTCGGCAAGCCCAAGCGAGGGAAGGGCAAGCCCAAGCCAACGAAAGAGTATCCGCTATGGGTTGGCGAAGTGACCTTCACCGCGAAGCTCAAGCCGGGCAAGCTGCCTTGCATCCAACCGAAAAGCGGGTTTTCATTCAACTCACGCGAGTATATCACCGAAACTGCGGAACCCTTGACCATGTGGTTTTGTAACGTGGACTGGGCGCTGATAGAGGAATCATACGATCTGACGGTGTACGAGTGGGGCGGGTACTACCTGTTTCACGGGCAACTGGGTATGTATGATGACTATATAGACACGGGCATGGTTGGCAAGGCGAACGCCACCAGCGTCGGGGAGCGTCAGAATTGGAAGCTGTGGCTGAACAACCTGTACGGCAAGACCGGCCAGAAAATCGACGTGACGGGCAAGCAACCGAAGCTAGGGCTTGATCATGTCGTGTCATACGTGCAGGGGAAGAAGGAACTGCGCGACCCCGTATATGTGCCGACGGCGGTATTCACAACGGCATACGCCCGCAACAAGACCATACGCACGGCGTGGCTGTTCGGCGATAGGTTTGCATACTGCGATACCGATTCCATCCACGCTGCCGGTACGGAGGTGCCCGAGGGCGTGGAGGTACACCCCGCGAATCTGGGGGCGTGGAAGCTCGAAGCCACGTTTACACGGGCTAAGTTCCTGCGTTGCAAAACATACGTTGAAGATGTTATAGTGAGCGGGGACGAAACCAAGCTAGAGTTCACATGCGCGGGTATGAGCGAAGGGCTCAAATCGGTTATGACGTTTGATGACTTCGCGCCCGGCTTCACCACCGATACCCGACTTGGTGAGGTGAAGCCGCAATACCTCGATCAGCGTTTGTGGAAGCTGGTGCCGAAAAACGTAGTAGGCGGCGTGGTTCTCGTGCCAAGACCATTCACCATACACCCATAGGGAAGGAGGTGAGTAATATGGCAGAATTTTTAGGTCAGTTTGACTGGGGGCTGTTCGGCATCGCGCTGGTGTTCATGGCGTTTGATATCCTTAGCGGGTTCATGGCGGCGGTTATCAATCGTGAGGTTAGTTCAACCGCTATGCGTGTCGGCATCTTTCATAAGTTCGTTCTGGTGTTGGTTATCATTTTCGCTATGCTGTGCCAGTTGGCGGCCCAACGTTTGGGGTTGCCCGCTGGGTTCGATGCCCTGTATCCTGCGGCGTGTCTTTTGATTGTGACTATGGAGATTTTAAGCGTGTTGGAGAACATCGAAAAGACCGGCGCAATCGACGGGGACAAGCTAGATCGTCTGTTTGGAAACCTAGACAAAGGGGGCGAAGATGGAAGGGACGAACGAGGAAATTGATCAGACGTGGGAAATGGAATCAACCATAGTTAGGGGGTAGCAGTGGCTACCGGCACAGATATCATCAACTTTGCCCGCTCGAAGATCGGCCAGTTCTATTACACGAACGATCTTGACGCGCGCGCAAACCCCGAAGTTTCAGGCGGCACCGATTGTTCGGGCTTCGTGCAGTACGCTTATCGCACCGTTGCCGGTGTGGAGGTTGGCAGTTGGACGGGCGCACAGTCGAGCGCTGGCCGCGAGATAGCCCGAGGGGGGTACCCCAATCAAATACCGTGGGACTCGCTCCAACCCGGCGACCTCATTTTGATGGGGGCGAACTACCCCGGCGATTACACGTTCGCCCACTATGATACCCATGTTGAACTGTACTGCGGCGGGGGCACCATGATAGGGCACCCCGGCGGGTACGGCCCGCAGGAAAAGCGGGCGCAAGCGTGGATGGAAGCATACGGCTGTACCGCGTGGATGGTGCGCCGAGTGCTTGAGGGTTCGGCCCCGCTGCCGTATCCCGTGCAGCCCAGCGACGAGGTGGGCTATTACGCCTACACCCTCGATGGGTGGCTGCCCCGTATGAACGGTTGGCACGACACCGGGGGCAGCGCGGATACCTACGCCGGTAACGGCAACTATATAAGGTATCTCGCCATCGACATGCCGGGGTGGTATCAGGTGCACACCCAATCGAATGGGTGGCTGCCGCCCGTGTATCGCTGCGACACCGCCGATTTTGAGAACGGGTGCGCCGGTGACGGTTCCCCGATCATGGCGGTGCGGTGCTACTACGAAACCCCCGACCCTAACGCGACGGGGTGGCGCGGCATCGAATACGCCGTGGCGAACGCCGGTAGCGGCTTCCTTCCCAACATGATCGACCTGCGGGACACGGGGGGTTCTGGTGCTGACTTCGCCGGTAACTTCAACCCCATCACGGCGTTTCGGGCGCGTCTCGTATCTGTTTGAAATCGAGGGTTGCGGGGTTTCTCGGGATGGCCTATACTGGCATTGTCCGAGAAGCCCCGTTTGGGCTGTGCCAGTAGTGTAAAGAGGGACGCCCGGGCCTTACGGCCCCCCTCGCACGGCGCTAGGCGGCGCTTTGAGTACGGCGCGGGTGACTTCCGGCAAACCCCATGGCCCACCGGAGCACCCAGAGTGCATAAGGTGGGCCATATTTATTGAAGGGAGTGCCATGACGTTAGAGGAAATTGCCGAGCTGTTGGGTACGTTCGAGGGCACCGAGGAAGCGGTAACCGCACTCGGGGAGTTCGGACGAGTGAGCGAGGGCGCGAACGCGCGCATTTCGGAACTCGAAAACGCCCTTGCCGAGCTTGAGAACAAGTACACGGCGACGGCGGCCCGAAACTACGAACTCATGACGGCGGCGACCGCTGCGGCCGACGTTGTGGAGGATGACGAGGAAGCAGCGACCGAAGCCGACGATGACGGCGACATTTCCGATCTGTTTGAGGAGCGTGCCTAATGGCAGTTAAAACCGCAGTAAAGGCCACGAACGAGGCCATCATCAACAAGGTGCGCGCGAATGCGTCTCTTGGGTATCAGGAGCGCATCCCGGTTGTGACCCGCGCCAACCTTGCCCGAACGTTTGAGCAGTTGCAGAACTATGAACCCCTGTGGAACGAGTTCATCAGCGTTCTTATCAACCGCATCGGCCTGACCCTGTTCAACACCAACAGTTTCACGAACAAGCTGCGCCCCCTCAAGTCGGGTGCGATGAACTACGGTGGCGTGATGCAGGAGATGGGCGCGAACCTGCTCAAGGGTGAAGCGTATGACCCCAACGCTACTAACGTGTTCGACGCGCCGAAACCTGACGTGGAAGTTAACTACCACGTCATCAACCGTCGCGACGTGTACCCCATGCGCCTGAACGAAGATTTGCTTTCGGAAGCCTTCCTTAACGATGGTCAGCTCCAGGCGTTCATGAATGCCATGCTGGCGCTTCCGCAGCAGTCCGACGAGTGGGACGAATACCTGATCATGCGCGGCCTGCTCAAGAAGTATAACGACATTGACGGGTTCGCGAACTATCAGGTTCCCGACCTCGCCACGTCCACCGATCCCGAGGGCGACGGCAAGAAGATCACCGAAATGGTGCGTCAGGTGTACCTGCAAACTAAGGACTTCTACAACAAGGCGTACAACGCTGCGGGCATGGACGTGACGAGCGGCGAACTGATCTTGCTCGGCACCCCCAAGTTCTTTGCGCGCTTGGACGTCAACGTTCTGGCGAGCGCGTACCACATGGACAAGGCGGACTTCTTCGCCGACCGTACCATCATCGTGGATGACTTCGAGATTCCGGGCGCGCAGTGTATGCTGCTCGATCAGGACTTCTACAAGGTCATGGACACCAAGCTCAAGACCACCACGATTTACAACCCCCGTGCCGACGAATGGGTGTACTACCTCCATCATCAGGGTATCTACTCCGCTTCGCGTATGCGTAACGCCATCATGTTCTCTACGGCTGCGGACAACATTCAGATCGGCACCCCGGCCACGGTTTCGAGCGTCGCCGCTGACCTCGCCACGCCGGTCACGGGTAACAAGGTTCTTGAGCCGGGCGCGCAGATTCCGCTTGCTGCCACGGTGACGTACTCCGACAACACGACGGACAATGCGGCGTTCTGGGTTCTCACCGCTTCGGGCGAGACGCCCCCCGACGGCACCACCCCGACGAAGCCGAACGTGATTCTGCCCGACACGGGTACGTTCGTTGACCGCATGGGCGTTCTGCATATCGCCGAGGGCGCAAAGTACACGAGCCTGACGGCCACGGCCTACGCTGCCGCCGACCCGACCAAACTTGCGAACCTTGATTTGGCTCCGGTTGACGCTGCCGCAAGGGCCAACGAGGAAGTCAAGTAGTGTCCGGGTTCACCCCGATCAGTTGGCCCACGGAGTCCCAAGTCACCCTTTGTCGGGTGCCTTGGGACTTCTCCTATCGCGACGTTGTGAGGTTTGAAAGCCCCGCAGCGCGCGACACTTGGTTTTCGGGGCAAGTGTCGAACTCGATCACTATAGGCAAAATGACGTACCTCAAGCCCAATGAGCCGATCATGGTTAACCTGCCCTACTCGGAAGCGTACACCTATAACTATGTGGTGGTGCGTAACCCCGAGTTGCCCGTACCCGGCGAAGCTACGCCGCCGGTGCTGTATTACTTCGTGACCTCCGTGGCCTACGTCGCGCCGAACACCACCGCGCTTGAGCTTCAACTAGATTGCTTCCAAACCTACTGTTTTTCGTTGGAGTTCGGAAGCTGCTTTGTGGAGCGCGGGCACGTGGCGATGCAAGCCGTCATCAACTCTACGCCGGATAAGAACCTTGCGAACCTGCACCCCAAGATCGTGCGAAAGTACCTGACCGCTGCCGAGGGGTTGGACATTGGCAACGAATATCTGGTGTGCAACCATGAGTATATTGACCTGACCTATCCCGACCGGAACCCGATGCGGGTTATCATCATGAGCACCACCGATCTTGCGGCGGCGTGGGGTACTGCTTCCGCGCCCTCCCTGACCACTGCGGACGGCCAAAAGATCGACGGGCTTATTTCGGGGTGCAACGTGTACAGCATGACCACAACCAACTTCAAGTTGTTTATGGACAAGATCAGCGATGCGCCGTGGGTCGCCAAGGGTATTATCAGCATGACCGCATTTCCGGGTGCGCTGCTCACGGATGGCCCAGATGTTACGCTGGGAGGGGTGCCCGCGCACTTTCTAGGCACCACCCCCGACGAGGGAGTTTACCACACGACTAGCAACGTGTATACCCAACTGATGAACGGTATCCCCAACCGCTACGCCGCGCACCTGTGGAAGTTCTACACGTTCCCATACACGACTATCGAACTGACCAACCACACGGGGCAAAGCGTCATCCTCAAGCCGGAACTGCTCGGCGACCCCACGATTCAGATCAAGAACATTTCGTGCGCCGCGCCGCCCCATATCCGGTTCGGTTTCTTCCCCGCGAACTACGGGCGAAACGATATCAACACGGTGCCGCCGGATATCAGCTATTCGTACTCTAACATGGACTGGCAGGGCACCGGCACCATGCCCGCATCGTTCTACCTCGATAACTGCGTGTGGTATCAGAACATGCCCCAGTTCGCCATTGTGAACGATGGGTTTCTCACCTATATGGCATCTTCGGTTCACGGGCGCGAGTACAGCTATCAGGCCGCCGGGTGGGGGTTGGCGAAGTCCAACGCCGGTACGCAGCTCACGTTCGACCAGGCACAGGCGACTTTAGCCAATAATCAGGCGAATCAGGACATCAACAACATCGCCACCGTGGGGCACATGGCGGTGAACGGGGTTTCATCGCTCGCATCCGGCAACGTCGGCGGGGCCGTTGGCGGGGTGCTGAACGGCGGCATAGACCTCGTTTCGGGCAACATGCAGTTTCAAAACAATCAGGCGTTGCAAGGCCAGTTCGCCTCGCAAAACGCCGATCTTGCGAAGTGGGCGCAGCGCGGCGATTACGAAACGCAGATTGCCGGAATCAACGCGACCGTGCAGGATGCCGCTTTGACGCAGCCGTCCCAGTCGGGCCAGGCCGGGGGCGAGGGCTTCAACCTTGCGAACGGCATCATCGGGCTTGAGGTGCGCTTCAAGACGCTCGACCCGAACCACGCGGCCATCATCGGCGAGTATTGGTATAGGTACGGGTACGCGGTGCGCGAGTTCTTGACCCCGCCGAACGATTTGAAATGCATGACCCTGTTCACGTACTGGAAAATGAGCGAAACGTACCTGACCGTCGCCAACGCCGACGAGGGCGTGAAGGACGTTATTCGAGGCATCCTGGAAAAGGGAGTGACGGTATGGACAAGCCCTGACTATATTGGTAGGGTGGACATGGCGAACAACAGCGCGCTTCCCGGCGTGCTCTACTAGGAGGCGACCTATGCCGAAACCGCTTAAAATGGAGGACTTCATCGAGCTGCCTGATGTGGATGAAATGCAGTTCGGGCGCAACTACATCCGCGAATTGTACACCCCTGGCGAGGGGTACGATATCGTGCAATTCCAGTTTTGGAGGGACTACCTGCGCTCGATAGCCATGAGCGCGTTCGAGTGGGAGCACGTGCCCGCCGGAATCGATGTGCGCGCCATGGAGTACATCGCGCTCATGTTCGGGCAGGGTGCCATGTTCACGGACGAGGGCGGCCATCTGTTCGCACAGGCGGCCCCCTCGAACATGATCAATATGTACTACAACCCCAACGAAATACGCCTTGTCGCCCCCAACGGGCAGACGTGGACGCGCCACTGCGAAACGTGGGTTCTCACGCCCGACAACGGCGGCGAACCCATCATCATGGATAGGGATGCGGTCATGCTGTTCGACAACATGTTGCGCATGCCTCTTGACAGGTACATCCGCAACTATGCCCGCCGCTTGGCGACCATCGACCGCATCATTGACGTTAACGTGGGCGCGCAGCGCACGCCGTGGACGATGATTGGTCCCGAGGAATCTAGGGGCACGCGTAAAGCCATCATCAAAAAGCTGCTCGCCAACGACCAGTACATTTCATTCAATGATCAGGACATCAACGCGATGCAGGGCTTGTCTGTCTTGCAAACCGAAGCCCCCTACGTCGCGGGGGACCTCATGGACACCAAAAAGGCCATCCTCAACGAGGCGGTAACCCTGGTCGGCGTGGACAACACCAACCAGGAGAAACGCGAACGTATGATCGATGCGGAGGCGACGGCCAACAACGAGCAGATCATGGTGCTGCGCCGCTCGCGCCTCGAATGCCGCCGCGCGTTTTGCGAGCGGGCGAACGTCGTGTTCGGCCTCACGGGTGATGATCGCATGAGCGTTAAATGGGGCGTGCCGCACATGCGAGAACAGGCTGCGCTCGACAGTGGAGCGGGAAACGACGAGTTGAGGGGAGACGAAAACGATGCTGACTACTGATGCGGCACCGACCCTGTACGATGTGGTCAACCTTTACGGCGAGAACCTGGGCGAAAGCCTGGCGACCTACCCTATATGGGACGAGGCTAAACGCGAGTGGTTGAACGGGCGAATCTACAATCATTTCGCCTATCGCCAGATCGCGCAGGACACGCCCGCCTTGTTCCTGTTCTACCTTGAGCGGCGAATGAACGATATGATGCTCACGCTCAACCCCATTTTCAAGGTGCTTGATGGTGAAGTTGACATCCTGTCATCGTATTCCACGAGCGACCTCGAAGACGCGACCACTGGAAGCGACACGCAAAGCCGAAGCGACAACGTGCGCACGGGCACGACCGAGCAGAAGCAGCTCTACAGCGCAACCCCGCAAACGCAGTTGAGCGGAAACGAGAACTACGCCACCAACCTGACCGAAGCCGAAGGGAACGACACCGCGACCACGACCGACAAGAGCACCGTGCATACCGGAGGAGATTCTCACGCCGACGCGACGCACGAGGGGCGCAGCTATCCGGTCGGGGACATGCTGGCGAATTGGGTTGCTGGCGTGAACAATGCTCTCTATCTCGTGTATAATGGGCTGGAACCGTTGTTCCAACAGGTTTGGGACGAGTAAAGGAGGTGCTGTATGATCATCGATGACGCGGGAAAATTCAACTGGGCCTACAAAGGCTTCCAGTACCCGCTGCCGCCCTCGTGGAAGCGGGCAATACGCCTCGAAGATCAGATTCAGTGGCTATTGCAAGCGATCTTTCTTTTGAACGAGAGCGGGATAAGCGGTGAATCGCTCGACAAAACGCTTGCCGAGCTGGAAAAAACCCTGCGTGACTATTCGGACGCGGGAGACGAGCTAGTCAAAAACCAACTGTTGCTCGAAATCGGCGAACTCGCTTCGCGAATCGACGGCCTAGCCGCCGGAAGTTTTTATCAACGCTCATGCGTTGACGGGCAATACCACAACGCATACGTTTCGGCAAAACAAGCGTGGGACATGCTGCGCACCTATTCGCTAACCTACGATCAGGTCAAAGCCACGGGTAAAACTTACGACGAAATTCACGCGGATGGTTATTCTTATTACGACGTTGAGTTGTTCGCGGGAACGTATTACGGCGACGGGCAGCAACACGCGAAGTTCACCGACCCCAACACCGTTGCGTACAACAACCCTGGGTTAGGTATCAACGTTGGACTGCATAAGATGACCACGTACAATCAGCTCAACCTGTATGGGTTCTACTCAAAGGAGGACAACAATGCCTAATGGAACTAAATATTACGATCTGCCGTTGATCGACGGAAGCCAAACGATCGATGTTGTCAGCGACCAAAACGCGTTGGCGACGGCAACGGATGCCGTGCTCAACACCATCGATGGTAAAGCGTCCACCTCGGCAGCCAATGCGCTGGAAGCAGTCGCAACGGCCAACGCAGCCTCGGCCAAAGCCGATGCTGCAACCGAAACTTCGCAAAGCGCTTTGGCGAAGGCTTCTACCGCGCAAAGCGCGGCAGAATCTGCGACGCAGACAGCCGCTAACGCCAGCTCCTCCGCAGCGGTCGCACAGGAAACCGCAGCCCAGGCGAACAGCCTCGCAACCGCAGCGAACAACACGGCGACCTCGGCCAACACTACAGCGAACGCGTTGAAGAACCAGACCAACCTCGTCAACTTCTACAATCAAGACGCAGCTTGCTGGGGCGGAACGGTCAACGTCAGCGGATGGTATTCCCCTATCAGCCACCTGGTTACCGTGCGCGTTTACTCCAACGGGCAGCTACCTTCGATGCCGAAAGGTTTCAGCACAACGAACATAGGCACACTGCCCGCTGGCTACCGGCCAACCGTCGAGATGTGCGGTACAGGAGACACTGACGCGATTTCGGGAACCGCATACCACTTGCAAATCGACCCCACTGGAAAGATTTCCATCCCCGCTTCGCGCACGCCCGACGTTGGAGCTGGCTATGTGGCGACGATTGCCACCTATTTCGTCATTCCCGCAACTCAGTCCGTCTCGGCTTTGGCTGAGGCATCGGATGCGATTGATTTTTACGAAAACAGCTATCCGACCTATCCGACCTATCTGGACGCTAGCCAACAGGCATCCGCTTTGGCTCACGCAGACGCTTTGTTGCACTACGAGGAAACGATAGCGGAACTGACGGCTCGCATTGAAAAGCTAGAAGCCAAGTAAACCATGCCGACGCGCGAGAACACAGCCATGTACGCCATGTACGTCATCGGCGAAGTTGAGAGCGGATGGGATTGGACGGCGGTAAACCCGTCCGACCCCATCACGCTCGGTATGATGCAGTGGTACGGTCAGCGCGCCGCCAACCTGCTCGCGTCGTGCAAGGATGCCGACGCGAGCGGATGGGCCGACTTCGCAGCCGCCGCCCCCGACCTGGCGGCGGCTGTCGAAGCGGGCCATTCGTGGGATTGGTGGACTGGGTACTACATCACGTACGAGGAGGGCAACGCTTGGAAAAAGTGGGCGACCTCCGATGCCGTCCACCAGGCCCAGCAGACCCAATGGGGGGTTGACTTTGATGGGTACGCGGACACGCTCACCGGCATGGGGCTATCGCTTGATCGCCCGCAAACGATGGTGTACGCGATGGCGATGTATCATCAAAGCCCCCGACACTGCGGGTACGTGATTGGCACCTGCTCGGGTTCGGCCACGTTGGAGAACATGCACGCTACCTGCCTGAATGATTCTGTGCTGGGAATATACACGAACCGCTATAATACCGTGTATCAGCGCCTAGCCGCATGGGACGGGGAGAGCGCGCCCCCTGACTTCGGCCAGATCGGCGACTTGCTCCCGCCCGGCGGCAACGATGGCGGTATTAGCCGCCCTGATGCCCCCGTGAGCCGGGTTGAACTGGTCAACGGTGATATAGTGCTCTGGGGCTTGGAGGGGTACGAGAAGGGCTTATATTGCAAGCTGTCCGGCCCGAATATCTGGCTCCCGGCCTTCAACAACTGGGGCGCGGACAACCCCGGCGGCACGACGGGCGGCGGCACTGTCCCGCCCGGTTCGAGCGCTGGCGCGGTCGCGGTGCAGTGGATGGCCGACCACTTGGAGCAATGGGCCTATGGCAACGGCGGCGGGCGTCTTGACCCCATGGCGAGCGGGTACACGGATTGCTCGGGCGGCGTGTGGTGCGCGTACCACTACGGCGCTGGCGTTGACCTTGTCACGTCCGACGGCACGGCGGCCCAATGGACGGGTACGCAATCAGATGTTGGCGTGGAAGTGTGGCGGGGTACGTCGCTTAGTGCTTTTCCGTGGGATGACATGGCACC
>ENA-ORRL01001873-ORRL01001873.1-human-gut-metagenome-genome-assembly--contig:-NODE-1873-length-14165-cov-2.217505_pt1 | contig 14165 bp, 13 predicted proteins | sample MGYA00242175_ERZ509134 | MGnify/ENA primary metagenome ERZ509134 (study PRJEB26280, sample SAMEA2338660) | human gut metagenome | biome: human gut; feature: human-associated habitat; material: faeces... | reverse complement strand
ACCAGGTGCCACATGCCATCCGCATTCAGCATCCTTCACCACTTCAGCGCCCTCACCATTTAGACTTGCAATGATAGGACGACCCGCAGCCATATACGAACTGATCTTTGCAGGAGCATACAAATTGAATAGAGGCGAATCCGTAAGCGAAACCAACATTACATCTGCTTTTTTAAAAAACAGAGGCATAGTTTCAGACGGATACCTTCCCAAAGTCAATACCGTCTCTTCAAGCCCATGTTCCTTTACAAACTGCTGTACCCAAGACATCCTGCGTCCATCACCCACAATCACCCATTTAATATCTTTGCGCTCTTTTGTCAGCAATGCAGCTTGTAGATTGCATTCCATTCCGTGAGCTTCTCCTACAGCACCAGCAAACATCACCTTGAAGTTTCTTTCATCAAAAACCATTTCTTCATCAATCCCCTTCTCATTTAAAATATCCGCGAGATTCGTGCAATCCATGTTCGAACCATTACCATCTGACCATTGAGGATAATACACAATCTTATCCTTGTAATTCCCATACTTCAGAATATTCAGATCAAAACTCTTCGAACTAGTCAGTATCTTATCACTCCACTTGTATTCACTCTTTACAAAGTGATTAAAGAATCCCAGAATATGTCTATTGTTGATACCTCCTGCAGCAGCCAGACTCTCCGGCCACAAATCCAGCACCCAAGTATAGAGAGGCACCTTACGAAGTTTCTTATAAAGAACACCAGGAGCTGACATCATAACTGGCGATAACTGCTGCACAAACACAAAATCGTACTTATGGCTGATAGCGAGAAACAGCACATATCCCCAAGCCACTATGAAATAGCTGAAATAATTCAGAATCAGCATAATCTTATTGTTGCCACGAGGAAAGATAGGCAGACGTGTCACTCGTACTCCATTCACCACCTGATTTCTGTTCTTAAACATCCCATACCCTTTATGGAATACCCCATCCGGATAGTTCGGAATGCCGGTCACTACATGCACATCATGTCCCTCCTCTGCCCAATGAAAGGCGACATCATTACCACGAAATATCTCAGGGTAGAAATACTGGCACACGAACAGTATTTTCTTCTTATTACCCATATACCTTACTTTATGCGATTATGCGATATTTACCTAACCAATTTTTGTATGCAACGGCAACTACCATCAGTCCATCGAAGAGAATCTGGCCGAAATATCGGCGATTGAATTTTGTAGCAGAATGTTGAGATAAATCCGTAAGTACTTGGAATTGATATGATACTATACATCCAGCAACGCTAAAAGTCTGTTGCCGGCAAGATGATTTAATGGAGATAGTCTCTTCCACAAATGAGGAGACATTTGTATTATATGGATCTTGAATTATCCGATATGATTGCAGAATTGGAGTTAACATACAATTAATTGCAGCAAGACTCCTCCTACTTTTTCTTAAAAAAACAAACGACCAGAAAAAAATAGAGATATTATAGATTAAATATTCTTTACAGCCCTTTTTTCCGATGCAAGATTATCTATCGTTCTTTTATAGGAATTTATTCACCAAATAAAATATTCTTTTACTTAAGAAATAAGAATGAGATAAAGTTCTTACAATAATTGACGGATATGATTTTAGGGTTGTGCAATGCTTATTTGCTTCAAATGTTACAAGAACCAATTTATATTCAGAGTATGAAATAATTTTGGCAGATGAGTGGAGTATTCCTCTTACCCAGAACGGCAGCAAGTATTTCTTCACAAAAGGAGCAGCATTCTCTGACCTCTGATAAAGATTTTGCAAGTCTAGGAAGAAAGGATATGCTTTTATAATTTTCTGTACACCGGATGCTGTCATTATCGAACCAGGGCGGTGAAGGTAGTTGTACAAAGGTTTTTTGATATGCACAACCTCATCTACATGAAGAAGGGCTTTCCAAATGAATAATTGATCTTCTCCATATGGATTATTTTCAAAAGTCAAATTGTTATCTTTGTACCAATTGATATTCAGCAATGATCCAGGAGCTAAAATCCTAATCTGACGTTTTAGGAACAATACTTGTATTTGAGAGCGTGAATATATTTCGATACCATGATCATATCCAGCAGCCTTGAATGCCTCTTCTTCTGTTACATCCTGAAAATCTGAAATGATATACTTCACATTGGGTACTGTTTCTATTACTCTTTTGAAATAGTCCAACGTGTCAGGGTGAATAATATCATCACTATCAGGAAAATACACAAACTCACCCTTTGCTATGGCAAAGCCTGCATTTCTGGCACTTGACAAACCAACATTCTTTTGATGGACAACTCGCACCTGAGGATATTGAGCAGCATACTCATCACAAATTTTAGGGCAGTTATCAGGTGAACCATCATCCACTAATATCAACTCATAATCTGATATGGTTTGGTTGAGAATTGACTGAATTGAATTTCGAAGATATTTCTCAACATTATATACGGGCATTACAACAGAGAATTTAGGTTGCATGTTTCATCTGTTTTATTGTTAAGCAATTAGAGATAAACATATGCTTTATGGCTTCATATAACCAATCAATATGACTATGAAACGGTATAATGACACTTACTGTTTTCATCATAATAAATTCAAGAATTCCATGTCGACATTAATCCTTGGCAAATAGTATATCTTCAATAGCGAAGGCTTCGTGATAGGACAAGCCACAGTACCAAAGGCATATTTATACACATCTCCCGCCAGGTGCTTGTTAGCATAACCACAAGCGTAATACGAACCATACGGAAAAGCAAACATCTCAACTGGCTTTCCAATTATCTGCTCCAGTTCACATTTGGAATCTTTCAGATCACGCAAGGCCTGTTTCCAACTGAACAAGGCAAACTCTCCATGGCTAACCCCGTGAGAGCCTATTGTGCAAAGTTCACATTTAGACATTTCAACGAGTTGCTCCTTTGTAATGAAACCATCCTTATTCAAAAGCGATACGTTCACAAAAAGGGTGAAAGGAATACTTGCTTCTTTCAGCAGAGGATACGCATTGTAATAGAAGTTTTCAGGCACATCGTCTATGGTAAGAGCATAAAAATCTTCCTCTCGTTCCAATTCTCCAGGCGGATTGTATTCTTGGATTTCAGCCACACGAGGAATCGTCTGCATTGTTCAGTAGAGATGCGATAGGGTTCTGTCTCTTCATCCTGTATTTCGTCCCCTACCCAATGCAGCATCAGTACTCGTCCTTGCGGAGCAAAGATTTTGGAAACATTTATATGGAATAGATGACAACATTTCCCCATGAAACGTCTTAATAATTTCATTAAATTGGATTTTTTATAAACATCCCAGGATGATTATAATGCAAAATCTTAGCAGGTACGCCACCCACAGTTGCATTATCAGGCACATCCTTCGTCACAACAGCGTTTGCTCCTACTGTTACATTATTACCAATCTTTATGTCACCAATAATTACAGCCCCAGCACCAACAAAACAATTATCTCCGATTATCGGGGCTTTTCCTCTGCCATTACCGCCTATTGTCACAAACTGATGCAACGTGCAGTTTTTTCCGATTTTGGCGTTATAGTGAACAACTATCGGTAAACAATGTGGTAGTTCCAACCCCGGGCCTATAGTGCACATTTCCGAAATCTGGACACCGTACTTTCTTGTTAGTCTAACTCGTTGAATCTTTGCAAATGTGCGAATAACGCGATTATTCGACTTACAGCACCTGAACCAAAAAATAAATTTTAGACTGGAGTTCCTTGCGAGAAAGACGTTACGAAAGATGCGCACGAAGGATACCCCCCCCCTCACACCGAGCCATATCGCTAAAAATCAAGTATTTAATATCCATTGATTTCATTTACCCTCAAACACTTTTTTAATGAGATTCAACTGATAGTGTGGATTCCAATAGTCATCAATCTCCTTGTAGCATGTCTTACGAACCTCCTCACGGCACCCGCTTTTTAAAGCAAACCACCGCGAGATACTACGAGCAAGGTCATCAACGTTGTCATATTCAAAGAAGTCTCCCGTCTGTCCAGGAATGATTGACTCAAACTCAGGCATCTGCCGCTTAAAGTTATTGTGGGAAATAGCAGGACAACCGAACATCAGCACATGCATTGCTGTAAGTCCGATATTGCCAGGAGCTACACAAAGGTCTGCATTATATATGAGTTCGGCATTCGTTTTCTCATCGAAGCATGCACCGTAGAACCACGTATTATCCCGAAGTTGATATTTAGCAACTTCTGCTTCCAATAATTGACGCATTTCACCATCCCCAACAAAAGCGATATTATAGTTCTCGCCCTTTTGCTTGAGAATGCCTACGGCCTTTACAATCTGATCAAGTTTCTTGACGGAAGTTAAACGGCCAATGAAGACGACTGTTGGAAAGTCATTCTTGAAATGCTCTTTGTAAATATTAGACTCAACTATGCTATTGCGAAGTTCCAACTGCTTATCGTAATCAAGCGAGTTCCTAATAACATGAAGTTTTCTAGCATCGAAGCCATTCTTAATCATTTCACTTTTGGCATAGTTTCCATATAAGAAGAAACCATCCACCTTTTTGAAGAAAAATTTTTTGACGATCTTTTGAAAACGAGATTCCTTGCCATACCATCCATGAGTCCATAGATAAATCTTGGAATAATTCATACCCTTTCCCATTCTCTGAAGGAGCCACCACTCAGATAAACTTCGAATAACTCCTGGGCAAATAATAGCGTCATACCGCTGAAGGTTTAGCTTCTTGACTCCTTTATAGTACACGACTGTGCCTAGAACTTTCGTCTCTTCCATGGATAGGTCACAATGCTTGAGCAAAGAGTAATCGAACAACTTCAGATTACGCTTCGCATTACCACAGAAGAACCAATCCACATCCAGTTCTTTGTCCATCAACTTATATATCGCTTCCCTATATGATGGTGCATAAGGGAAGAGCATCGCAATTTTCTTTGCCATATAATTACATTTCTATTTCGGCTTTGGCAGACAGCATCGAATTGCAATGTGTCGCATCCACTTATGCTATTAGAAATCTATATTTGATGTTACTGCATTCTTAACATCCTCTCAATTGCCCACCGATGGCTTTCGCATTGAAAATTATTGAGCATCATCGGGATATCCGGACCTTTCAGCAAACCATAGGCTGCATGAGAAAGAACGTGTATGTTGGTAGTTGGAGCAATCGCTGCCAAACCTCTGAGCAGGTAGAGTTTATATTCTGGCCAAAGAGCTTTGAGGTCCCTATTCAAATAATCCCAATACTTGTCTTCATTGCTCAAGAGTTCGCACAAGTAGTCATTGTACTTCTTACATTCCATACTTTCATCATGTTCAAGACTAAATTTTGAGAATTTTGTATTATGCACATCGAAGGAAAGATTCTTGTTCTCATCGATGTTCATCTCAACTACCAAACCCTTATACCAATTTGCTCCATGCTGACTAGAGAAGAGTTGGAAGAAAAAGTTGCCAAGGCTGTAGTAGATCATTTTCCCCTTGTACTCTTCCCATCCTTGTGGAGTATGTGGATGAGATGCGATAACTGCGTCGGCTCCCATGTCGACAAACTCCCTGTAGCGAGCTCTCCACTCTGGAAGAGGAACGACCATATCTTCCACACCTGCATGAGGAAGCACAACCAAAACATCACACACCTTCTTTGCATTCAGGATGGTCTTATTTACCATAGGATGATTGATCCATGCAGTACCGTAATCCAATGACGTTGCATCGAGCCCTAAAGCACCAAACTCCTTGTGAACCAAGCATAAGAGGCCAACATTAACACCATCTTTCTCTATAACATGCAGACGGTATGCGTCATCAAAACAGCCTGCACCAATGATACGTGTTTCACCCTTGAATGCCTTAATAGACGCCTCACATCCTTCCTGATCTTGATCCATCATGTGATTGTTCGCCAGCATGATAATATTGACGCCAAGATTTTCAATGAATGCTGGAGAGTCTTCTGATTGAGTCAACGAAGGACCACTTTTGCATATCGGCTTTCCCACACCTCTCACAGGGGCTTCAAAATTGACTGCCACATAATCTGCATCTTTAAACAAATTCTGTAGTCGCAGGTCAACCTGTATGCTTTTAGGATCTTGGCTTACGAAATCGCCACAAAAAATAAACTTCATACTGAAGATTATTCGTCAAACTTACGCCCGAGGATTTCTACCCCCTCGTTCGAGTATGAATTCATGATGCCACCCCACGGGCTGAATGTCAGCTCACCGAAATAAATCTTTCCATCGAAATCGTAGAGATCTACTCTGACAAATTCGAAGTCGCTGGAGAGTGTTTCTGCAAGGGTTACCATCTCTTTCAAGTGTTCAGGTTTTGGCGGCATGCTTGCTGGCATAAATTCAGGCTTGGTGTAAGGGAGTTGTTGCCAGTTAGTGTCCAATGTGCAATATTTAGCTCCGGACTCACGCCCGCATACCACGAATACATCTGCCACCTTGCCTTTGATGCAGTGGAACTTATAGTCAGTAGGAAGAGTAGCACCATCACCCATCAGTTCCTCTGCTAGAATCATCGGCTTAATGGCGCAATAATGAGGCTCTGTATTACGAAGATGTGAGACTTCCAGAAGAGTTGCATCCATATTCTTGACGACAGTAAGAATATCTATCTTTGACTTATCAGTACAAATATAGTGTCCACCACTACCGTTATTTGCCTTTAAGATGAAGCGGTTAGGCAGTTGGTCAAAAGGAATCTGACTGGCATTCTCCCAAGCACCAAACTGCTTCAGGAGAATCCCTTCAAGCCCCTTCGCCTTCACATACTCACGCACCTTCACTTTATCTGCATAATCCGCATACTTCAAGAAATCCTTCGAGAGCATTGATGAAAGAATTCTCTCCGACAGATCTTTAGGATGCTTGAAATTAGGCAGATGTCCACGGTGACGATAATAACGGATAGTGTAATTCACGCGCTGTCCCAACACATTAGCGATAATGTTCGCTAATTTAGAATTCAACTAGCTTCTCCAATTGCCTTTATCTTCAACTACTGGCATATTAATTTAGTTTGGTATAATACATGTAGAATTTGATTGCACAAGGCAAAACTTCTTTCATGTGATTTTCGATGAGATTGCATTTATCGAGCATTTTGAAACGCCACACGACCTTTCTAAATGCAGACTTTGTTATTGCCGTCCTTTGCTTATGAGTTGCAGAATTCTCAATTATAACAGAGTGAATACGCTTTCTCCAAACGGGGAAACTCAACTCCTCAATAAAAGTTTTATAGGACTCTTCATATACTCTCTTATAGTTCTCATGATTCTTAACAATATCAGAAAGCCGATCAACAAATGCCTTTACATCCTTGTGAGGGATAACGTAGCCATTTATTCCGTTTCGAATAATCTCCTGATTTGCAATTTTGAAGTCTGACACTACTGGAATACAACCTATTCTCATTGCCTCCAACAAAGCCATTGGAAAACCTTCTCTTCGAGAAGGAGCAAGGAATACATTACATGAGGCTATGATTTCCGCTGCTTTCTGTTGAGGGATAAGACCAGTTACTATCACTCTTTCATCTTCTGGCAATACCTGGCGAATATCATCAAACGGTTGGAATTTCTTAAGCGGAGGAGTCGTAATACCTAACCAATAGAACTCGAAAGACAAGTCTGTTTTACACAACTTATGTACAATAGGAACCACAAGGTCTGGAGATTTGCTTGCTGCAGACCCTCCGGCAAAAACAATCTTTACTTTGTCAGCTGCCATCTTGGACTTTTTCATAACCTCTGCTTCAGGATTATCTGCAACAGAATTGAACACTACCTTGATTTTGTCGTTATTCTTTATACCGAAGCGATGGCTGATGTAATCCTTACAACTGCTGGACAATGCTATAATATTGTCAATATACTCGTTATTGAAGGCTGCATTATCGCAATCCATTGTACCCAATGAATGAGATACTGTAATCAAACGTGTCTTATCATCTACAAATGCCGCTAACAATGACATGATATGTGAACTACTATTGATTATCACATCATAGTTCTCAACCTGCAATTTGTTCAGAAGTTCAGACGCATCTTCAAAATTATAGATATTGATTCCGGTTGTAGAATATATCTTTGCATATCCTCTATACGACTCAATATTTTCATCGACCAATAAATGCATCTCATTCTCCACATTCAAAAGGCTACAAAGCTCTCTATTGAAGGAAGGAATGCCCGAATTAGGTGTTACGGATGAGGTCGCTAATAGTATTTTCACCTATTTTCTACTTTTTATTAGTTTTGCAGGATTTCCACCTACAACGGAATACGGCGGAAAGTCCTTGGTTAGAACTGATGCCATTGCTATGATGGATCCGTCTGCAATAGTTCTTCCAGGAGTCATATGTACATCTCTGCCAATCCATACATCATTACCTATTTGAGTAGTCTTTTTTTCTGTACTTCCTTGTAATGCCATTGGTAGAGACACATCAGAGACATCATGATTAACATCGAGAATAAAGCAATTGGGGCCCATCATTACATAATCCCCTATGATTGTTCCGTTGGGGATTTGGGCATTTATTCCGATACCGGAATAGTCGCCAATCTCAATATCTACTCCTGAAGCAAAATAAGCTTTACGCTCAATGTTCACATGCTTCCCACACCTCTTAAATATCTGTTTACAAATTAGGTAACGAATTTCACCCCCTATATTGCCAAATGTGTTGGATTTAGGTAAATACCGAGCGAAGCCATAGTACAAAACCAAATAGAATATCTGCTTTATCTTGATTTCTTTTCCTTTAATTCTCATAGCGCACTATTTCTCTAATTCAACAAACCGACGAGCAACATTCTCGATTCGATAGTTATCCAAGAAGTCAACCTTACGCTCGCCCGAATAATCTCCTTCATAGAACTTCAAGAAAGCAGAAGCGTCAGAGAAATCATTCGTCACATCCAGCACAGGGCGGCCTGCTATGCCATAATCAATCAACTTACTTGGAGTTTGGACCATCGATGGATTTGTGACGTTGATCAGAAAGTCTGCCTTACTACACTCCCATACCACGTCCTCGCGACCTTTGCCTGTGATGTACTCTATCTGACCGTTAGACTCCTTTACATACTTTTCTTCAAGAGGAGTGCGCATCATCATAATAAATCTATAAGGCTTATTAAACTTTAGGAGATAGTCCATAAATGAATGAGGATCGCGAACACCAGGATATATAGACCCCATAAAGAGAAAGGTAGGAACAACATTCTTTTTGTACTCCGCAATTGGAGTCTTTGAGATATCAAAACCTTGAGGGATCACTCGGATCTTACCCCAATACCGCTCGTAGTAGCCCTTATAACTCTCCTTGGTAGGTACTGCAATATAATCACACATTGAGCACCACATATCCTCAAAACGCTTCATGAATTTTGGTGCTTTGATAAACGGATTGAGCATAAACGGGTCTCCGCAATCGCAAATCCAGGTCTTTGGGAAAATTTCTGGATAGAGTTTTTTGGCACGGGCAGCCCCGGAATGAATTGAATGTGGATATGCAATGGTAATCAGCATATCCATATTCGGATTTTCTTTGATAATCTTCCCTACTGAAAAATGGAATTCGCATTGAGGCCACATTAATAAACGATGGAAAAAGTGGAACATAAACTTATCAAAGTGATTGTATCTCTTTGTCTCATCATTAGCGGCTGTCGCAAATTTCGGATTTATGTCGCGTCTGATTACTCCCGTATCTTTGACATATTGGGTATAGTCATATTTGCCGTGAACCGTATAGAGAATCACTTCATGCCCCATCTTCACAAGTTGTTCAGAGAGTTCAGTCGTGCGAAACGCTCGAGGCCCCTGTGCGGGATATGCATGATTTGATATAATCAAGATCTTCATAAGAAAAGATATTTTATTACTGTTAATGGAGCTGGAAATGCGTATAGATAAAGTTCGGTAATAGCGCTCATTCGTCGATACCAATAAAGAAGAGAGTAAGCATAAATGAACGGAACTACATAGAAGTATTTATCATATTTCTTTAAGATTTCATAGTTCTGCGCCCAAACAATAACCAAGAATGGAATTACAAAATATTGAAATCTCCCCATCGATGGAATTCCAGAAAGGAAGTTGGTTATAGCTGCCAATGCAAGCATGATAGTCAATAGATGACCCGCATGTGGATTCCGGTTTATCTTCCTGCGATTGATAATAAGTAAAAAAGACAATAGTATATGAAAATATCCGGGCAATGCAATCAAGAAGTCTGCATAAGCAGCCCCATATTCACTCACACCACTCATTCGCTCCAACGCCATCTCTGACTCTGTATACGACCATATCTGATTTTGCATGAATTGTGGCAATAGAAAAGAATAGTCGTTTAATACATTCAAATAGGAAACTGCAGATACAAAGGACGAAGCAATAAAAAGTACTATTGTCACACTCTGGAATCGGCTCAACAATAATGCAATTGCCATAATTGCCACCCAAACGACTGAAGCCCCGTGAATTAATGGCATCAGCAACAGAAGTACAATCTTCTTATAATCTTTTTCGACAAAAAAGTTGAGTGCAACATATACACCTATCCAGGCTGCCGTCCAGAAACGCACTCCATTGATATTGTATATAGGATTACTATAACAGAACATGAAAAGCAATACATAGAATACTATGTTATTACTTACCTTATTATGGCGTAAGAATATCTTCAGCGACTTGATGTAAAAGAAACCGAAGACTGCTGCATATATTAGGTAGGTCCAATGGTAATTATCGGAGAATCGTCCAACAAGGAAATTCACCGTCAACGTATAAATATCCTTGATATTCGACTCAAAAGTGAAGTACTCGTTGATTTCCATCATGTATTGGGACCATGTATAATTATGCTCAATCATGAATTTCTCAACATATCTAAACGAATCGGCAACTTCGCTTATAGCACAGAAAGCGACACCAAACACTAAAAACCATAAATATAAGAACCAGTGTGATACTCCATCTCTAATATCTTTTATCGATGTTATTGCTGAAATGAATGGATTTATGAGGAACAATATGAATTTTTCTCCTCTATTATTATTGCCTACCATCAATTAAGTATGATTTTTATGGTAAAATTTTCACAACTGCATTTAGTCTTGATTTGTTCTTTAAGAACCCACCTGCAATATCTCGATAAGTAACTTTGCAAATCCAACAAAGCACATAGTAATCTACCAAAAAAAATCCCAAGCAGACAAACAACACAATGAACTTATTCATGTTTAGAAAGTCTAAAAGAAGAAATGGTGGTAATGACGCTAAAACCGAAATCATAATTAGTATCGTCATCGGCCTTGGTGGCAACAGCTCTGTAATCTTCTTGTGTGCATAGTTTGCAATGACACGCAGCAAGAGCCAGATTTTAAACAGCTTGCACAACTCTGAAGTTATCGCAACATAAACCGCAGAATCAAAAGTTTTACATACAACGTATTCTGCCATTACAATCATAAATGCTGCTATCATGTGCGCATTGGCATAAGAGTTAGTCTTACCAATAGCAAGAATGATCGGATAAAATGGAATAATATAAAATAGTCCGCTCAAATTCTTAATGACAAAGTATATTGATGATTGAGCATATATATCTCCGTACATACAGGTCATAATCGGTTCAGCGAAGAAGACGCTAAAAATCAGCATCGGAAAAATGAGTTTTGCGGACTTCAAGAGAGCTGAGTTCCAAACAACCAGAGTCTCATTGCTCATTCCATCTCCTTTGTCCATTCCAGAGAAAACCGGGAGGAGAACGGCGGATATAGAGCCCAATATCATTCCTACCAATGGTAGCTCCATTCGAAAACTCTGCAAAAGTCTCGTTACCGAAATATCTACTAATAAAAAGCTGGGTTGCCGACGATATGATCACGCCCCATAAGGATGCGTATAAAAGCGGGAGTGCAAACTTGAATATCTCCTTATATGTCAATGAACTCTTTTGATGCTCTACATCTTTTACTGGCCAAGATTTCAAATAGAGAGCGAGGAAGAACGTTATCAGAGAAGCAATATCAAATCCAATAATAGCGCATATATAGTTTCCTGAGAAAATAACCACCGGAAAAACAATGCATATAATAGTCAGAATTCTGGTAGCTATCGTGTAATATGCCAAATACTTAGTCTTGCGAAAAGATGCGTAAATAGCATCCAGTCCCATTGTAGGCAACAGAAGAAATGGTGTTGGAGAAAACACGATCAATGCCGACCTCAGATCCGGATTGTTCATTACGGATGCTATCGGGCCTGCACAACACAGGAGAAATAGAGAGAATGCTGCTCCAAGAATAAAAAAGATCTTCGTTACCTTGGATATGATATCCCTTGAATAGTTTGTCGCGTATTTTGGCAGAAAGTATGCATATGCTTTAGGCAGACCAAGTGTAAATACTGCAAGTAGAGTGCTATACACATACATCACCTGTTTGTAGGTTCCGTAGTCTCCTTTGTCGAAAAATCGACTCAGGATCATAGAACTGATGATACTTACAATGAATGAAAAGAAACCTGCCAATAGCCACCCAAGCGGCTTGTTTGGAATTTGATGTTTGCCCGAGCGACATTCTATATATCTAAATACTTCGTTCTTACGGATTCGAATTTCTCCTTCGGAATATATCCGTAATATTCATTTTCTAAATGCCAAGGTTGAAAACACTCCTTGTCGAGATACTTGACGACTTTGGCAGGCACTCCTGCCAATATGCAAAAGCCATCAGGAAAACTTTTGGTTACTACAGCTCCCGCTGCCACGATTGTCCTTGGTCCCAAAACAACACCAGCTGTAACAATGCTGTTCATACCTATCCATGAGTAATCCCCTATCACTATCGGAGCTGCATTATATTTCCTCTGATCATACAAATCATGATTAGCACTCAAGATTCCTACATTTGGCGCTAACCGCACATAATCTCCGAAATGAACTGTTCCTGCTCCTTGTATATAGCATCCCGGCCGTGCTATTGATGCGTTACAACCCACATAGACCTTTCTTGCATTTGCAATCGTACATGTCGGATGGACCGGATAATACCCCCCCCCTACCACAACTGCCTATTAACCTGAACCTTATATAATTCCAATAGGACTGATTATGCACTCCTGAACTTGCAGATTTAACGAATGATGAGTAGAAAGGAATTAATACTTTGATAACTTTCTTGATTGAATTCATCTCATTTTCTTTTTTAATAACGCCCTAACAACCACTTGAATGGTTTATACTGGAATAATTTCATTAGAAGGTAGCATAACATGTATTCTGTTGTTAACAGCAATAACAAAGCGCCGACGAAGGATAGTATGCTTATTGGCTGTATCCAAGCGTAAAACAATTTGAAAAAGTATACCAGAGGAGCAAAGTGAAGTGCATATACCACCAGACTGTTTTGGCCCCAAAATTCAAGGAAACTGCACTTTTTTATCTTCTTACATATTACTATGAGGAACAAAGTTCCGCAGACTGAAAGTATTAAGAAGAGCGGTATGGTCTTGAGTGAAACCGATAGAGAGGCCGTGATATTTGGACTGCGCCAGAAGTTGATCAATGCCAACAAAGGATATGAATACAAACAATACTTCAATGCTTTCTCGTAGATCGACTGATTTTCTTTGAGAAAGAGGCCAAGAGCTACGAAGAAAGATGCTACCAATCCGTGTTGATAATAGAACGGATTGCTTCCGAGATTGAATTGGTCCAAAGCCACTCCTGCTATCAATAAGACGAATGTAGCGATAAGCATAATAATTAGAGCATCAGTGACCTTTTGAATACTGTAGCAAATTACTTTAGCAATGACAAGAGCCTGAATGAACCATAGTGTACCACCACTCTTTATTGTTTTCAATAAAGTTGTGGAAATGTCTTGATGAGTCACCATCAAAGCATACATAGTGTCATTCACCAATGATAGTGCAAAAAGCGGAAGGACTAAACTTTTAAGTAAGGATTTAAGAAATGTCTTGGGGTCTTTCCTGAAGTTCGAGCAATAGCCGGAAATTAAGAAAAATGCCGGCATGTAGAAACACGTGAAAATAGAATTCCATCCATACACATATTCGAAATAATCATTCTTAAAATCAGTTCTATTGAGTGCCG
>ENA-ORRL01001872-ORRL01001872.1-human-gut-metagenome-genome-assembly--contig:-NODE-1872-length-14175-cov-7.355382_pt1 | contig 14175 bp, 9 predicted proteins | sample MGYA00242175_ERZ509134 | MGnify/ENA primary metagenome ERZ509134 (study PRJEB26280, sample SAMEA2338660) | human gut metagenome | biome: human gut; feature: human-associated habitat; material: faeces... | reverse complement strand
AGGGCGAGGGTAAGTCCCTTCCCCGAGGGGAGGGATTTAGGGTGGGGGTAACGTGCACAAAAAAGTGCGTGGGCCTTACAGCCTCCGTGCTAGAATAGGACCTCCAATTCACGCAAGCAATCAGCAAGTCGATAACTAGCGAGATTTAAGCAATGAATAGATATCCGTGTCTTAATATTTGTGAGTCCAGATTTGTTTCGAGATCTTGTCTCGTCCGTTCAGGTAAATGTTTGTTGTCCAGGATGGTCAATGCAGTTTTGTATGCTTTGTTCCCTGCCTTTTTCACGGGCGTCAGGTCAATGCTTTTCTTCTTGTAAATGTTTGTAAACCAATAGCCTATCTCTTCGAGGAGGAAGGTCAATATCTCCGAGGCGTCGGCCAAGTTGCCGGCCTGTATGAGCCGCCGGGCACGTTCTGTCCAGAGTTCAATGTTGGTCGTGATGACGAGGATGTCATTGAAAGTCTCCGGGGTGAAGAAGGCGGTATCGACTTTCTGCTGTATAGGAGTCAGGAGGCGCGGGTCCGGAGGCTGAGGCGCCACGTCGGCATTGACATTGGCCTCAATCCTTTCGCGCAAGCGTCGTTGTTCCGCTTGCCGTCGGGCGCGTTGCCTGATGTTGACAGCGCGCGCGACTTCTTCGACTTTTTCGAAGTTTTCTTTGTGGACGCCGCCGATGGCGACTGTCATATCGCCGACGCCGATGACGAGTTTACGGTCCCTGTCAATGCGGATTATGTATCCTTGCAGTCCGGATAGCGGGCCGGTCATGATTTCGACGAGGGTGTTGCCTTCGGCATAGTGTGTCAACGGGTTGACGAGGAATCGTATTCGTGAGGGGTCGGTGTTCGCGATTCTCATGAACGGCTGCATGACGCTGTCGGGGATGACCGCGGCCTTGCGTGTGCTGCAATCGTTCACAAGGTGGTATTGCGGAAACCGTTCCCAAAGATATTTCTTGACGACTTTGGTTTTGCCCTGGATGAAGATGAGGCCGGAGATTGTCGGTCGGCCTTCGGTGGTGCCATTACCGGCTTCCCTGTCTTGGGCACTGCCGTTCGGTTTGCCTTTAGTGGGTTTTCCCGATTCGTCTGTAATTATCGTCCGATGGATGAATGTCCTGAATCCGCCTTCGGTCTCAGCTTTCAACGAGAAGTATTCAGCGTCCCGTTTTCGGATGAAAAGATAGCTCCACGGCGCCGGGGCCTGACTCTGATCGTGAATCGCTTCCTTATCCGTGCTCGCAGGCGTTTCCATGTCTGTTTCCCCAAAGTTTTTCATATCCGCCTCATGGGACAGATCACCTAACTCATTACCGGGCAGTCCCTTCTGCGGACCGTCAGGGTGCACCAATAATCTTGGACAGGACTCACCCTGTTCAATAGCATTGATGCCACTCAGAGTTTTTTCGTCGTTTGCCACATTCGTGGTCGCGATTTTCTGCTCCTCGGCTATAGACTGACCAATTGAACTATCCAGTTGCCTCATTGACAATCTATTTTATGTCTCCACCTCCGGCCACTTCAATTCCAGACGGCTTCGAAGTTCTACTTTCTATCAGTTTTCTCATACCATCCTCTCCTCTCGAAATAATCGCCTTCGATTTAACAATAATAATCACCGTTTGCCTAACTCACTGTGTGAGATTGACAAACCCGATTGCAAAGGTAGTCAAAATATGTCACATAGCCTAACATTTCAGCGCGTGAAAATGGTTCATTTCTGGTTCATTTAGATTTCATGTTTAGCGCCTGCAGCCCAGGCATTTGCCCCCCCCCCGACCATTATATCATTGATTACCAATGCTTTAGTAACGCAACTTCCAACTTTTTGAATAATTGGCACGCACTTTCGACACAGTAAGGTGTCAGTTCACAAGTCAGGTCGTCCACGCCCCCTACAGATACTTCTTTACGGAAGCGGGAACCATAACATCGGCCAGCTTGTCGGTGAACCTCATGCAGAGTCCTGTCAGTATCAGAGAAAATCTGAGTCATGGCATCACATCGTGAAAGGACGACGTCGCGATTCCATACATATTACCCCTCCTGTCGGGACGGCGCCACTCTCTCGATTATAAAACATTGACACACAGATAATTACAAAACACAGTGTGGATTTCCGGCAAAAAAAGTTCGAAAATCCACACTAAAATAAAATTGTATCTGATTATCAAGGTGTTACAAGACCGCCCGTGGCATCGTCCCGCCACGCGTCCAGGCGCTGATAACTGCGTGCGCCGGTAACTCCGAAGACGCTCACTGCCGCCGCCCCCCTACAGATACTTCTTTACGGAAGCGGGAACCATTACGTCGGCCAGCTTGTCGGTGAACCTCATGCAGAGTCCTGTCAGGAGGGCTGACATGATAGTGCCTTCACGGATCACGTTCTCGGAACCATTGCCCAGCAAATTGCCGAAAGCGAACCAGGCGATGGCGGCTGCAGCGACTACCAGGAAGATATCGAAAGCTATTTTGACATTACGGAACTTGACATTGAGGACATCGGCCAGGGCGGCATTGGTCATCTCGCCGGCCAGCATCCAGGCATTGCCCTTGACTTCGAGACTGATACCGAGGGCTGTCACTAAGATGGAGAGGCACATGAGAACCAGCTGCATGAGATACGAACCGGCATTGACCCAGTCGAAAGCCCAGATTGCGCAGTCGGTCAGGACTCCGAAAACCACGGCTGCGGGAATCTGCATGAGATGCTCGAGCTTGAACTTGCTGCGGAGGAGGCAGAGCTGAAACAGGATGAAAATCAAGTGCATAAGCATCGTGTACTGGCCGACTGTTCCGATTGTGAAGGAGCCGATATTGAAGGATCCGGCCAATGATACTACGTATGGAGGACACGAGATAGGAGCCGTGCCGAGATCAGATTTGATAGAAAGGGCAACACCGATGGCGACGAGAATAAGGCCAAGTGTGCCTGTGCCGTAGCGTGCAGCACCAGATTTTATTGAATTAACCATTGTTTTGTACTGTTTAACGAATTGTGCGGAAACACCGCAGATTTTAACAAAGCGGGCAAATATCGCATAAATTTACTAACTTCGCAAATTGGATTGAAAACTCCAGCTGGACGCCAAGACGATACCGATCACGGAAAATCCACTGGGAAAACATCCGAAGGACACTAATATTGAAACAAACAATAAACACAGTTTATATGAAAAAAATAACAATGCTCATGGCAGTAGCTGCAATGGCGGCCAGCTGCACCGGCGGAAAACAGGCCAAGATCTCCGGCATTGACCTGTCATACCTCGACACGACAGCGTCACCGGCAACTGACTTCTACCAGTATGCGACAGGCGGATGGCAGAAAAACAATCCTTTGAAGCCTGAATACGCAAGATTCGGATCATTCGACTACCTCAATGACAACAACGAGGACCGCTTGAACCAGCTCTTCAAGGAAATGACACAGATGACCGCAGAGAAAGGCTCTGTAGAACAGAAGATTTCAGACATCTACAAGATGGGACTTGATTCCACAAGGCTGAACGCTGAAGGATTCGCGCCTGTGAAGAAATACCTCGACGAAGTTTACGCAATCAAGGACAAGAGCGAACTCGCAAAACTCGTTGCTGAACTCCACCAGAACGGAGAGGCTCCATTCTTCGGAACATTCGTGATGTCAGACCTGATGGACAGCGACAACCAGATACTCTACGTTGGCCAGGACGGACTCGGAATCGGCGACAGAGACTATTACACCGACCCTGCCAATGCCGAAATCAAGAAAGGCTACATGAACTTCCTCACCAAGATCTTCACACTCGCAGGTGTTGAAAACCCTGAGAAGGCAGCCGCAAACGCACTCGGCGTAGAGGACGAACTCGCAAACATCTCATGGACAAGCGTTCAGGAGAGAGATATGGAAAAACTCTACAACCCTATCTCCACAGCAGAGTTCGAGGCCAAGTACCCTGGCTTCGACTTCAAGACCTACTTCGCAGCGATGAACATTCCTGACCAGGAGCACATGAACGTGAACGAGCCTTCATTCTTCGAAGGATTCAGCAAACTCATAGAAAAGACCGACCTCAAAGTCCTTAAGGACTACGTTGCAGGCAGACTCATCAGCGGTTCATGCGGCTCTACAAGCGACGACTTCTACAAGGCATCATTCGATTTCTTCGGAACACAGATGTCAGGAGTCACCGAACCTAAGCCACGCTGGAAGAGGGCAATGCGCGTTCCTAACAGCATCCTCGGAGAGGCAGTCGGCAAGATGTACGTTGCAAAATACTTCCCTGAGTCATCCAAGAAGAGAATGGTCGAGATGGTCAAGAACCTCCAGGTAGCCCTCGGACAGCACATTGACGAACTCGACTGGATGAGCGACACCACCAAGGCAAAGGCTCACGAGAAACTCGACGCCTTCATCGTGAAGGTAGGATACCCTGACAAGTGGAAAGACTACTCTTCTCTTGACATTGATCCGGCCCTTTCTTACTATGAGAACCTCCGCGCAGCCAGCAGGTGGTACACAGCCGACAACCTCAGCAAACTCGGCAAACCGACAGACAAAGAGGAGTGGGGCATGTCTCCGCAGACTGTCAATGCCTACTATAACCCATCTACCAACGAAATCTGCTTCCCTGCAGCCATCCTCCAGCCGCCGTTCTTCAACCCTGAGGCTGACGACGCGATGAACTACGGCGCAATCGGAGTTGTCATCGGACACGAGATGTCACACGGTTTCGACGACCAGGGACGCCTCTTCGACAAGGACGGCAACATGATTTCATGGTGGACAAAGGAAGATGCGGATAAGTTCAATGCCAAAGCAGCGATCCTCATCAAGCAGTTCGACGAGGTCGAGATTCTCCCGGGCCTCATGGCAAACGGCAAACTCACTGTAGGTGAGAACATTGGCGACCACGGCGGAATCAGCATCGCATACTCCGCACTTAAGAACGCGACCAACGGCGAGAACACCGTCATGGACGGCTTCACCACCGACCAGAGATTCTTCCTCGCATACGCGGCAGTATGGGCACAGAACATCCGCGACGCGGAAAAGGCACGCCTGACCAAACTCGACGTACACTCGCTCGCAGTGAACAGGGTCAATGTTTCCCTGCGTAACTTCCAGCAGTTCTTCGACGCGTTCGGAATCAAGGAAGGCGACAAGATGTATCGCCCTGAAAGCGAAAGAGTACACATCTGGTAGTGAACGCTTCTGCATTCATAGCCAGGAAATTACGTTTCCAAGGAAGGATAGCGGTGGCCACCATAGCCATCGCCTCCTTCATTATAATACTTGCAGTTGCCGTGTCAGCGGGATTCAGAAAAGAACTTCGCGGCGGAATCGCATCAATATCCGGGGATATCAGACTGACGTCTCCGGATTTGAATTATATAAACGAGTCAAGCCCGATAAGAAGCGACGCATCATACATGCCGTCACTCGACTCATTGACAGGCATTGACCGAATCACACCCGCAGTTTACCGCGCGGGCATCATCAAATCCGACACCGACATCCAAGGCGTCCTTTTCAAGGGCATTCCGGGAGGCGGCGACAGCCTGAAAGTGTCGGTTCCACGCAGATTATCATCGATGCTGGGACTGAAAGAAGGCGATTCAATGCTGACTTACTTTGTCGGCAAGTCAGTGAAAGCCAGGAAGTTCCGCATCGCATCCATCTACGACGACATCCTCGGAAGCGACGACAGGCTGATAGTTTACTCAGGCATTGAAGACCTGCAACGCGTGAATGGCTGGGATCCGAATGAGGTATCCGCTATCGAAATCACTCTGGACGACAAATTGCGCTCCGCGGAAATGATGCGCGAAATGACTCAGGAAGTCGGGGCAAGCGTACTTTTCAACACCCCGGAAGACGAGAGCACCGTCGTGGCCTCATCGGCATTGAACATGTATCCGGAGATTTTCTCATGGCTCGAGCTGATCAATTTCAATGTCCTTTTCATCCTGATACTCATGACGATAGTGGCGGGGTTCAACATGATTTCTTCCCTTCTGATAATGCTTTTCAGAAACATCTCCACCATCGGAATCCTGAAATCAATGGGTATGACGGACAGGTCCATCGCGTCGGTTTTCCTGCGCGTGGCATCGTCAGTCGTGCTCAAGGGAATGTTGGCAGGCAACGCCCTCGCCCTCCTTTTCTGCTTCATCCAGAGCCGCACCCACATAATCGGACTGAACCCTGAAAACTACTTCGTATCCTTCGTTCCGGTCAGCATTGACCTTGTCAATGTCATTGCGGCGGATGTTATTTCTTATCTTGTGATAATGCTGCTGCTCCTTTTGCCGTGTCTTTTCGTGTCGGGTGTGGATCCGGCTTCGACGGTACGGGCGCGCTAGAAGATTTTCTGCCGGACAGGGCGGAGAATAAGTCGTAAAGAGAAGTCATTTTTTTTACGTAACTGATTGTCTCATAGCCCTTGAACTTACCCAGTTTCACGGTATCGGCATCCAGAATCGAATCTTCCCTCATGTCAGGAATAATCGCTACAATGTCATTCCACGTGTGATGTGGAGCTCCGATGGAAGCCGCATAGTTTATGCAATCCTTTATACGTCCCTCCCCTGCATTGTAGGCGGCCAGAGTGAATTTCGCAAGTTCTTTCTTGTCAGAAGTGTAATGCGAAAACATGCGTTGGAGGAGTTTCAGATATTTCACAGCGGCGCGTATATTCTCCTCAGGGTCAAGCAAATTGTCAGCCTCGAACCGGTTCGCGGTACGCGGCATCATCTGCATGAGGCCTACCGCTCCTCTGCGGGAATGTGCCTCGATACGGAACTGTGATTCGTGCCAGATCAATGCCGTGAGCATTTCCCTTTCCCAGCCAAGTTCTGCTGAATATTTACGGATCAGGTCATCGTAAGGGCTCAGCGTATTGTATTTCCAGCCCTCGCGGTATCTCCTATGCGGTTCATATCCCGGCTTGAACCTGCTGGCAAGCTTGGCATGTTCGTCCGTAATGCAAAATCTTGACAGCCAGAGGTTTACTTCTTTATGCGCGGCTGTCATACCGCCATTGACAATCCAGGCCGAGCTGTCAGCGAGTGGCACCGACGCATAGTAATCCTGGTCATAGACCAATGAATCTGAATAAGGAAGGACAACGATGTCCACGGCACCGGTTTCCAGCGAATCCAGCCATGTCTCGTCTGCCAGGAATATGTCGGATTCCTTGTCTATCTGCCATGAGAACAGGCTGAGCATCTCGTAGTTATAGCCTACGGAATACCTCATTCCCTTTCCGCCCGTGGCCGCAATAGCGCAACGGAGTCTGTCCCCCTCGAACTCCCCTCTTTGTGAGATCGACTTTTGCAGAATCGGTACTCCAAGTATGATAGCTACTGGAGGTACGAGGTACTTCAGAATTATTCTAAGTTTGTCCGGTATCATAGCGTATGCCGGTTTATGTTATTAAAATGAGCCGCCGAATCCGCCGCCGCGGTTAAGTCCGCCTCCGCGGCCTCCGCCACCACCTCCGAATCCTGACATCATTCCGCCTTCCGATGATCCTCCAGATGAGGATGAGCTGCCGCCTCCCAATGATCCTGAGGCACTTACAGCTTTGTTCTTGGATGGCTGCATATAGAATGGCCAGAAAATTCCGAATTTTATGGCTCTCTGTGGTCTGATATATCCGTGGGCGCTGAAATAGTCGGCCTTGTCCATTGGCCAGCCCATTCCGACATTGACAAATTTGACGAAGATGCACGCCCTCTTCCACTGGATGTTCACGAACGCGTCGATGTACGGGCAGTTGCCGTATTTCTCTTCTTTCTGGTTGTAGAACATTCCGAGTGCAGGGCTGTAGCCGGGTTCGTACCACTTGGTGGTATATGTAACATTGGCACCTAACTGCATCTGCATCACGTTCTTGACGACATTGAACTGCCAGTACCATCTGGAGTTGACGGCGAGCATCGGCACAGGTATCACGTCTTCGTCAGATGAGACCTGGAAGAGCAGCCTGTTGTCGAAATGGAGTCCCCACAACTTGAAATTCTTGTTCAGGCCAATGTTGAGAACGCTGACTGCGCTCCCGTGCTGGGCAGCCATCGCCTCCCCGTTGTAATACACATGGTTCTTCATGAGGGTCCAGCCTGCGTCGATGCCGAGTTTCCAATGCGGTACGGTTATCGCTCCTGAGACTTCTGTTCTGGATATCTTCTTGAAGTTGTTGTCCCACTTGTAGTGGTTCGAGTAATAATGCTGCTGGTAGTATTCCGGCTCGTCGAGTGAGGTCCCGAAATGGGCATTGAAAGACATCGGGCTCTTGCGGTGGCGGCGGAACGGGTACAGGTTGAAACCTATATTGGCATTGACCTTAAGGTCGTTGATTTCCTTCCCGAGGAAGGTGTAGTTCGCGTCGGCGTCCCAGTGGAAGTAGTTGCGGAACTGGCCTTTCGCGCCGCCGTAGATGTAAGCGGAGTTCCAGACGGTGTTGCCGCCCTTCGTTTTCAGGTAGCTGTCCGGCGTGAACATGTAGTAGTTCAGGAGTTTGTCGCCGATTCCGACATTGATGGACGAAACGATGGCGTCCGAGGCCCACGGCTGGAGTTTCAGAAACACCTTGTTCTCGAATTTCATGACTCTCAGCGAGTCTGAAGTCGCGTTCGGATTCAGATAGAACTTATTGTGATACAGTTCTTTAGCATCGGTATCGTTCACTCCTATCTTGTCTTTGTATATCTTTCGATAGACTGAGTATTCGCTGGTGTGCCCGATGAACGCGGTTGTAATATCTGTGTCAAGGGTGTCTGCGGCGGCTTTTTCATCGCGCATCTGCTGGTTTTCGGCCAGCATGTCCTCCATCTTCATGATTGCCAGACTGTCCCCTGTCGCAAGGACGCTGTCCCTGTACATATTCTCGCGTTTCAGGACCTTGCGCTCCTGCATTTTGCGGATGAATGTAAACGGAATCCTATATGTCTGGTCCAGGAAAATGGTGTTTTTCTTTATCAATGTCGATGCGTCCTTCAGTCTGACGTCGATTTCTCGGGAGCCCACTGTGGTGTCTCTGATCCAGAAATTGTCAATGATACCTCCGTTTTCGCCGCGTGACATCTTATTGTATATGTAGCCGGCGTGCATGAGGTATCGCCGTCCCATGTAGTTCGTGGATGCGACGAATGTCCTGTTGTCTGTTTTTTCGTTTTCGAGCATACCGTTGGAGCCGAAGCGGTCGTACTCCAGGGTAAAGTTCAATGACGGGAAGATGTTCTGTGTCGTCATGATGTGCAGTTCATCTTCCTCTCTCTCGGCATTGGCGAAAAGTGTTCCCCAGTACGCCAGTTCCGTGTACGGGGTCTTGGTGTTGTACATCGGAAGTGTGTAAGGGCTATATGTGTAGCTTTCGTACGGTGCGTAGAATGAGACGCCTTCCTTGCCGATTCTCTTTTTGAAGTCGTATGGCTGGACTGCGGAGCCGATGGTTCCGAGATATGAGACATTGACATTCTCCCTGAAGAACGGATAGTCGTTGTACCAATAGTTGTACGAGGTATCCAAATCCTTGAGTTTCAAGTCATTGAAGTACTCGTCTTTCTTCCATGTGAGAATTCTCTTGTAGAACATGGAGTCTGGCACGGCGAAGGTTTCGAGGATTCGCGGGGTATTTTCCCTGATGCTGTCCTTTATTGCGATGAGGCTGTCTTTTGCTGACAAAAGGCTGTCAATCTTATGCTGACGGACCTTCATTTTCTGTTCGAAGTCGTATTTCTTCCGGGCGGCCTTGTCCAGTGACGCGTACCAGGCATTGAATTTTCTTATAGCGGTCTCGATGGAGTCCAGACGATAAAGGGAATCCAACCGCGGCCAGTCAAGGCTGTCGCCGGCTTTTTTCAATGAGTCTCTGACAATTACGTGTGTCAATGAGTCTTTGATGGCGACGTAGTACTTATATCTGAACGGGTCAGTAAGTCTCAATGAGTCAGGGACTTTCATTGTGTCTCGGGCAGTAATGAAGACTTCTGCGCTGTCCTCCAGAAGGAAATCCGACAGCGAATCTGCCATTACCCTGTCATATTCGGACCTGAATTTCGTATATATATTATTATGGTATATGACGGTGTCCGTCACCGGCTCCGGGCGACTCCAGAATCGTCCCCACATGTCAGCACTCCTGGAGTAGTCAGACGCGAAACTCTGCACGGCCACAATCCCGACCACAAGCGCCGGGAACCATATTTTGGATATTTTAGACAAAATGCGTTTCATACAATTTACAAAGATAATAATTTACAATCAAAAAATAATCCGCCGGCAAAGTCGTTCCCGATTTCCGGCATAATTTTTCATGGACGGCAGATGCGGAATTGTCACGACAAATCATTAATTTTATAGGAGAATAAGTTTTGGACAGATATCAGTGAAATAACTGCTGTCGTTGTACATAACTACGAACAAACTATAAAGATTGGGACCACCATGGCTAAAGAAGAGAAAAACATATCTGTAGTCCTCCATGAGGACTGCGATTACAGGGACTGGCTTGTAGAGTTGAAAGAAAGATTCTATAGCCATCGTCTCAAGGCTGCATGCGCCACAAACAACTACCTGTTGGATTTCTACTGGAAACTGGGAAGGGACATTGAAGCCAAACAGTATGCAAATACCTATGGCTCAGATTTCTACAAAAATCTGAGTAAAGACTTGCAAGACGAAATGCCCGGCGCAAAGGGATTCTCGCCAACAAATCTGAAGTACATGAACTATTTCTATAAACTCTATTCTCCACTTTTTGCGAATCGTCTACAATCTGTTGACGATTTTGAAGAGGACATGTACATTACAGACATTCAACATGTTACAGAGCTGCCCGGAAATCGTCTACGCGGTGTAGACGATTTCAAAGTTCTTCTTTCCATTCCGTGGTTTCATCACCAGCGAATAATAGACAAATGCAAGGGCAACATGGACAAAGCTCTGTTCTTTGTCAGAAAGACATGGGAAAACAACTGGGGACGTGACGCTCTGCTCAACTGGCTAGGTACCGACTTGTATGAGCGGGACGGCAAGGCGATAACGAATTTCCATACCACGCTTCCCTCTACACAAAGTGACTTGGCGCAACAGATAACAAAAGACCCGTATCAATTTGACTTTCTTAGTCTTAGGGAGAAGTTTGACGAGCGGGATATTGAGGATGAACTTGTGAATAACGTAACTAGATTTCTATTGGAACTTGGCAAAGGGTTCTCGTATATGGGCAGACAATTCCGCCTGGAGGTGGGCCAGCAGGAGTTCTTCCCCGATTTGCTGTTTTACAACGCCCAACTTCACGCATATGTAGTAATTGAGCTGAAAGCCCAGTCGTTTCATCCATCATTCTTGGGACAACTGAGTTTCTACGTGTCAGCCATAAATCACCAATTCAAGACTGATATAGATAATCCGACAATAGGACTGCTCATCTGTAGGGACAAAGACAATGTGGTAGCAAAATATGCATTAGAGTCGTACAAAGAACCAATTGGCATATCAGAATATCAGTTATCTGAACTTTTCCCTAAAAACTTCAAGTCATCAATGCCGACTATTGAAGAGTTGGAAAAAGGATTGGGTGATCAACTCAAATCACTATCTTCGCATCATGGACTATCTAAGTAAACTCAATACGCGCCAGAGGGAGGCGGTCACTTCTACGGAAGGGCGAATCAGGGTCGTTGCCGGTGCCGGCACCGGCAAGACAAAGGCATTGACCTGCAGGTATGCATATCTGGTCAATGAAATCGGCATTGATCCTGCCAATATTTTGTGCCTCACTTTTACGAACAAGGCGGCAGCTGAGATGCGGCAGCGGATTTCGGCAATGGTCCAAAGTGGTGATTACAACGACTTTGTGTGCACGATTGATGGTTTTTGCGTCAAGCTTTTGCGCCGCGAGATTTATCGTCTCGGATTCCCGAAGAATTTCAGGATTCTGGATGAGGATGATGCGAAATCTGTGGCGAAGGAGTGCATGGACGAGCTGGGACTGAAGCGCACGGAGAAAACTGTCAAGAATTTCCTTGCGGGCGTAAGTTCCTCAAAGTCAATGAATGATTACATCACGACCTACATGGTTCCCGGCGCTGTTGTTTCGGATGAGATGAAGAAGTCGGAACTGGCATGTTTCATTTCACGCCAGCTGAAGGATTATGCATTGGATTTCGATGATATAGAGAATTTTACGAAATATATTCTGGACCGGTTTCCGGATGCGCGTGAGTATTGGCAGAATCAATTGAATTATATAATGGTGGATGAGGCGCAGGATTGCAACACGGACAACTGGGAGATTATCGAGAAACTTGCAGCGCATCACAATAATTTGTTTATAGTCGGCGACCCGGACCAATGCATTTATGAGTGGCGTGGTGCGAAGCCTCACCGTTTTGTGGATTTCGCTGCGGACAAGACTATCATTCTGGATGAGAATTATCGTTCCACCCCGAATATCCTGGATGTGGCTAACTGTGTGATATCCAATAATGTGAATCGTATTCCCAAGAATCTTTTCACACTTCGTCCTGATGGTGTCAAGGTGACTCATTTCCATGGCAAGACCGAGAAGGAAGAAGCGGAATGGATTGCCAATCAGACTGTTAGACGTATCGAGGGGCGTGACGGCACCGCTCCTGCCAGGCCTTCCGACTTCGCGATTCTCTACCGTTCATCATATCTTTCCCGCCCCGTCGAACAGGCATTGATGTCCGCCAAAATCCCGTATTCGGTCTGGGGCGGCGTGCGGTTTTTCGAACGAAAAGAGGTCAAGGACGCGCTGAGTTACCTCCGCGTAATCGCCGACCCGAATGACGACATGTCGTTCAGGAGGATTGTCAATGTCCCTGCACGTGGCCTGGGCAAAAAGTTCATGTCCAATCTAGAGGCTGCCGCGAAAACGGGTAGTGTCAATGCCGGTGAGCGTTCCCTTTATACGGCATTGACAGAGACCCCGGCGCTGGCCGGCATCAAGGGGGCTTCCGAATTTCTGGCATTGATAGAGATAGGACGGAAGCTGGCTGAGGAACGGAGCATTTCGGACCTGATGAATATCATTCTCGACAAGAGCGGTCTTAAGAAAATGCTTCGTGAAGACCAGGATGAGGACCGTCTGGAGAACGTGGATGAGCTTGTGAAGTCAATCCGTTTTTATGAGGAGTCTCATGATGGGCTGGAGGTAAAACTGTCTGATTATCTGCAAGATATCGCGTTGTATTCCAATGCTGATTTTCGTAAGGATTCGGCGGTGGTCCGTCTCATGACCATCCATCAGGCCAAGGGTCTGGAGTTTCCTTATGTTTTCGTAACGGGTCTGAGTGAGGGTATTTTCCCGAGCATGAGGACGATTCGTGAGTACAAGAAGAATGGTGAGGAGGAGGAGCGCCGTCTTATGTATGTCGCTATCACTCGTGCCGAGTCGGAGTTATTTCTGACTGAGTCTGAGGGGTTCAATGTTTCTACTAAGATGAACAAGTATCCTTCTCGTTTTCTTACTGAAATTCGCAGGTCAATGTTTGTGACAGAGGGAGTCATGCCTGAGTACTTATGGGGCCGGACCAAGAATATGATTCATGTTCTGGACCAGGAGAATTTCCGTCCTGAGATGGCGTTTCAAGGCATTGGTGATGGGCTTGGTAGTGGTGCCCAGGCCAGTTTCGGCGGATCTGGAGGCGATTTCGGTGATGTGAATGATGGCTTTGCTGCCGACCGTGCCATCTATGAAAATCCGTATCGTATTGGTGTTCAGGTGTCTCACAAGATTTTCGGTGTCGGTGAGATAATAGATGTTTCTAAGGATGGCGGTACCTTCCAGGTCAAATTTTCCGATGGTTCCGTCCGCTTCCTCCGCCAAGCGTTTCTGAGTATAATCTAGGGAATGAGTCCGGCACCTGACTTCAGAAGTGAAAACTGAACCGGCATCAGAAGCGACTTCCAAGGTGACACTAAGGGTGACACATGAACTCGCACCAGAACGGACACCAAAAGTGACACCCACAGTGATACAAGAACGTATACCCAAAGTAACACCAGAGCCACAAAAACGCAGTTTTGTCCGGAAACAACCACCATTTTCCGGGCAAGCGCTTGATTGTGAGTAACTTATCCGGATTAAAACGTTTTCTAACGGACAAACTGTATTTTCCTGATTTAGGTTGACTCGATTATAGAAATTATTACTGAAAAAGGTT
>ENA-ORRL01001869-ORRL01001869.1-human-gut-metagenome-genome-assembly--contig:-NODE-1869-length-14222-cov-2.572457_pt1 | contig 14222 bp, 8 predicted proteins | sample MGYA00242175_ERZ509134 | MGnify/ENA primary metagenome ERZ509134 (study PRJEB26280, sample SAMEA2338660) | human gut metagenome | biome: human gut; feature: human-associated habitat; material: faeces... | reverse complement strand
CGGAACTGCTCCAAGAAGTGGTTGATGAGATAGGCGCGCTGCTTTTTATCCGTTGTGGTCTTGAGCAGGTGCTGCATTAAAAGCGCCTCGTTGCAGGTCGACGCAACCTCGGCTACAAAAATCACATAGTCAGAGTAGACGATCGGCTGCGTCTTGTTGGACAGGTACGAATGGATCGCATGCCCCATCTCGTGCGCCAGCGTGAACTCGCTGTCCAATGTCCCCGTGTAGTTTAAAAGCACATACGGGTGCACACGCGCGCCCGCCGAGTACGCGCCCGAGCGCTTGCCGGTATTTTCATACACGTCGATCCAGCGATTGTTAAAGCCCTCCTGCAAGATCTTCCCGTACCGCTCACCCATGACGCCAAGCGCCTGCGCGACGGTCTTCTTTGCCTCCGCAAAGGGAATCCGCTCCTCCGACGCGGCAACCAGCGGCGTATAGAGATCGTACATATGAAGCTCGCTGACGCCCAGAAGCTTTTTGCGAAGCCGCATGTACCGATGCATCTTGTCCATGTTCTGGTGCACGGCTTCGATCAGCTCATGGTATACGCTGACAGGAACCTCGGTCGCGTCCAAAGACGCTTCCAGAAGGGAGCTATAATGGCGCGCCTTCGAGAAAAACTCGAGCTGCTTGACCTGCCCGGAGAGCATGGCGGCCACCGTGTTTTTATACGCGCCGAAACCGGCATACAAGCTCTCAAACGCATTCTTGCGGAGCGTCCGGTCGGGCGACTCCATCGCCGCGATATAGCTTCCCTGCGTGATCGGGTGTTCCTCGCCGTTTGCGTCCAACGCCGGACGGAACGTGAGATCGGCATCCGCGAACAAAGAGTAGACCTCCTCCGGCGTGCCCGCCATCTCGCCCGCCATCGCCAGGAGCTTTTCTTCGCTCTCCGACAAAACATGCGCCCGTTTGCGGCGGATGGAGTCAAAGTGCCGCCGGTAGAGGTTCAGTTCAGGCACCTGCTCATAGAATTTCTCCATTTGTTCATCGGAGATCGACAGCAGCTCCGGCACCTCAAAGGCCGTGTCCGCGCCCAGCTGCACCCAGACCTTGGTGAGCTTGCCGGTCAGGTCCTGATAGACGGCGTTTCTTGTGTCCTCGTCGCTTTTGCGCTGGGCGTAGTTCGCGAGGCTGTCCAGCAGCACCGAAATTTCTTCACCCAGCTTCTGATATTCCAGCAGCGTCTGCGCGCTCTTAGCAAGCTTCCCGGCGTATTCCGGGAGCTTTGCACCAAGCGTCTTCAGCTTTTCCAAATCCTCGAGCCACGCCTCGTCCGACGCGTACAAATCCTCAATTGCCCATGTATCTTCGCGTGCAATTTCCTCGCGCGAACGGATTTTCTCTGCCATCCGATAGCCTCCTGTCACACATTTTGTACAAATAGTTTACCACATTTCGGGCCGCTTCACAACTACCTGCCGGTTTTTTGCGCGCACACTTGCTTTTATCGGCAAATGCCGTATAATTATGCTGTTTTCATGCAGATTTTTCACAAAGGAGACTTGACCCATGAAACAGCAAACCCGCGGCAGCCTGATGCTTCTGCTCTGCGCCATGGTCTGGGGCGCGGCGTTCGTCGCCCAGAGCGAGGGCATGAACTATGTAGGGCCCTTTACCATGCAGGCGGCAAGATACTTTCTCGCCGGCCTTGTGCTTGTACCGGTCATCTTCCTGCGCGACAAAAAGGGAATCTCCGTCCGCCCGTCCGGAATGACGGCAAAGCGGCAGCTTCTGTGCGGCGTGGTCTGCGGCCTTCTTCTGTGCACGGCCAGCATCATCCAGCAGTACGGCATCATCCACACAACGGTCGGAAAATCCGGCTTCATCACCACCATGTATATCATCCTCGTCCCCTTCCTCGGTCTGTTCGTGAAGCTCCGCGTGAAGCTCATGAACTGGGTCTGCGCGATCCTCGCGCTCATGGGACTCTATCTTCTGTGTGCCGGCGGCGAGGGCCTCTCCGGGGTCAACTACGGCGACTGGCTGACGCTTCTGTGCGCGGTCTTTTTCGCGTGCCATATTCTCTTTATCGACCGCGCGTGCCATGACTTAGACGGCGTGCGCCTGTCCTGCGTCCAGTTCTTCACAGCCTCGGCCGTCAGCATTCTTCCAATGCTTCTTCTGGAGCACCCGAGCTGGGCAGCTATCCAAAGCGCGTGGCTCCCGATCGTCTACGCGGGCGTGTGCTCCGGCGGCGTGGGCTACACGCTGCAAATCCTTGGCCAGCAGCTCGTCCCCCCCACGCTTGCCAGCATGATTCTGAGCTTGGAATCGGTCTTTGCCGTCCTCTTCGGCTGGCTTATCCTCCATCAGGCGCTGAGCGCAAGAGAGCTTCTCGGCTGCCTCGTTATCTTCATCGCCATCGTCATTGCCCAGCTTCCCTCCAAGGAAACCGCCGCCGCATAATTTCCGATCGATAATCTTCGGCAAATTCGTAACTTCCCATGGGGCGGACAGCCCACATCGGCCCGGCAGATACAGGTCCGAAACGCGAAGCATTTCTGCGAAAACGTACTGCTAATGGGTCGATGTGGGCATCGACCCCTACAAATTGAAAGCGTACTGCCGATTGGGTCGTGGGCATTGGCTCCTGCAAAGCTCAGAATCTCTCCCTTCAATCCACGAAAAACGGCTCCGGGATTTCCCGGAGCCGTTTTTCTGCAATTTATTCCACCTATCGAAAAGATGCTGCGATTTTAAGGTAAGTGTTTTTATTATGCCGGTTTTTTGTCAAAGAAGTATTCCTTCGTCATCTTGATGACGACAGGCGACAGGGCGATCAAGGCGATGAAGTTCGGGACAGCCATCAGGCCGTTGAAGGTATCGGAGATATCCCAAACGACGTCGATGGAGGAAACAGCGCCGACGACGATAATTACGACATACAGTGCCTTGTAGATGGAAGCGGCCTTCAGACCGAACAGGTACTGGAAGCAGCGAGATCCGTACAGAGACCAGCCGAGGATCGTCGTGAACGCGAAGAGCGTCAGAGCAACCGCGACGAACGTAGAAGCGATCTTATCGCCGAAGACGGTTGCGAATGCGGCGGTGATGAGCTCGGAGCCGGGCTTCACGCCGAACGGGATCTCCACACCGGAGCAGATGATGGTAAGAGCAGTCAGAGAGCAAATAACGATGGTATCGGCAAAGCACTCGAAGATGCCGTACATACCCTGCTGGACAGGACCCGGGGTGTCAGCCGCAGAGTGTGCGATTGCAGCGGAGCCGAGGCCGGCTTCGTTGGAGAACGCCGAGCGGCGAAGACCCCAGACGATGGTTTCCTTCAGGACAATACCGGCAGCCGCGCCGCCGATGGCCTGCGGATTGAAAGCGGTAGAGAAGATCTTGCCGAACGCGGGGATGATATTATTTGCATGGACAACGATAACGGTAACGCCAAAAACGATGTAAAGAAGCGCCATAGCCGGGACAAGCTTTTCCGCGACAGCGCCGATGCGCTTGATGCCGCCGAAGAGGATGATGCCGACGAGAACAGCCAAAACGATGCCGAGGATGAGGTTCAGCGTGCCGCGCTCAGCAGCAGCGGCCGGGATGAACGCGTCGACAGCGTTGTTGATGGAGCCGACGATGGAGTTGACCTGCGACATGTTGCCGATACCGAAAGCGGCGATGGCTGCAAAGATACAGAACAGGATGCCGACCCACTGCCAGCCCTTGCCGAGGCCGTTCTTGACGTAGTACATCGGGCCGCCGACCCAGTCGCCCTTCGCGTCGCGCTCACGGTACTTGATTGCGAGCAGAACTTCGGAGTACTTGACCATCATGCCAAGCAAGGCAGCCAGCCAGAGCCAGAAGATGGCGCCGTAGCCGCCGAGGGCGATGGCCTGGGAGGTACCAACGATGTTGCCGGTGCCGACCGTAGCCGCCAGCGCCGTGGAGACAGCCTGCATCGGCGTGACTGCGCCTTCGCCTGCCTCCTGTTTCTGGAACATTTTACCCAGTGTGTTCTTCATCACGTAGCCGAACTTCGTGAACTGAAGACCACGGTTGCGGATGGTCAGATAAAGACCAAAGAGGATGGTGCACGGCAGGAAGATGTACAGCCATGCGACAGTGTTAAGGGTGCCGGTGATAAAACTAATGATTGCCTGCATAGATTTTGCCTTCGGACGATCCCCCGATCGTCCATCCTTTCCTGATTATTTCCGCCTTGCGGGACGGGAGTCGCGGAAAGGACGTAGCAAGGTCATTGCTCTGTCCTTTTGCCTGAGAGATCGGCGAACCGCCTTACACCTTCGGCGCTCTTTTAAGAGGCTCTCCAGAGAGGAATAACTGCATTTGTATTTTACACAAAATCTAGCGTCAATTCAAGTGTTTTGCTGTAAAAAATATATAAATATTTTTGTACGAATTGTGAATTCCCCGGTTTTTGCACTGTTTGTATGGAAAAACCGGCTTTTTTCGGCCATTTGTAAACTTTTCCTAAGAATTTCTTTTTTCAGGATTTCTCATTCACCGCTCGCGCCATAGTTTGAAAGTACGCGCGCCGACGGGTCGTTCACATCGCAGCCCGGCCATGTTTTGTTCGGCATCCAGAAATCGACAACCATCTCGGACTGGCCGGGATAATAGCGCTCGAAGATTTCGCGGTACAGAAGCGATTCCTTCGTGAACGGCTGCGCGTGGGTATACTTCCTGCGCTTCTCCACGAATTCCTCGTCGGTATACTGCTTTTCCGCAAATTCCTTGAGATCGTCCACCATCGAATGGCCGACCGCATCGGAGAACGCAGCCTTTTCGCGGTAGAGAATGTCGTGCGGCAGATAGTCGCCCTCGAACGCGTGGCGCAGCAGATACTTTCCCTTGCCGTATTTGTTGAGCTTCCGCTCGGGGTCAACGGACATGACGTACTTGACAAAATCGAGGTCGCCGAACGGGACTCTGGCCTCTAGCGAGTTGACACTGATGCAGCGGTCGGCGCGGAGGACATCGTACATATGAAGCTCGCGGATGCGTTTTTCGGCCTCCTTCTGGAATTCTTCGGCAGAGGGCGCAAATTCGGTGTATTTATAACCGAACAGCTCGTCGGAAATTTCGCCGGTTAAGATGACGCGCAGATCGGTGTTTTCGTGAATCCACTTGCAAAGAAGATACATGCCCATACTCGCGCGGATGGTCGTAATATCATACGTGCCCAGCATCCGGATGACCTCTTCGAGGCTGTCCAGCACCTGCTGCTTTGTCATATAGACCTCGGTGTGCTCGCTTCCGATGTAGTCTGCCACCTGCTTGGCGTATTTGAGGTCGATCGCGTCCTCGCTCATGCCGATGGCAAACGTGCGGATCGGCGCATCCGACTCGCGTGCGGCAATTGCGCAGACGAGCGACGAATCGAGGCCGCCCGAGAGCAGGAACCCGACCTTCGCATCCGCCACGAGGCGCTTTTCCACGCCGCAAACGAGCTTGTCGTGAATCTTCGCGCACACCGTATCCAAATCATCGTGACAGACCGTCTCCGGCTTTGCGATGTCGCAGTAGCAGACGAACTTGCCGTCCTTGTAGTAATGTCCGGGAGGGAACGGCATGATCTTGTCGCAGAGCGTGACTAAGTTCTTGGGCTCGCTGGCGAAGACGATCACGCCCTTTTTGTCGTAGCCGTAATAGAGCGGCCGGATGCCGATGGGGTCGCGCGCGGCGATATACTCTTTCGTGCGTCCGTCGTAAAGAATCAGCGCAAACTCCGCGTCGAGCATTTTAAACATGTCCACGCCGTGCTCAAAGTACAAAGGAAGCAAAATCTCGCAGTCCGAGCCGCTGACGAACTCGTATTTCTTCTCGAGCTCCTTTTTGAGCTTCTCGAACCCGTAAATCTCGCCGTTGCAGACGACGTAGCTGCCATCGCGCTCAAACGGCTGCATGCCGCTGGGCGTTAAGCCCATGATGGAAAGGCGATGAAAGCCAAGTAAGCCCTTGCCGGTATCGACGATGCGGCTGTCATCGGGGCCTCGGGAGGTGGTCTTTAGAAAACCCTTCTGAAACTCAGAAAAGGCGGCACAAACGTCACAGTAACCCATAATCGAACACATGATAAAATCCTCCAGAATTCTGAATCAGCATTCGATAGGGCAAGTGCTGTCTCGCTGTGCCACCTATCTTTTGTCTCTGTCGCGTCTTCTAACGCTCTGCCGGGGTAACGGGCGGCAGGCCCGGCGCACCTACTGAGAAACTATGTTTCCTTTCAGCTTGCGGCTCGCCGGGTGTTCTTCGCGTAACGCTTACTGCGCGGCTTCCACCTTGCCCACGCTCTCTGTCAGCAGCCTTTTACGGTACTTTTCCCGGCTCAAACGCCTTTGGGTATTCTATTTATCTTGTCTTGTGCCCGGCGCGATCAGTCCCACGCGCTGGTATCCAGACAGGAAAGATACAATTCTGCATCTTTGGCGAAGCAGGAATCGAAAAAATCGTGCTGCTCGTGGACGCTTTCCATCAGGAACGAATGTGCGGGATTGATGAACTGGTAAGGGCTTTCAAGCTCATAGGAACGGTTCACATTGCGGTTCATATAAGAATCCTCCTTCTAAATAATAAATCAAATTGATGGTGTAACAAAATTATCTCACGCCGAACAGGAGTTTGTCGTACGTCGGGAACGGCCAGAAGCGTTCAGCGGTCAGAGGCTCTGCCTCATCGCACACCACGCGCAGCGCCGCCATTCTCGGGAGCATCGCGTCGCGAATCTGGAACGCGGACTCGGTGACGCTGTCAATGGCTTTGATCTGGAGCGTCGTTTTTTCCAGCTCGTCTGCCGCCGCGTCGATCTGGTCGAGAAGCGAAGAGAGCTTCGTGATCGTGCCGGTTTCGTATTTTGCCGGCAGCGACGGTAAGATCGCGCGCTTGGCAGCCAGTGTCTCGGTGAGCTCCTTCGTGTAGCCGGCAACGGCGGGCAGGATCTCCTTGCGCGTCATGTCCAGCATCGTCTGCGCCTCGATGGTGACAGTCTTGACGTAGTTTTCCATCATAATCTCGTAGCGCGACTCGAGCTCCGCCTTCGTGAAAATCTTGAGGCCGGTCAGCATGTCGACGTTTTTCTTTTCCAGCAGCGTCGGCATCGCGTCGGGCGTAGTTCTTAAGTTCAGAAGGCCGCGCTGTTCGGTTGCTTCCTTGATCCATGCGTCGTCGTAGCCGTTGCCGTTGAAGATGATGCGCTTGTGCGCGTGAATCGTGCGGCGGATGAGATCGTGCAGCGCGCCTTCAAAGTCATCTGCCTTTTCGAGCGCATCGGCAAAACCTTTGAGCGACTGCGCGACAGCGCCGTTGAGCATAATGTTCGTGCAGGCAATGGAGTTGGCCGAGCCAAGCATCCGGAACTCAAACTTGTTGCCTGTGAAGGCGAAGGGCGAAGTGCGGTTGCGGTCCGTCGTGTCGCGCAGGAACTTGGGAAGCACATGCACGCCAAGCTTCATGACGGTCTTCTCCGCCGCATTGTAGGGTGCATCGGCTTCGATCGCGTCTAAAATCGCGGTCAGCTCATCTCCCAGGAAAATCGACACAACCGCCGGGGGCGCTTCGTTTGCGCCGAGCCGGTGATCGTTGCCAGCCGTCGCAACGCTCAGCCGCAGCAAATCCTGATAATCGTCGACGGCCTGAATGACCGCGCACAGGAAGAGCAGGAACTGCGCGTTTTCATACGGCGTTTCGCCCGGCGTCAGAAGGTTTACGCCTGTGTCGGTCGCGATCGACCAGTTGTTGTGCTTGCCGGAGCCGTTGACGCCCGCGAAGGGCTTTTCATGCAGCAAGCACACGAGACCATGCCGGAGGGCAACTTTCTGCATGATCTCCATCGTCAGCTGGTTGTGATCGGTTGCGATGTTGGTTGTTGTATAAATAGGGGCCAGCTCATGCTGCGCCGGGGCGACTTCGTTGTGCTCGGTCTTGGCAAGGATGCCAAGCTTCCAGAGCTCCTCGTTGAGGTCCTCCATGAATTCCGCGACCCGCGGCTTGATGGAGCCAAAGTAATGATCGTCGAGTTCCTGTCCCTTCGGGGGCTTCGCGCCAAAGAGCGTCCGGCCGCAGAAGACGAGGTCCTTGCGCTTGTCAAACATCTCGCGGTCAACAAGGAAGTATTCCTGCTCGGGGCCGACGGAGGTCTTGACGCATTTCACGTCTTCGTTGCCAAAGAGCTTCAAAACGCGCATCGCCTGCTTGTTGATGGCCTGCATCGAGCGCAGCAGCGGCGTTTTCTTATCGAGCGCCTCGCCGCCGTACGAGCAGAACGCCGTCGGGATGCAGAGCGTCTTGTCCTTCAAAAACGCGTAGGACGTGGGGTCCCAAGCGGTATAGCCGCGTGCCTCAAACGTTGCGCGCAGGCCGCCGGACGGGAAGCTGGACGCATCCGGCTCGCCCTGGATGAGCTCCTTGCCGGAAAACTCCATAATCACGCCGCCGTCGGGCGACGGGGAAATAAAGCTGTCGTGCTTCTCGGCGGTAATGCCGGTCAGCGGCTGGAACCAGTGGGTAAAATGCGTCGCGCCGTGTTCGACTGCCCAGTCCCGCATGGCCTCGGCCACAGCATTGGCCACCTGATTATCCAGACTCACCCCTTCGTCAATCGTCTTTTTGAGGGACTTGTAGACCTTGGCCGGAAGTCTTGCGCGCATGACTCTGTCGTCAAACACCAGACTTCCGAAATAATCAGAAACCGTTTGCATGTTACGCCACTCCTTTCGTATGAATAAAAGCCGGGGCAAGGCGTCAAAATCCCAAAAAGACGCCATTGCCCCGGTTTCCTCGTTACCTGTATTCTGTATAAAAAACGAATCGTTCGGGAAGCTATGATCTCATCGGCTTACGACGAGGTACCACAGGTTCCGTCAAAATAAGAAAAGACGCCTCTGAGCCCCATTGCTCAAAGACGCCGTTGCCTTATGCTCCGCATTATACGCATGCGGCCTTCGTTTGTCAAGCAGAATTTTCGAAAATTTGCAGGAAATTTTTTCGCTCCTGCATTTTGCGTTCTGTCTTTCATCATTTTCCGCCAATAGAAGACCGGGTTTCCGCGCCCGTCTTGTCTGATTGCACGAAATGTCATTTCTGCCTGCAAAGCGGATTGACAGCCGTTTTCCGGCATGCTATGATATGGCACATATGAAAAGCTGTAATAAAATGACTTTTAATATTGTAAGAAGCGAAGATAGAATGAGCAAAGGCGTTCATTCGGGCGGGGGCGGTACCTGCTCGGGTGAGCGCCCTCTTTTTTAGGAAAGGCTGCTTGATATGGTTTACGAAAAGGAAGAAATCCTGCAATATGTCATTGAGGAGGACGTGAAGTTCATCCGCATGACGTTCTGCGACGTGATGGGCCGGCTCAAAAACGTTTCGATCATGCCGGACGAATTGGACCGCGCGTTTGCCTACGGCATTTCCATCGACGCGTCGGCCATCGCGGGCTTCGGGGGAGAGGTACACTCCGATCTTGTCCTGCGCCCGGACGCATCGACGCTCTGCATTCTGCCGTGGAGACCCGAGCACGGGCGCGTGGTGCGCATGTTCTGCTCGGTGTATTACCCGGACGACCGGCCGTTTGAGATGGACACGCGCGCGATTCTTGCAAACGCTGTGAAGGAGGCGGAAAAGGAAGGACTCACGTTCTTCTTCGGCCCCGAGATGGAGTTTTACCTTTTCCGGCTGGACGAGGCAGGTTCGGCTACGAAGATTCCGTATGATACCGCCGGATATATGGACGTTGCGCCGGAGGATAAGGGTGAAAATGTGCGCCGCGAGGCGTGCCTGACCCTTGAGCAGATGGGCATCCGCCCGGAGAGTTCGCACCATGAGGAAGGCCCCGGGCAGAACGAGATCGACTTCCGTTACGCGGACCCCTTAACTGCCGCAGACAATGCGGTCACGTTCCGGAGCGTCGTTTCGACCGTTGCCGCCGGGAACGGCCTCTGCGCCGACTTTTCACCCAAACCACTGCCGGACGCGCCCGGAAGCGGTATGCACATCAACCTTTCCGTGAAGTCGTCAAGCGGCGCGGATGTTATGCCGCAGGTCATGGCCGGTATTTTGAATCACGTTTACGATCTGACTGTGTTTTTTAACCCCGTGGACGCATCCTATCGCCGTCTCGGCTGCCGCAAGGCCCCGCGGTATATTTCGTGGTCGAGTGAGAACCGCTCGCAGCTCATCCGCATTCCCGCCGCCTCCGGCGAGTACCGAAGAGCCGAGCTCCGCTCGCCAGACCCCTCATGCAACCCCTATCTTGCCTTTGCGCTTCTCATCTATGCAGGGCTTGATGGCGTGAGAGCCGCGTCTTCCCTGCCCGCGCCCGCCGATGTGAACCTCTTCACAGCGCCCGAGCAGGTGACCGCCAGCTACCGAAAGCTCCCCGGAACACTCGACGAGGCCAGGCAGGCAGCGCGCGCAAGCGAATTTGCCCGCCGGTACCTCCCCGAGTCCCTTATCGCTTATTACACCCGTTGATGCTACCCCACCCCGGAAAGGAGGCGCGCACAAATGGATAGCGTAACGCAAAGCTACAGCGTGCTGCTCGTCTCCGCGTCCGCAAAATTTATGGACTCCGTGCTCCCGCTCCTGCCCGAGCGCAGCTTTTCGCCCATCACGAAGGCCCCGGACGTTTCAAGCGCCCGGCGATGTCTTCTCGAGCGCAGCTACGATCTTCTGATCATCAATGCGCCGCTGCCGGACGAATTCGGCACGAATTTCGCCCTCGATATCTGCCAGAGCACGCAGACGGGCGTTCTTCTTCTCGTGCGCGCCGAGCAGTACCCCGACGTGACCGCGCGCGTTGCGCCAAGCGGCGTTCTGACGCTCCAGAAGCCGACCTCCCCCGCGCTTTTTTCTTCGACGCTCCAGCTGCTCTGCGCCACCCGCGCGCGCCTTCGCCGCATGGAGCAGAAAACTGCGACGCTGGAGGAGAAGATGGCTGAGATCCGGCTTGTCAACCGGGCGAAGTGGGTGCTCATCGAGCAGCTCAAAATGACAGAAAACGAGGCGCACAAGTTCATTGAGCGGCAGGCCATGGACCGGTGCGTCACGCGCAGAACCATCGCAGAAACCATCCTTGCAACCTACAAATAACATAGATTGAAACAGATAAATTGAAATGCGGAGGAAGCAGTTATGACAAAATACATCTTTGTAACCGGCGGTGTGGTCTCGGGTCTCGGCAAGGGCATCACGGCCGCAAGTCTCGGCCGACTTCTCAAAATGCGCGGACTCAAGGTCGCGGCGCAGAAGCTCGACCCCTACATCAACGTCGACCCCGGCACGATGAGCCCGTATCAGCACGGAGAGGTCTACGTGACCGAAGACGGCGCGGAAACCGACCTCGACCTCGGCCACTATGAGCGCTTCATCGACGAAGACCTCAACAAATACTCGAACCTCACAACCGGCAAGGTCTACTGGAACGTCCTCAACAAAGAACGCCGGGGCGAGTATCTCGGCTCGACCGTGCAGGTCATCCCGCATATTACAAATGAAATCAAGGATTTTGTGTACCGCGTCGGCAAAAAGACGAACGCCGATGTGGTCATTACCGAGATCGGCGGCACCATCGGTGACATTGAATCGCAGCCCTTCATCGAAGCGGTTCGGCAAATTTCCCTCGAAGTCGGACGGGAGAACAGCCTTTTTATCCATGTCACGCTGGTGCCGTTTTTGCGTGGCTCGGACGAGCACAAGTCGAAGCCCACGCAGCACTCCGTGAAGGAGCTTCTCGGCATGGGCATCAACCCCAATATCATCGTGCTCCGCTGCGACGAGCCGCTCGAGTCCTCGATTTTCCAGAAAATTTCGATGTTCTGCAACGTAAAGCCCGACTGCGTGATTGAAAATATTACGATCCCGTGCCTCTATGAAGCACCCTTGATGCTCGAAAAGTCCAACTTCTCCTCCGTCGTCTGCCGCGAGCTTCAGATTGACGCACCCGCACCCGATCTTACCGAATGGGAGCAGATGGTCGCACGCGAAAAGGGTGCAAACAAGTCCGTCACCATCGGCCTGGTCGGAAAGTATGTGCAGCTCCATGACGCGTATCTTTCCGTTGCCGAAGCGCTTCGTCACGCGGGCTATGCGCTCGGAAGCGAGGTTCATATCGAATGGATTGACTCGGAACACTTGACGAAGGACTCGCTCGCTGATACAATGCATGGAGTAGACGGTATCCTTGTCCCCGGCGGCTTCGGCGGCCGCGGCATTGAAGGCATGATTTTAGCGGCGCAGTACGCGCGCGAGCACCGTCTTCCCTACTTTGGAATCTGCCTCGGCATGCAGGTCGCGGTGATTGAATTTGCTCGTCACGTTGCCGGCATCGAAGATGCGGACTCCGGCGAGTTTAATGAAATCTGCAAGCACAAGGTCATCGACTTCATGCCTGGCCAGAGCGACGAAATTGACAAGGGCGGCACACTCCGCCTCGGCGCGTGCCCGTGCGAGATTCAGCCCGGTACGACCATGGAGCGCTGCTACGGCACGCTAGAGATTTCCGAGCGTCACCGCCACCGCTACGAATTCAACAACGACTACCGGCAGGCGCTTACTGACGCGGGGCTCACGCTCTCGGGTCTTTCTCCCGACGGACGTTTAGTTGAAACCGTGGAGCTGTCGGACCGCCCGTTCTTCGTCGGCGTGCAGTACCATCCGGAGTTCAAATCGCGCCCCAACAAGGCGCATCCCCTGTTCCAAGGCTTTATTGCGGCCTCTCTTGAGGAGGCGGCAAAGCGATAATACAGATTAGCACCCAGTTTTAGGAGGAGAGACATGGCATCACAGGTAGTATTGATTCTGGATTTTGGCGGGCAGTATAACCAGCTCATCGCGCGCCGCGTGCGGGAAGCGAACGTATACTGCGAGGTCAAGCCCTGCACCACGCCGCTTGACGAGCTGATGAAGTATAATCCCATCGGCTTCATCTTCACCGGCGGCCCGCAGAGCGTCTACGCGGAGGGTTCACCTCAGGTTGACCCGAAGATTTTCACCCTCGGTCTTCCGATTCTCGGCATCTGCTACGGCTGCCAGCTCATCGCGCACAACTTAGGCGGCAAGGTAACCGCCGCGCAGAACGACACCGCGCGCGAATACGGCAAAACGGAGACCTTCTTCGATACCTCCTGTGAGATTTTCCATGGGCTCAAGCCAAGCAGCATCACGTGGATGAGCCACGGCGACTATATGGCAAAGGTGCCCGAGGGCTTCTCCCTCTGCGCGCACTCCGCCGCCTGCCCTACGGTCGGTATCTGCGACGAGACGCGCAAAATCTACGGCGTGCAGTTCCACCCCGAGGTCAACCACACCGAAGAGGGCTCTGTCATCCTTCGCAACTTCTTATATCGCGTCTGCAAGGCGACCGGCGACTGGACCATGGCCGATTACCGACAGAACGCCATCCGCTCCATCCGCGAAAAGGTCGGCTCGGGCAAGGCGCTGCTGGCGCTCTCGGGCGGCGTAGACTCCTCCGTTGCGGCCGCGCTCATGGCCGAGGCCATCGGAAATCAGCTGACCTGCGTCTTTGTTGACCACGGCCTCATGCGCAAGGATGAGGGCGACGAGGTCGAAGCGGCGTTCTCCAAGTGGGATATCAACTTTATCCGCGTGAACGCCGAGGACCGCTTCCTCTCGAAGCTTGCGGGCGTAACTGAACCTGAGGCCAAGCGCAAGATCATCGGCGAGGAGTTCATCCGCGTCTTTGAAGCCGAGGCTAAAAAAATCGGCAAGGTCGATTTCCTCGTCCAGGGTACCATTTACCCCGACGTGATCGAGTCCGGCCTCGGCAATTCCGCCGTCATCAAGAGCCACCACAACGTCGGCGGCCTTCCCGACTATGTTGATTTCAAGGAGATCATCGAGCCGCTTCGCATGCTCTTCAAAGACGAGGTGCGCGGCCTTGGCAGAGAGCTCGGCCTTCCCGAGTACCTTGTCATGCGCCAGCCGTTCCCCGGCCCCGGCCTTGCCATCCGCGTCATCGGCGACATTACAAAGGAAAAACTCGACACGCTGCGCGAGGCAGACTTCATTTTCCGCGACGAGGTGGCCAAAGCCGGCTTCGACCGCCAGATGAACCAGTATTTCGCAGTTCTGACCTCCATGCGCTCCGTCGGCGTCATGGGCGACGGTCGGACGTATGATTACACACTTGCTCTGCGTGCTGTCAACACCAGCGATTTCATGACCGCCGACTGGTCGCGCATCCCCTACGACGTCCTCGACCGCATCTCCGTCCGCATCGTCAA
>ENA-ORRL01001863-ORRL01001863.1-human-gut-metagenome-genome-assembly--contig:-NODE-1863-length-14266-cov-3.552037_pt1 | contig 14266 bp, 16 predicted proteins | sample MGYA00242175_ERZ509134 | MGnify/ENA primary metagenome ERZ509134 (study PRJEB26280, sample SAMEA2338660) | human gut metagenome | biome: human gut; feature: human-associated habitat; material: faeces... | reverse complement strand
GAAAGAAAATTCTCTACCGAGTACCTTATAAGCATATCTTCAGATGTTATTTTGGGCAAATATAGTGATTTTTTCACATCTTACTACAAAGGAGCGATAATCTTCTTACTTGTCGCAAACGAAATAGTTTCCGAACCTTTTTTGGAGCCTAAATATCAGGTCTTATCGTTTAATATTTTCAGTTAGAGTTTATCAATTAAAACCATCTAACATTTTTGCATGCTTGCAAACCATGACAGAACATCCATATTCTATACCAAAGAAATCCAGCTGAACAACACTATCTCCGACCAAAAGCCAACCATAGAAACATTATCTTTTAGACTGAGCCCTACCAATGGTTAAATACTTTCTAATATGTTTATTAAAATCCTCCATATCAAGAAAATAACTCGGATATGCCTCCCTTAATTCTTTATACTTCGATACCGAGACAAGAACCGCAGCGTTGTCTTTATCATTAATCCTAGTTTCTATTCTGTTGTACAGCTCATTCGCCTCATCTTTTTTATCTTTGGCAAAAGGAACTATTCGAAGTTTTTTCGAATTAAAATCAATGTATAATAAGAAGATGTCACCTTGATACCCACGCTTTTCCACTGCACTCACAGAAAGTTTAAGCGCCAAAAGTTGGTCAAAGAAATTATTCTTATCATTTATCTTTTTAAGACGTTTCAGTAAATTCACCTTAGTCTCGTGGCAGAAGGATGGTATTAAAATAGTGTCTTCTTTCATTGCAAACAGACAACTGATTATTTGAAAAAATTCTTGCCATTCGTCAGAACCCTGTCCTGATTTCATTGCGGTATTTGTTACAAGCCCTGCTGTTTCAACAGCCATAGCCCAACTATGCTGTAGTTTTGTTCTGAGTTGAATCTCCACTTTCATACCATCCCAATCTTCATCATTAAAACTGTGATACTTATAAACAATATGAACACTTCGATACCCACTGGTCTTAGGCTTCTCATCTACATAATCATCTGTTTTCACTATTTCTAGTTGATTAAGGGGCTCTTTAATCAATAATGAGTAAGCAGACCGCATTACCGTCACATCAGAAAAAACGAATCTTCCGCCCGCAATATCCTGCATTCCTCCTAATCTCATGTCTGGATTCAAATCTAGTTTGTATTGGATTGACGTCATACGCTTTAGCCGATATGACGAAAAAACTAGATTAATTCCATTTTTCGAAAACAATGACTGTATTTGGTTCATCACCAACTCTATAACAGGAAGATGCTGCTCTCTCCACTCATTTACTTTAGAAACGGCCTCTGCAACTGCAATCTGATCACTAGATGTCGTGATTATCTCTCCAGCTTTACTTATCTGCTTTGAAGAATACTTCATATCATATTATGATTTGCGAGAAGTTAACAATATTATAGGGATTGTCGTTTAATGTTTTCAATTTGAGCGAAGCAGCAGACAATCCCTTCAATTTCTGCGTCCGACTCATCAAAATTTCAATTTTATATCTGTTTCCGGTCGTTTCGGCCGGATTTTTTTGTCCGTTTTTCATGGCGAGGATACAGTTTCCCCACAAGAGCTCCGCATTGACTGCAAGTTTCAGTGTCAGGCAGCCGCCAAACACGCCCTTTGTTCTATCCTGTCTGCCAACTGCACCACGTTTGCCGTGTGGATGCCGAAGAAGATGTACAGGATTTCCGTCCGCTTCGTCCTGGCCTTGACTCTCCGGAGATCGTAGTGCTCTTTCTGTGTCCCGAACGAGCCTTCCATCGCAGTCGCCCTCACTCTGGCAAGCTCCTTTCGGACAAGGTCTTTCTCCTTTTTCTTCTCACCGAACGGACGGCCTCTTTTTACGAAAGATGTCTGTATCCCGTTCGCCATGTAGTAGTCCCTGTTTTCAGTTCCCGCATAGCCGGTGTCTCCTCCGACCTTTTTCGCTTCGACTTCAAACAGTTTCTTGTGCATCTTCAGGAAATTCAGGGCCACTTTCCCTTCAGGCGTGAAGAACGACCTGCGTCCCAGCTTCGGCCTCATGCTTTTCCTTACCAGATCGAAGTCCTCTGCCATCTCGCGGAGAGGGAGCAGCTTCTTTTTCCTGCCCAATTCGCTCTTCTCGAAAGTTGAATAGTAGAGTTCGTAAAAATTGAACTCCGGAAACGCAATGTTTGGCGCTATTTCAGAAAAATTTCGTACTTTTGACATGCGGATTAATTTTGCGATTCCCCCCAATTTTTCACTTTCGTCGGTGGTTGGGGGAAATTCTTTTTCCCTTTATCAAAGTTGCGAAATTCCTATCGCTTTATCAATCAACTCGTTGCGTAATTATTGGGCATTTCACAACAGTCCCTACTTAATCACGATTCGTTTTAAGTTCTTTTCCAGCAAAAGTCCCATAAGGTTTACCTGAAACTTCGCCAATTTTATAATAGTCACCTAATGCTTTAAGTGCAATATCTATATCTTCCTCATTCTCAAATGTAAACTTTCCATTTGAGATTTTGAGAGAATCTCCATATTTTTTACATACACTCTTCATCTTTTTAAGATTATTTGGAGTCAATTCTTTGTAAGTTCCTATTTTTTCTACTTTGATAAGTTTTTTATGTATAGATGGTTTTCGTTCTATAAGTTCATGTAATTTTTCACCTCCTTGCAAAACACCTGATTCGATCATTTGTTCTGCAATTGCCTTTGCCCTATCATGAAATTCTTCTTGTAAACCTATAATCTGTTCAAAACAGGCTTTTTTTATAACAAAGAACGTATCATCAACATAAATACAATCAATCTGTTCATCTAAATTGACTGTCTCTTCTTTAAGTAAAGCTAATTGCTGACTTTTTGTGTTGAATATAGTCTTTAAGAAACTCTTGGCCTTTTCGTCAATACCAATTTTACTTGGTAAGATTTTTCGAAACGTGAAAACCTTTTTGTTAATATGCGCATTATAAAATTCCATACAATAAGCCCATAGTTCTTCTTCATTTGTAGTAATATTTGCAATACTAACAACTTTCTCTGTTACTTTTTGCAACTGATTAGTTACAACATCTGAAAAAGAAAAAACTTTATTTTGTATTGGATATGTAAATAGATGTTCTGTTTCATCAGACAATACATCATAGTCAACCATCTCAAAATTCAATTTGATAGTCTTATCTATTTGATTGATAGATGCATTATAAAGTGATTCTTGAACTTCTTTGTTGCAATCTATCTGATATACTTTAAATAAATATTTATCTTTTGCACGACAACGCTTTGCTACGCCAGGTTTAACAACCCTTGTAACAAAGTACAATTTAGAATCCTTTGCATAAGACTCTCTTATTAGTTCTAATATATTTTCTAATGTCATAATTTTATCTTTTATACCCATAATAAAGTTGATAACCTACGTTATAGATCTTAACTCTGTCATTTTCTTCAATAAATTTATCCTTTGATATAAGAATTCCTTGCCGAGAGACATTGTCATCATCGTACTTTATGTTGAAAATGGAGTATTTCATACTTAACATAGGGTTTACCAATATCAATTTTGAACGAATATACAATTTGTACACCACATAGAAGATACATAATATTGTTATATTGTCTGCAATGTTTGAGTAATCATTGAACATGATAGGTATTATGTATGTTGCTACATATGCTAATGGTTCATCATTCATACTTGATATTTCAGTAATCTTAACTATATTTCCATTTTCCACCTTCTCTTCTATATGTTTAAAAGTCACATATGTCCCCCATAGACCATACAATGCAAGAGAAATACATATTGTTGCCATACCATAGTTCTTTAACAAAATTAGAACTAAATGCATAATACTATCTCCTTCCCAAGTGACAACATTAAAATTTGATATAATTTGCCTAATTGCAATCAATAAGAACAATGGCATATACGATGATAGAAATAACACCATAGGTGTCATTCCTATCATTGAATTTACTTTTGTATGAGCACCTCCCATAATATTATTCTATTTGCGAAATTTGTTTGACAATCTGTTTGTAATATAAAGAGACCATACTCTTTTCGTCCTCACCCACATAACTATTATGAGCAATTAGACACCTAACTTTGTAAAGTTCAGCCATCTTAGTTGAAATCCATCCTTGGTCAGGAAAATACATGTTGAATTTCTGCCAATTATTTACAATTAGTTTTGCCAAATCTATAAAATCAAGATAATAAATAAATTTATCACCACGTAATGGTAGCCATTTATATTGCGATTCTTCTTTTTTGCGAATGATAATGCCGTTTTTCACATCATTAGGTATTGTAGCTTTCTCAAAATAATCTTCCCCAAATGACTCCATAAAAATCTTGTCTATAAAAACGCGTAAAGAATTTTCTATACAATAAAGAGATGCATATAATTCGGACATTTCAATCCCTTTATTTTTTATCTCTTCAGAAAGAATATTCAGTTTGCTAAGATTTGCGGTTGTAATAATTTCATTCAAAGGGTCTTCGCTTGAAATCTTCAAAGAAGGAGATATATGTATTTCCATAACATCATACCCTGCGTTAGGGGGCATAACTTCTTCACATACTTTTTTCAATGAGGATTTTAATGATTGGATCACATTTGCATTTTTGCCATACTTATCCTGCGGTATATAGAAATTCACAGATGTATACATTGCATTCCAACGTTTTTGCGAATAACTGCTTGATGCAGAAATTTCACAATAGCCATCCTTAAAAATATCATAAGCATTATTAGCTGAATAATTCCTGTCATTTTTCAGCACAGATAATATTGCTTGAAAGAACATTACCTCATCAGGCAACTCATATGTAAAATTACTCATTTGTCCTATGTGTTTAAAGTTTATCTATTATCACACATTCATCCAACTTATCGACGGTCGTATCAATAAATGTGTAACCAATCATTCTTGTTGTATCTATCGGCTGGAGATTTGTGTATTGCTTGCGAACATATCGCAGTCCAAAAGCCAAACTAAGTGCTTTAGTGCCAGCATTATCTTCATCTGTTTGTTTTGCCTCCTTGCCTGTAACTATCCGCATCTTGGTAATCTCATACACATCACGCGCACCATGCTCCCTAATGTATGGCATGAAGAAATGAAGATCTTGCAGGGCGATGGCTGTTGGGAACTGTTTTCCTGAATAATACAAGGTCTCAATTCCGTCCATAAACGATTGAAATAGACTGTTGTCCTCTTTCACCAATCCAATAACCAGAGATTGTCGTTTAATGTTTTCAATCTGAGCGAAGCAGCAGACAATCCCTTCAATTTCTGCGTCCGACTCATCAAAAATCCAATTTAATATCTGTTTCCGGTCGTTTTGATCAGATTTTTTTTGGCTGTTTTTCATGGCGCTGAGATAGGTTTTCACTGGACAATTCATTAACTTTGTTCCACATAGTAACAATTGAGATAAGATTGTTTTGTGTCATAAGTGCTTATTTTTATGACTTCAAGCATTATAAAAAATAGCACTTATGTTTTTTCTATCCAACCGTAACTTGCGGAACTGGATTATCACGTTTCATAAAACTTCCTTTTCCGAAATCTGCTGATTCTCAAATTCAGAAAATGTAGTACTTTGCTTGTTATTTTAAAAGGATATTGTTACATTCGTTCGGTTATAAACAACAACGAACTAACCGTATTTTCGAATCCTACTGAAGTTGGATAATACCTTTAAACTTTATTCAGTACCCTTAACGGCTAAGGGGATATGGCCGGACTCTAATAACAAACAATTAAGATGTTAGTAGAAGTAAAAAATCTATCAGGTACAGGCAGCGAGCATTACAATAATCCGCATGGCTATTCATCATGGAAAGAATTTTGGATTGCAAAGAGTGGTAAGACGTGGCCTAACAAATGTGCGGCATCAAATTGTTATCAAATGCCGGAAGTTGGCGCACATGTCAAAAAAGTTAATTCTTTTGATTCCAGCTGGTATATTGTTCCTCTTTGCCAAAGATGCAATATGCGCTCGTCCTCATTTTATGTTGATGAAAGTCTCTTAGTCCCTTTGTCTGACGAGGACTAATACAGACGACTCTTGAATTTATTATTATGGCGCTACTAAATTCATAATAGTAACGCCATAAATTGTATTCAGACTAGCCGTACGACTTTCGGAGCACCATAATACTCTTCTTCCTGGAAATCGATTTTACCAGCCATATGTTCTTCGATTAAAATCGGATATACTCGTAATTTCTCTGCACCGCTATATGCAAGTATATCATTTACCGTGGCGGTACCACCATTTGACATTAGAAAATCAATTATCTTCTTACGGTCCTGTTCTTTAAAATCAGCCATGAAAAACACTTTTATTAATTGATTACGATTCATTATTTAATGTGACAATAGTCGGAATTCCCCAGACATCGCTCGTTATAGCTATCATGTATCCGGCTAGCATCTCCTCAAAAATGATAGGATAAACTCGCAATTTTTCCGCTCCGCTATTTTCAATAATGTCACTTACATAGACTTCAGCTTTCCCTTTTACATACTCAAGTATCCGTTTTCGATCTAGTTCTTTGTAATTAACAGGTTTAATGGACTGAATATGCTTGTTTATTGTTTGTTCTGCATCATGCGTCAAACTGCTATAGTCACCAGGAGCATCCAACCATGCCGTGATTGCCTTCCACCATTCGGTTCTGCCAAGATGCGTCCTGATACTGAAACCTATGATTTTGTGAAGAAACGTCGTATGCCGCTTCGCGTGATAACGGATCAATGCATACGTGCCCCACACGAAAACTATTGATGATATGATTACAATGTAAAGCTGTAATTCCATGGAAGCTTTGAAAAAGACACTTATTCCCCATATCGCGGTGATCAGCATTCCGATAAGAATCTCAATCATGGTCGTGATGAAATGACTTACACCAATATTGACAAACGCATGATGCAGATGAGTTTTGTCAGGTTTAAAAGGGCTCTTTTTGTTTGCTATCCTCATTGACATGACCCTTAGTGTATCAAACACAGGCACAGAAAGAATTGCCAATGAAAGCGCGATCATATTGACGCCCTCAGCTGCCTCATAATATGACACGGTACTGTCAGAACTCAAGATGCAAATTAAAAACCATGTCAAGAGAATTCCCATCACCATAGTGCCGGCATCTCCTATAAACATTCTGGACTTCAAACCGAAGACATTGTGAATGAAGAATGGAATAAGTGCTCCTGACATTGTAAGCGCCAGAACAGCATTTGGGATATCGCCGGCTTTTATAAATGCCGCACCGAATAGGACACAGCAGTTTATGCACAAGCCGCTCGACAATCCATTTACTCCATCGACCATATTAATGGCATTGATAATGCCGACCCCGGCAAAGATTGTTAGAGGAACTGCAATCCACCAAGAAAAAGACTCAACTCCCCACATTCCCCTGAAAGTGTCAATGCACATTCCGCTAGAAAAAATCAAACATAAGATGGTAGCAATCTCGATGATGAACCTGGATTTAGGTGTCAGTCCTATTATATCATCCATGGCTCCAATGTATAACATCATGCCCATGGCAGCCAAAATGGGAAACAGGCTTATGTGAATTTCATCTGGAGAAAACAGCTGGTTGAAAACGGCTGCAATCATCATACCGGCCAAAACCCCGAAAAATACGGCAAGTCCGCCGACTACAGGAATCGGTCTTTTTTGAAGTTTCCTAGCATCTGGAATATCTACCAGTTTTTTATCCAAAGCAATCTTTAGAATCTTGAAGTAAATCCAATTTACAGCAGCAACGGCAGTAATAACTCCAAGTATAATCGGTGTTATTAAATTGATGTTCATGCGTTTATACTTTTTTTATTGGGTTGATTCTGTCTTAGAAATTGTTGATCAGTTTCTCAAGTAGTGACATGTTTTTGTGGAACGAAAAATGTTCCTTGCAGTAGGCTTTGCCGTTTTGTCCCATTTGCTCAAGTTCAATAGCTTCCATAGAAGACATTTTCTCGATGGTGTCTGCCAGATGCTCGGCATCTCCTGCAGGAACGGTAAAACCGCATCCAGATTCCTTGACGATGGCGTTGCCTTCACCATTTACCATTGCAATAACAGGCTTTCCAGCAGACATATATGCTTGGAGCTTTGCCGGGCACGTGAGATTGAATATAAGCGAGTCTTTCAATGCGAAATACAATACATCAGCGTTGCTGAAGAAAAGCCCCATTGTTTCCAGAGGATGACGCCCTACCCAATGCACAGTGTCCTGAAGTCCCTGATGTTGGATGTATTCCTCTACCCACTGACGTTTTCTTCCATCGCCGACAAGAATAAAATGTATATCATTCCTGCCTCTTTCTGAGAGAATCTTCATGGCTTTCATCGTATGTTCGAAGTCTTGAGCCTCTCCTATATTACCTGCGAACATTACCTTGAAACCATTTGGCAGATTTGGTAATTTATAGTCGTGGCAGGATACGAGGCCTTCTTCTGCCCAGTTTGGAAAGTATACGAGTTTTGAAGCAAAGTCGCCTTTCTGGCAGATACTATTCCGGAAACCTTTCGAACTCATCAGAATCTTATCCGAGTTTCGATAACAACTTTTGGCAATACTTTCGAATATTCCGAGGATTGTCTTGTTGTTTATTCCTCCAGCAACTTGGAGGCTCTCTGGCCATAGGTCAAGTACCCAAAACAGCAGTTGTGTCTTTGGCCTTATTTTTTTGATGATGATAGCTGGTATGCCTACAGTTACGGGACTTGTCTCATGAACGAGAATCGCATCGTATTTATGGAAGGTACCCATGAATAAGGCCCTGATGCTTGCTGTGAATGCGAAACTTAAATAGTTAAGCGCCAGCATTTTCCCGCTTCCGTTGCCGCGAGGAATTACCGCGGTGCGTATGATTTTGACGCCATTGAGCATTTCATGCCGTTTTTTGAACAGCGTATATCCGGAGAAGAATTTCCCTCCGGGGTAATTCGGAATGTCACTCAGTACGGTGACGTCATAGCCTCTTCTCTCCAGTTCGAAAGCGATATCGTTGCACTTGAAGTTCTCTGGGTAGAAGTGAGGTGAAATCAGCAGTATTTTCCTTTTATTAAGCATTACACTATATTCTATTTGCGACGTCGAGGAACTATAACGGAGTTCTGAACTTCAGGGTTTTCATATTTTTTGAGACCGTAGTCTCCTGTGAAAATCTCGACTTGACAATCATCCATTTTCAAGAACTCATTTGCTACATCTGCAATTGAAGCGTCACCGAGAGACTGCTCTTCTATTATAGCTGTTTCTCGCCAGTGTTGAATCAGATTTCGAAGCTTCTCGCCCTGGAGCATATCTGATTGTCTGGAAAATGCTATCCAAGGGGAATTCTCATCTATGGTCTGCTCTACTAAATCCGCAAATGCGTTCACAAATTTGTATTTGTCTCCTTTTATATGCGCGATGTGGTTGCCAGTTTCTATGATCGTCGCGATAGGAAGGACAAACTCTGTTCCATCTTTGCGCTCCTTGTTAACTTTTTCATCTACACGCTTGAATGTCCATTTATCCGAATCTCTACCGCATTCCTCCATTCCAGGAATTTGTAACCATACACATAAAATGCTGGTGTCTATTATCAGAATATGCTTTTTCATTTGGATAGTTTGTCTTTGGTCATCAATTCTCCAATAGTATAATTAGCCATGAGCTTCATTATATTATGACAGTCTTCCACCGGTTCTATAACACTAGTACCATCTTCTTTTGCTCTGGATACAAAACTGATAACAGGAAGCATTTCAATCCCTAGAGCATCTATCAGCACCGGATTGTGTGTTGTGCATAATATGTCAATATTCCGTTTAGAACCGAGCTTCTCTAATACCCGTATGAGTTCGCTGGCCCTGGACGGATGAAGTCCGTTATCTATTTCCTCGATGACAATCAAACTGCCGGATTTTTCTGTGAGTAGTGCTGTTACTATGGCGATGAATCGTAGTGTGCCGTCTGACATGCTTCTTGCATCCATTACCTCACATTGTCCATCATTCCAGCACTCTTCACAATACAGCATGGCGTCATTCTTGAATCGTCCGACGGTCTCCGCCCATACCTTGTTTATATCTCTTTCCGGAAGAGGACGGACATATTCTGAAATCTTGGATTCGATTTCTTCTTGGGCTTCCGATGGCAACCCTGCGATTACACCGGCAATATTCCCCGCATCTTCATTCAGTTTATCTGACAATCCGCAATAATTCCGCATATGGTTTGGAATAGGATTGAGCACAAAGATGCGTCTCAAATCTTCGATGATTAAGGAGCAGATGTCTTTAACTGGCTTGATGACAGGGAGAACTTCAACTTGCGATAAAACGGATATTTTTTTTGTCAAGTCCAACCTCTTCTGTTTGCCTCTTTTTGCCGTATAGAATCGTACTGGAATGGTAGATGCTATATAATCAGAATCTTTGTCTGTCACAAATATTGTCTTGGCGGGAAGTTTCCTCTTGCCTCTTCTTTCCAATCTTTCAGATTCCAGTTCGAATACATTATTTTCAGAGAAACCACAAACTACTTGATATTCGTAGTCATATCCGATCTGTTCATCTATTATGGTTAATGAAAAGCTATTGCAGCCTTTGCGGACAGCCCATTCCGCGCCTCCTCTGATATGCTCTTTCAGCACGGTCTCAATCGGCATTCCCATAGAAATGAAGTGCAGGAAAGACAATGCGTCCAATATGTTGGACTTGCCACTGGCATTAGTTCCGATGATGAAAGTCATCGGATCAATATATAGCTTGGCGTCGCTGAAACTCTTCCAGTTATTTAGATTTAGTTCTTTGATCATTTCCGGTATCCTTTGGTGACAAAGTTAAGATTATTTAAGTATTCTGCAATATCCTCCCATAAAGTTCCATATACTCCTCGAAGCATTTGTTTTTGTCGAAATGCTCTTCAGCCCGTTTACGGCAGTCTTCAGCTGATAATGGAGAGTCTTTCAATTTCATAATAGCCTCTGCAAGACCATTGACATCTCCCTGCTCCACAACTATTCCTGTCTTCTCGTCTATTGCCTCAGGACTACCACCGGTCTTATATGTAATAACCGGAGTGCCGCATGCTAGAGACTCAAGATTTACCGTCGGGAAGGTATCAGCATAAGTCGGATTAATTAATACGTCCGAAGTGGAATAAAGTTGTGCCAATTCATGCACGTTTTGAGTCCGTTGTATTCCTGTGATACCAACAGGTAGACTTTTTAGCTGGTCAGCCGAGAGACCTACCATTGTTATTTCATAATCATTTTGAGCGAGCAATGTCCTTAATTTATAGATATCTAACTCTCCTTTGTCAGGAGACCAAACACTAGAAACTGCAAGAATGCGAAAACGTCTATTAGTATTTGATGTTTTTGTAAAATAAGGTTTGAAAGTTGTCAAATCCACGCCATTCTTGATAATCGTCATTTCTTTCTCTTTTAGAAAAGATGACTTGACGAAAGTGTCCATCCACTCGGAACAAGAAACGATGGTTAGATTCTTACATTCTCCAAACAAATGTTTTTTTAAATAATAATTCTTCTTTGAGCGATCTGTCCAAGTCTTTGGGTACTCATCCTTTAATGGACAATCATGGCACCCAGTTTTCCAGCGCTCGCAATTCTTCTTTACAAAATGGAAGCAATGTCCGGTAAATGCCCAACAATCGTGAAAAGTCCAAACAACCTTAATATCTGTCTTATTGAGGTATTCAAAGAGTAATCGATAGTTAAGGAAGTGGTCATGAATATTATGCAACTGAACAACATCCGGTTTAATAGATTTGATCTTGTGAATCAAGCATTTAGTCGCCCAACGAGAGTTAAGCCCTTCATTATCACAAATCCGCTGTGCTGCATAGTGGAGATATAAGTCTAATTTGCCTCCAACTTTGATTAAATGCGATTGAGAAGGATTAAACCAACGACCATATGCTATGTATGACTCCCAACCATGTTTCCTAGCGCATATCCCTATCTGCTCGGCAATTTTTCCCGTAGATCCCCAGTTGGCGGTGGCGTTGATTTGTAAGAGGGTCATACTCATGCCACGCTCCTCCTCTCATCATAAGCGAATGATTTATTACACAAGCATGAGACGCCTATGCTATGATTATTACTATTTATCCTTTTCCCCCCCTTATTATTTAATTTCGATAAGAACGCAACCGGATTATTCATATACTTTGCTATTTTTACCAATTGTTTATCAGACATTAACCACCACTGAGAATTTAATATTTTTTTTATTATATCTTCGTCAAATCTATATTTTATTATCTTTGCAGGACATCCTGCAACAACTGCGTATGGAGGAACATCTTTAGTAACAACAGCACCAGCTCCTATTACAGCTCCTGTCCCGATTATCAGTCCTTGCATTATTATTGCCCGGCTACCGATCCAAATATCATTTCCTATAATTGTTTTAGTTGTTATTTTTATAGGTAATTTTCCAAGATGATGACATGTTCCGCTGTTGGCATTATAAAAAACAGGAGAAGTTGAAACCCAATTAATAGGATGCTTAGCTCCGCCTACAATTAAACCATTGGCGATGCTGCAAAATGCGCCAATTTCACAATTGGTAACTTCACTGTCGTAACCCACATACGAGTGGCGTCCTAATTTTGAATAATAGAAAGTGGTCCCAGAATATATTTTGGCAGTTTTATCGATATCGCTATTCAAGATACGTTTCCCTCGCAGTACTCTTTTAAAAAATATTGAATATAAACAGCCGAAAGTCATATCAATTTTAAATTTTTTCTTATTACTTCCATTTGATAATATGGATTCCAGTTCGTATCTATCTCCTTGAAACATGCCTGTCGTATATTCTCACGTTGGTTATGCTTTTTCGCAAACCAACTGCTAATCTTGTTCGCTAAATCAGAGATATCATCCTTCTTGAAAAAATCGCCTGTTACGCCAGTGCTTATAGCCTCGTATTCTGGCATCTGCCATTCAAAGCAATTATGGGTAATAATCGGACAGCCGAATGTCAAGCAATGTATTGCCGTAAGCCCCACATTTCCTGGCGACACACACAAATCTGCATTGTATACAAGCTCGGCATTCTTGCCCTCATCATAACAGGCTCCGTAAAACCAGACTTGTCCGTCCATGTCCAAGGCTTTCACCTTACTCTTCAGAGCCTCAGCCTCTTCTCCATTTCCAACAAACACCAAATTGTATTTTTCTCCCTTGTCACGAAGCGCAGCAAGAGCATCTACAATCATATCCAACTTCTTCACTTTCGTCAATCTGCCAATAAAAATGATAGTTTTTTGTTCATTATTAAAATGTGACTTATAGATATCAGATGACTTTAAATTCTCTCGAAGTGCCTTTTGTGTGTCATAATCAAGCGAATTATGGATAGCAAATAACTTCTTCTCAGAGATACCACGCTCTGTCAATAGCTTTTTTGCCCTGTCACCATACACAAACATTCCCGACACGTGCCTAAACTGCCACATTTTTAATTTTGCATCAACGCCATACTCCTTGCCATACCAACCATGTGTCCATATATAAATTTTCTTCTTCGGGAAAAAACATGATGCCAATAATAAAAACAGATAGTCAGTCAATGAACGCGACTCTACCAGCATAAAGAAATTGTTGTACTCTTTCTTAAACAGAAGCCGCAATATTCCTCGCTTCCAGTACATCTTACTTGGATTGCCCAAAGTCTTGTAATACTTCACACTTTTTAGTAACGAAGTATCCATTTCCTTTATGTCCGACTTGGTTTCTCCAAAATACCAGTCACAATTATATTCTGCATCTATCATGCGAAAAACCGCCTCGCGATAGCGAGGCGCAGCGTTGAATATCAAACAAAGTTTTTGCATATTTTCGTGTTTATAACAAATACATTTCTACGTGTTTACGTCCATCATTATTCAATATATTATTCAAGCCAGCTCCAACCAAACAACCATCTGGAACGTCCTTTGTTACAATAGCTCCAGGAGAGATAAAAACCCAATTTCCAATCTTTGCATTTCCGATAACCTTAGCACCATTTCCGATGAAAACATAGTCTCCTATCCTTGGTGCCCCCTTCGCCCTGTCACCGCCAATTAGCACCTGAGGATGTATTGTGCAATATTTGCCTATAACAGCCCCTGGGTTAATGACAAACGGACCATTATGTGGAAAGGCAAGCCCTTCTCCTGAGTTAAGGCCATCTGACAATGTTACGCAATATTTTCCGCATATTCGTTCCATCAATAGTCTGTTTAAGGTGAGTATTATCCCCCCCCCCCCC
>ENA-ORRL01001861-ORRL01001861.1-human-gut-metagenome-genome-assembly--contig:-NODE-1861-length-14292-cov-3.005689_pt1 | contig 14292 bp, 12 predicted proteins | sample MGYA00242175_ERZ509134 | MGnify/ENA primary metagenome ERZ509134 (study PRJEB26280, sample SAMEA2338660) | human gut metagenome | biome: human gut; feature: human-associated habitat; material: faeces... | reverse complement strand
GTCGAATGGAACCAGCTGGCAGGTCTCTGCCATACTAAACTGGCGCTTGGCGCCACGGACGGCAGTAAAAAATCCCTCCTTCGGTTGGCGACCGAGAAAGAAAGGACACCTATGGCAGAATTTTTGCCCATCAATCAATCTGATATGAACCGCCGCGGCTGGACGCAGTGCGACTTTGTCTATGTCGTCGGCGACGCGTATGTCGATCATCCGTCGTTTGGACACGCGATCATCTCGCGTGTTCTGGAAGCCCACGGCTACAAGGTCGGCATCATCTCCCAGCCGGACTGGAAAAATCCCGATTCCATCTCCATCTTGGGCGAGCCTCGGCTCGGCTTTCTGGTCTGCGGCGGCAACATGGACTCGATGGTGAACCACTATTCCGTCTCCCGCCATCACCGAAAAACTGACGCATACACGCCCGGCGGCCTCATGGGAAAGCGCCCGGACTACGCTGTGACGGTCTACTGCAATCTGATCCGCCAGCGCTACAAAAAAGCCCCCATCATCATCGGCGGCATTGAGGCAAGCCTTCGGCGGCTCGCGCATTACGACTACTGGTCCGATAAGCTCAAGCGCTCTGTTTTGCTCGACGCGCAGGCCGACCTTCTCATCTACGGCATGGGCGAGCGCGCCATCGTTGAAATTGCCGACGCGCTCAACGACGGGATGGACGTCCACGACATTACCTACATTGACGGCACGGTTTTTAAAGTCAAAGCGCCGGACGAAAATCTATCGTATTTAAAGCTCCCAAGCTACCCTGACCTTCAGAAAAGCAAACGCAAATACGCCGAAAGCTTCTATCTCCAGTACCAGAACACCGACCCATTTTCGGCCAAGCGGCTGCTGGAACCCTATTCCGACCACGAATTTGTCGTGCAGAATCCGCCGCAAAAGCCGCTTTCGCAGCAGGAGATGGACGCGGTCTATGATCTTCCCTACTGCCGCACGTATCACCCGAGCTATGAAGCGCTCGGCGGCGTACCCGCGATTTCTGAAATTCAGTTCAGCCTGACCTCCTGCCGGGGCTGCTTCGGCGCGTGCAATTTCTGCGCGCTGACGTTCCATCAGGGCAGGATCATCCAGTCGCGGTCGCACGCGTCGCTTTTAAAGGAAGCCTGCCTCATGACGCGCGAGGCCAATTTCAAGGGTTACATCCACGATGTGGGCGGCCCCACGGCAGATTTCCGGCAGCCGGCCTGCAAAAAGCAGCTCACGAGAGGTGCCTGTCAGAACCGGCAGTGCCTGTTCCCCTCGCCGTGCAAAAATCTTGTTGCCGATCACTCGGACTACCTCGCGCTTCTTCGCAAGCTCCGCGCGATTCCAGGTGTCAAGAAGGTCTTCATCCGCAGCGGCCTGCGCTTTGACTACATTCTGGCCGATTCCTCAGACGTGTTTTTCAAAGAGCTCGTACGCTATCACATTTCCGGGCAATTAAAGGTCGCGCCGGAGCATGTATCGGACGCGGTTCTGGAGAAGATGGGAAAACCACGTCACAGCGTCTATCTGCGCTTCGCGGAAAAATACGCGGAGCTGAACAGGCAAGAGCGCATGAACCAGTTCTTAGTTCCCTATCTCATGTCGTCGCACCCGGGCTGCACGATGAAGGACGCAGTCGCGCTGGCGGAATATCTGCGCGATATTTCCCACCAGCCCGAGCAGGTGCAGGACTTCTATCCCACGCCCTCGACCTTATCGACCGTCATGTATTACACCGGTTTAGATCCCCGGACGATGCAGCCGGTCTATGTTCCGAAGGACCCGCGCGAAAAGGCGATGCAGCGCGCGCTCATGCAGTACAAGGACCCGAAAAACTACACGCTCGTGCATGAAGCGCTGGAGCTTGCACACAGAGAAGACCTGATTGGTTTCGGTCCCCAGTGCCTCATCCGCCCGCGCAAGGGAGAATCCGCCGAACAAAAATCCAGCCAACCGGAGAAAAACCCGCCGCAGAAGAAGGCCTCCTCCAAGCATGCGCCGAACGCGAAGCAGACCGGCAAACCGGCGCAGCCGCCAAAATCTGCTGCGCCCAAAAAGCCCGCGAAGCAGCAGAATGCGTCCAAAATGTCCGCACCCACAAAAAAGGCCCAGCCGCAAAAATCCGCCGCGCCCGCCGCAAATGCCAAAAAATCGCCCAACGGGCACGCGCGCAAAGCGCCTGCTAAGCGGAACCCCTGATTTTCGTTTCCGGCATAAGCGGCCGCTGCCCCTCATATAGTTTCCCATACGAACTAAATGAGGTGGAAGAATGGAAAACGCAGCCAACCGCATTGCGCTCACCGGCGCGCTGGATACTCTGCCGGAATACTCGCATACCAACCACGACCGGAAATTTTACCGGCTGACGCTCTGCGTCGAACGTCTCTCGGGCGCGGTCGATCTTCTGCCCGTGCTGGCGGCGGAGGACGTTCTGAACGAGGCCGACCTCTTCCGCGGCGAACGCATCGCCATCACCGGGCAGGTCCGCTCCTTCAATAACCGCGCGCCGGAGGGCCGGCGGCTCATCATCTCGGTCTACGCTGAAACGCTCACGACGACCGACCAGCCCGCGCAAAATGACGTGAGCCTCACGGGCTCTGTCTGCAAGCCGCCCATCTATCGCAGAACGCCCCTTGGCCGGGAGATCTGCGACGTGATGCTGGCCGTCCCCCGGCCGTACCGCCGCACGGACTACATCCCCTGCATCCTCTGGGGCAGAAGCGCGCAGGAGGCAGCAAACGCCCTTCCCGGCTCGAAGCTCCATGTGACCGGCCGCCTGCAAAGCCGGGACTACATCAAGGTCATCGACGGCGAGAGCTTCACCCGCACGGCCTACGAGCTCTCGGTCACGGAGGCGGAATTTCTGGCGGAGCCGGATTTTTCGGAATAAGAAAATTTTTCAAAAACCATGCAACCCTTCCCCTATTTTCTCGTCTGGATAGATGACCAACAAACTTCAACACTATCCCCGTACAAAAGAAAGGAGCAAGGATCATGAAAAAGAATACCCGTTTACTTGCTGTTCTGCTGGCTTTGACCATCCTCGCGCTGAGCCTCACCGCCTGCGCGTCCAGCAGCAAATACGTCGCTGAAACAACAACGGCCACGGTATCTAATAGCGCCGCCTACGACTCTGCACCCATGGAGGAGCCCGCCTCGACGACGCAGGAAACCGCCGAGTTCGAGGAAATGAAATCCGAAAATGGCGCACTCTCCATGACGACCGAGGTCACGCAGGATGACGCGCCTGAGGCAGCTTCGACCGACGTTGCTTCCAAGATCATCTACTCGGCAGACCTCTCCGCCCAGACGACCGACTTTGACGCGGCCATCTCGAAGCTCGACGCGCAGATCACAGCTTTCGGCGGCTTCATCGAGCGCTCGGACATCAACGGCGACACGCGCTACAATGACGACGGCACAACAAGCGTCATCAACCGCTGGGCATATTACACCATCCGCGTCCCCGCCGCCCGCTTTGAAGAGTTCCTCCATCAGACCGAGGGCATCGGAAACGTCACCTCCATCAGCCGGTACGCCGAAAACGTGACCTCGCAGTACACTGACTATGAGGCGCGGCTCTCGTCTCTGCGCACGCAGGAGGAAAGGCTTCTTTCGATGCTTGAAAAGAGCGAGGATGTAGAAAGCCTCATCGCCCTCGAGCAGCGCCTGGCAGACGTCCGGTATGAGCTCGAATCCATCGAACGAAACCTCAAAAATCTTGATCTGCAAATCTCCTATTCGACGATCACCTTGAACCTGCAGGAGGTTGAAATCTACACGCCGACCGTTCCCGTGCAAAGAAGCTTCGGCGAAAAGCTCTCGAGCGCGTTCTCCGATGGCTGGCGGAGCTTCGTGCGCGGCCTTCAGTACTTCTGCATTGACTTGGCCTTGATGCTGCCGGGATTGGTGCTGTTCCTTCTGATCGTCTTCGCACTCTTCCTTCTTGTAAGAAAAATCATCCGCAAAACGAAAGCCCGCCGCGAGGCCAAAAAAGAGGCTCCCGCGCCGCAGGCACCAACCGATTCCGAAAACAAGCCCGAATAACCGAAAAACCGGCACGCTTCGCGTTCCGGTTTTTCTTGCCGTATTGTGTTTTATGCAATGTGAAGCCTCACGCCCGCAGCCCCACGAGATAGAGCACCAGCAGCATGATGGTAACAACCGTCCAGCTGAGATAGCGCTCCATCAGCTCCCAGTCCGACGGCTCGGCAGTTTCGGCGTTGCGGATCTGAAACGACAGGTTCCAATGGAACAGTTCGTCTGCGTACAAGATGGAAACCGCGTTCAGGATACTGAGAAACACTGCACCGAGCCACGCGAGCCATGTTCCCTTGTGCGTCAGCTCCGGGTCAAATACCAGCCGAAGGATATCGGATGCAGACGGCTTCGCCGGGTCGATGATATTCCCATCGGAATCCTTCTTCACACCGTTTTCGACGACATAGGTCTGCATACCGAGATCCATGCTTCCGTCCGCATTGCGCAGCCAGAAAGAACCGTCGGATTGCCAGAAGCCACCGCGAAACAGAAGCTCCTCCCCGTCCCGGATCTCTACGCCCGTCATGACCTCGCGTCCGAACTCATCCTCCGGCCGCGCCGTCGGGTCTTCTTTGACCGTATAGGGACCATAGGTCTGCCCATCACAGCGGAAGCTCACGGTTTTATCTGCCGATACGGTAAACTCCGCTTGCTTTCCCCGGAGTTTGCCGGAATAGACCGTAACGCCGTTTTCCTCAGCGGGAACAAAAATCGCGTTCTGATACAAAACGCCCACGCGCGCGATCGTCATATGGTAGACCACTGCGAACACCAGCGCCATCGCGAGCATAAAGATTAAAATGCTTTTCTGATACCAGTTCAGGCGTTTGATGCGTTCCATTCGTTCATCTCCTGTCAAAATCCGATTCATTTACCGCACCGTTCGCACGCCAGATCATTGGCCATCTTCCGGATGCTCCGCCACATAGCGTTCAAAAATTTCTCCAGCCGTCTGACAAAGCTTTGCGCATGGGCGCTTGGCATAATATGCGGCCGTGCGGTCCTCCGGCGGCTTGGGCTGACAGTTTTCATCCAGCCCCAGAAGCTCCCGGCAGATGATTGAGCCGTTTTCTTTTTTGAATTCGTCCGCCAGCGCGCGAACGAGCTCGTACTGTGCGGTCTTCCCGGCTCTGTCCTTGGGGTCAGCATACCCGTATTTGAGCCCCAGCGCCATCAGCATCCCGCTGACCGCGCCGCAGACCTACCGCATGCCGCCCATGCCGCCGCCAAAAGACGAGGCGAGGCGTGCCCTTGTCTCGGTGTCGAGGCCCATATCCTCCGTGCAGGCCAGAAATACCGCCTGCGCGCAGCTGTAGCCGCTCTGAAAATTCTCCTTTGCCCGTTCGCCGTAATCCATAACAGTCGCTCCTTCTCTAAAAATTCAAGTGTTGGGGTAGCTGCGCAATCATCCGAACCGGACTTTATGCCGACTTCGCAGCTTCTTTCAAGGTTATGACCACGCCGAGCACGCCTTCCGCGTATGAAACGCTCAAATAGGCGTCCTCGCCCTCAAGCATTGTTCCCACCGATACCTCATTCGCGCTGGCATGCAGCTCCGCGTAGCCGCTGTCTTTCAGTTCCTTTACATATTGCTCGGATTCCTTCGATGAAATATCCTTGATAAAAATCGCGTACCGGCCGGAAGCCGTATCATCCAGCGCATAATCTACCGCGCCCGCTTGCGGCGGAATGATTTTCTCGGTAAACGCGTTCTCCGGCCACTGCGTCAAATACTCCGGTTCCACGTGCTCCAGATCCCATGCGCGAAGCTCTGCGGTCTCCGTTTTCCCTGCCGAGCAGCCGGCAAAAAGGGCGCAAACAAGCAGCATGTCAAAAAATAGCGATAGGCCTCTTTCTCTGTTACGCATTTTGCTGCCCTCCTAATTCTTTTCTCAGTATACCATAGCTCCCCCGTCTGTTCAAGCGGCTGCTCATGTGCTAGAATATAAGAACTGCCACAGGAAGGAGTTCGCCATGCGCTTTTCCAGATGCTATCTTGAAATCACGAATCGCTGCAATCTCTCCTGCAGCTTCTGCCCGAAGACAAAGCGCCCCGCGCGCACGCTGAGCCCAGCGGAATTTCGCCTGCTCGCAGAAAAAATCCGGCCCTATACGGACTACTTATACCTGCATGTGCTGGGCGAGCCCCTGATGCACCCGCAGTTAGAGGGATTGCTGGACATTTGCCGGGAGCTCTCGTTTCGCGTGGTGATCACAACGAACGGAACGCTTCTCCCTGCGCAGGAAACCGTGCTTCTGTCCTCGCCTGCGCTCTATAAAATTAACATCAGTCTCCATTCGTTTGAGGCGAACGCCCCGGGCGACTTCAGGGCCTATCTATCCGGCTGCTTTTCGTTTGCAAAAAAGGCTGGCGAAGCGGGAAAGCTCGTCGATCTCCGGCTCTGGAACCTGGACGGCGAGACGACGCGGGGGCAAAACGCACAGAACGATTCGATTTTAGAAGCCCTCGAGGCCGTTTTCCCCCAGCCGTGGGTCAGAAATACATGGGGCTTTCGGCTCCGGGACCGCGTATTTGTCCACTACGCCGAAAAATTTGACTGGCCGGATCTATCGCTCGAAGAGCAGTCCGATTGCGGCACGTGCCGCGCCCTGAAAGATCAAATTGCCGTGCTGTCCGACGGAACGGTCGTCCCGTGCTGCCTCGACCATGAGGGCGATATCCCGCTTGGAAATCTTTTTTTGCAGGATTTGCCGAAAATTCTGGCCGATACGCCCGCAAAATCGCTCCTTTCCGGATTTTCCGTGCGAAAGCTAACACATCCGCTCTGCCGCCGCTGCGGCTACGCCAAGCGATTTCGTTAAGCATTTTCTAAATTTGAACGGTTTTTAAGAATTCTTCATGGTTCGTTTACAGTCTGTTCACCAACAAAAGCCCGAAAAAAAGTATCCTATAGTCACAGGGAAGCTGGTGAGCGGGAAATCCCGCAAACAGGCAACAGCGACTCCTGTTTCTTCATAAATGCTTTCACCAAATCTCCTCTCTTTCACAAAAAACATGCGGGCGCTCAGACGGGCGTCCGCATGTTTTTGCTTTTTTTCGCAAAACTGTTTCAATTTCACTTGCAAAACTTCGTCTTCCAACCGAGGCTGACTTTGGCAGACATAAGCTGTTGTGTTCCGGTCAAACTACGACTGAGGAAATCACCAAATGATTTTCCACAATTGAAAGAAGGAGAACATTCAAAATGACGAACCGTAACAGCAACAACATCAACATCCCCGAGGCTCGCGAGGCTATGGACAAGTTCAAGATGGAAGCAGCGTCTGAGGTTGGCGTCAACCTCAAGAACGGCTACAATGGCGACCTCACCTCCCGTGAAGCCGGCTCCGTCGGCGGCCAGATGGTCAAGAACGTGTGCCCCATACGAACCGCGAGATTTACGAGAAAAAACCGGATCATGGAGGGGCATATGCAGGCGGTGCGGTACATAGTGCGGATCAGCGTATAAGAAAAAAGCACGAACTCTCGGAAGAAATAACCGGAGTTTGTGCTTTTCTTATGCAGAAATAATTTACAATCTTTAGAGGTCGCCTGAATAGATAACCACACCGTACTGTCGAATCAATTCATTTTCTCCTTTTATTGGAATCTACGTCAATACTGCATCATTTTTATGCGACCTCTTTATAACGCTTATAGACATATTCATAAATTCGCTGAAGATATACGGAAATACTCGGTTCATCGTAGCAGGCAGGCAATTCGCTCCATAGGTCATCACGAATCAAATTGTATACGATCGAGCGAGTCTCTTGCTTGTCTGTCCAATGGTCGAGTTCGGCAATTTTGCTTTTCACTTTTTGCAGAAGTTCAACCGCCACAGCCTTGATTTTCCGAATATCCTGCTTAGAGAGGTTCTCAGAGAACAGCATATCATAAAGAGACAACTCCTCGTCGCTGGAGAAACCCTCACGGACATACCGTCGTTCTTCCTGATCCATGTCTTTTACAATCTGCATCAGTTCATCAAAGGTTTTCTCAATCGTTGCGCGATCCTGCTGGCTGTTATAGTCCTCAATGATCTGCTGATAGCGTTCATGATATATGATGCGATCGGGATTATTCAACAACATGGAATCCAATCGGCTACGGATCAGTTCTGCGAGGTCTTTCATTACCAGATTCTTTTTCTTTGTCTCGGCAAACTCGCGGCGCAGTAAATCAAAGTCGATCTGGCTGATGTCAAACTGTCTGGAAAGAACCATTCCAGAAGCGGCATCTTCCACATGGACGTACTCGCTGATGATATTGTTGATCTCCACCATCAAATCCACATTAGAGGCTGTTTTTCGTTTCTTCTTCAGTTCGCCGTAGATGGCGGTAATCGCCTCATATCGCGTGCGCACTTCTGGTGCAATATCCTTGCGATCGGTATATTTCATCAGGCGCGTCAGTTCTGAGGCATAGGTTAAGAACGTTTTCTTTTCTTCAACTGTGGAAGAAACTGCATTCGCTGCCGTTTGTATCTGCTGCAGCTTTTCAAAATCTTTTGCATCAATCAGCGTTTGTAGAGAAAAGCTGTGTCCAAGAAGGAAACTTTCCGCTGCAGCGACAGTCTCCAAAATCCGGGCAATCAGTTTTTCCTTATCTACCGTCGGGTCAGCACCACCGCTGCCGTTCACATTGGCAGTATAATCAGCCAGCGCTTTCCGCAGAGCTTTAACGATTCCGATGTAGTCGATGATCAGACCGTTGCTCTTACCCTCGGCCACGCGGTTGGCGCGGGCAATGGTCTGCATCAGCGTATGGGCTTTCAGCGGCTTGTCCAGATACAGGCAGGACAGGCACTTCACATCGAAGCCGGTGAGCCACATGGCGCAGACAAACACGACCCGGAGCGGGTTGGCAGGATCTTTGAATTCCTTGTCCAACTCCCGCTTTTCCATTTTTTCGCGGTGCGTCTTGATATCCAGGCCCCACTTTTGGAAGGTCTGGATCTCATTTTGCTCCTGACTGATGACCACAGCCATTTCCGTTTCCTGCATCCATTGCAGCTTGCGTTCCAGCTCCTGTGTCTCCTGCTGCGTGGCGTGCTTGATGCTGGTTTTCAGCGCTTCAATTTCAGCAGCCCAGTATTTCTGCGCCAGATCATACATCCGCACACAGGTCACCTTGTTCAGGCAGACAAACATAGCCTTGCCGCTTGTCCACAGGTCAGAGTAATGACCGACAAAATCTCGGGCAATGGATTCCAGACGCGGAGTCGCCGTCAGTAGGTGGATTTCTTTTGCAAACTCTGCTTCCAGCTTGTCCTGCTGATCTACATCCAAATCTGCCTGCTCAATGGCATCCAGAATGCGGTCTGTAATTTCCGGGTTGTCTTTCACATCCAGAATTTTCTCGCCGCGGTTTTCGTAGTACAGCGGCACAGTTGCACCATCCTCTACAGCTCGCTTGAAGTCATACACAGATATGCAGCCACCGAAGGTGCGCTCGGTGATGTTGTCGCTGGACAGTAGCGGAGTTCCCGTAAAACCGATGCGGGACGCCGTGGGCAGAAGGCGAACCATATTGTCTGCAAAGATGCCGTACTGACTACGGTGGGCTTCGTCCGACATGATGACAATATCGTGGTCGGGATAGATTGGCTCCACATCCGTCTTGTTGAACTTCTGAATCAGCGTAAAGATGAAGCTTGGGTTGCCTTTCAGTTTATCGATCAGGTCGTCGCCGTTGGACGCAATAAACTGGCTTGCTTTTGCTTTTCCAAGAATACCACAGTTTTCGAAGGTGTCGCTGATCTGTGTGTTCAGTTCGTCGCGGTCGGTCAGGATCACGATAGTGGGCGAGCCGGAAAACTTGCGGCGAATCTTCTGCGCCAGAAACACCATGGAATAGCTTTTGCCGCTGCCCTGGGTATGCCAGAACACGCCCAGCTTACCGTTGTTCAGCTTTCGGGCTTCGTAGGCTTTGATTGCCTCGTTCACGCCGAGATACTGGTGGTTCCGGGCCAGTATCTTTGCCGTATGTCCTCCGGAATGGTCAAAGAGGATAAAGTTTTCCAGCAGATCCAGGAAATTTTCCTTTTTGCAAATGCCGCGAAGCATGGTTTCCAGCGCCACGCTGCCCTGTTCCTGCTCAGACAGGCGCTTCCATTCATGGAAGAACTCATACTTGCTGCCCAGCGTACCGACCTTGGCTTCCGTTCCATTGGAGAGGATCAGGAAAGCGTTGTAGTAGAACAGATGGGGAATGGTGTCGAGATAATCGGTGTAGTTGTTGGTATAGGCATCCTGCACATCCACGGTGTTCTTCTTCAGCTCGATAAACAGCAGAGGAATTCCATTGACGAAACCGACAATGTCCGTGCGGCGGCGGTACAGGTCACCGTGGATCTTCAGCTCTTTGATGGCGAGGAAATGGTTGTTATCGGGATTCCGGAAGTCGATGACCGTGGCATATTTGGTTTCTGTCCTGCCGCCGGGCTTCTTCACGGTGACAGGGATACCATCCCGAATGAGGAAATACTTCTCCTCGTTGATCTGCAGCAGGGAGGCGGTGGACAGTCGGTACTCCAGTGTGCGCTGAGCCTCGTCCATCTGAGCGGGTGTAATCCACGGATTCAGGCGCAGCAGAGCCTCCCGAAAATACCGGGTCAGCAGAATCTCCCTGTAGCTCTTGCGGCCAAACGTGCCGTTTTCGCCCAGCTTCTCCGTGTTGTAGGCAAAGGCGACCTCCCAGCCAAGCTCATTTTCGAGTAGGTGACCGGCAGATTCCTGCACGAGTATATTTTCGGAATAGTCATAACTCATGGTGTCGCCTCCAATCTTTCATATTCTGCTATCAAAGCATCTGCCGCTTCGAGAGTATAGAAATCCTTTTTTGTACTGCTTTTATTATCAGGATCAAGATAATTCGATTGGCAGTAGTTTTTATTTGCTTTGATGATCTTTAGCGCTGTGTAAAAAACCGTTCCAAACTTAATCGTAGGTTTCTTCTCCTTGAGTTTTTCTTTCAAATCAGCATATCTTAGTGGTGGCAAATTTGGTTTAACTCTCATTTCTGGCGCATTCGGATCATCCGTATATCGAATCGCACGCTGTAGCGGTACTGCACCTTCTTCATTTGTCAATGCAGCAATAATATCTGCGTTTTTGATGTTCTTAACCTTATCTGTTATAAGGCTGAATCCTACCACAATACTGTCTTCGACTCCAGCACCATCCAATTTTCTGATTGACTGAATGACCGCATTTACAAAATCATTTTGAGCACCAGCAAAGTCCTGCTTCAAATAGTCAATCGGATCAAACGGCAATTTCAGGCCAATAGGGAGAATAATTAGATTGTCTTCTTTGGTGATGTCCTTGTTGAAATATTTTTTAACGAAGGCATCATAATTTATGACCGCCTTTGCGAGGAGCATAAACACAACAGGGTCGAGAGCACCTTCTGCAAAATGAATATTACTGCATCGATACTCATTCAATTGAAAGATATTTTCGGCAATGGCCATGAATTTTTTGTTCTTTTCTGTAGCGTTCACATGATCTCGAACCAAAGTTAGGGCTTTACTCAGAGTAATTGTATGTTTGCCATCTGCCTCATAAATTTTCTTCTTGCCAATATACTGGTAGACATAGGCTTTTAGCGCTAACTCCCATGCGTTGACAATCAGGATGGTGGCAGTAGGGTACCTGTATGCAATATTCGGTTTGTTATGAATTTCAATTCCGGCAAATAACGCTGCCCGCGACGCATCTAAAAGCAGTTTCTTTGTAGATTTTCCTCTTGCCATTACAGAACCCTCCTCCGTTAATATGAAAATAATTTACGCCTTAGTGGAATCGAACTCCAATCCAGCGGCTTGCATTTCACGCATCAACTGAGATTTCCATTCTGATGCTGAGTGAGATATGTACAATACCCCGGCTAAATCGCTTGGGACTTCAATGCCCGCATCATTGATCGCTGCGACTCGATCACGTCCCAACTTTGCGTAGAGATACCCATGCTCAAAGATTACATTCTGCCTTGCTCTATCATTCAGAGTATCGGTGCCCTTTTTACGGCCTTCATCGCAACAGGTATACAAAACGATACCAAATCCTACATCGGTGAGGTCTTCAATCTTTTCTATAATAGTCCGTCCAGAATTCGCTTCGTTTTTCACAACGATGGGTTCCAATCCTATACGATGAAGCATCAGTTCAACTTCCTGAAGCAGCTGTTCATCGTGTCCATGTACAATAAAGACCTTTTTATTGCTGTATTCCGTCGCCATAGTTTCTTCCTCAATTTCCTGTGTCATAACAGTTTCTACAAAAGAATCAAAGGATGGTTGCTTGAAATATAAATGATTGGCCCCAAAATCTACATCAATTTCAGTAATATATTCATATTCGACCATATAATCAAGCGTATCCTTATATCTTGGATATTCTTCCGCTTGAATAGTGATTGCTATATTACCCGATGCTTTTTGCTTGATTTGGGCATAGTCTGCAATCAGCTTTCTCTGTTTTTTATTCATACGATATTCTCCCGACGTTTGGTGAGACACAACTTGTTCAACATGTTCTTCCGCATTCGGATCAATTTCGAACAGCAACCCACGTAGCTTTCCTTTCATAGTGGCCAGATTTTCTCGCAACGCATCATCGCCTATAAATTCGTAGGTGAACCCCATTCCCTCAATATAGTGGTACATACTGGTTCCCCACTTTTTGATGCGGTTTTGATAAGTACCATCCAATTCCACATGGAGCGCTTTCAGCTGTTCGAATGTGCCATTGGCAACAACAGCATCAATCCGCTTCATGTCAGCCAAGATCTGCGCCACTTGGCCTTTAGTTCTACGTTGGGTCGGTGTTTTGAATCCAGCCAAATCATCATAATTGGACACTCTTGCCATAATTTACACCTCGATTTCTCCGCTCATCAGTTTGGGAAGCAGGCGATCACGAGCTTGTGAAAGCTGTGCAATTTGGCTGTTTTTTAGATATACCTGTTCAAATATTGGCTCTACCAATTGAGAGAATGCCTCTAAAGTCGATTGCGGGGCCAGTAAATACGGGAACTGCATGATTTTATCGACTTGCGCTCTTTGACGCCCGTCACTGCCTGTCATGCTGTTGATAGCTGTTTTGCGGAATTCCTCTGTCCGAGCAAGAAGATATACCATATACGGATTGATTTTCTTTGCACGCATAACAATGAATTCGGTAGAGCCTATTGCACCTTCCTCTGAGGTTATTCCCGCCACAAATGCTGTTTTACCGTTTTCCAGGCATGGCGTAATACGAGCGAGCAATGTATCCCCATTGCGAAACTTTGCTCCGGAATTAGATTCCGTCATAGTAAATTCGGAAGAATTCAAAACCATCGAACTTGTGCTCAGCGCAGTCATCGGAACACTTTGCTTAATACATCCTTTTTTAAGAGGTGTTTTAGGGTTAAATTCTATCACATTACCAGCTGTACACATACTCCACCCCTCCGGGATGCCATCTACGATAGGCGTGGTTTCGTGTCCGGGGAAGCGCAGGTCTACGAACCATTCCTTATACAGCCGCTGCGCCGCTTCCTCCAACAGCTTGATCTGCTTTTGGTTGCTTTCAACCAGATCATCGTAGGCGGAGAGAATTGAGGAAATGTGCTTTTGAGTCTGCATATCTGGTACAGGCACTTTCATAGATAGCAAGTCTTCATTGCGTAGGCTGGCTCGAGTGGTCATGGTAGAAAATGCTGTAAATCCAGCTCTAAAGACAGCAGTGCGCAGATAATATCCGATAAACTCTGGAAGAATCCGTTCTGGGTTAATCGGGCGAAGCCTTTTTGTAAAACCATTGTAAGTTGCATGAGGATAATCTTTCAGAGCTACAGAACTCATGCCCAATTCATCCATCGTTTCGCTTGTTCGCGTAACGAATACATCGCCGCGCAGAATTGAATATGATTGTTGTTCGTTATCTGTAGACTGCACCAGATCAAGTAATTCCTGCGGTAAAAACCATTTGTTAAAAACAGTCGAAAAGGATAAGAATGGGGACCCTTTCCCAAAAAACTTTCCACCTTTTGAGAGTCCATTGTGAACTTCATATAGTTCACCTAACGCCACATATTCCCAACTCATATCCCCATCTCCTTCATGTTTTTGGAGATGGTCTGCATCAGCTCATTGGATTCTGCCTGCAATGTCAGCAGTTCCTCATGAATCTCCGTCATGCGCTTTGCAAAATCCACGCCGTCATCCTCCACGGCGGCCACGCCCACATAGGCGCCGGGGGTCAGGGAGTAGTTCTTCT
>ENA-ORRL01001839-ORRL01001839.1-human-gut-metagenome-genome-assembly--contig:-NODE-1839-length-14442-cov-3.470216_pt1 | contig 14442 bp, 15 predicted proteins | sample MGYA00242175_ERZ509134 | MGnify/ENA primary metagenome ERZ509134 (study PRJEB26280, sample SAMEA2338660) | human gut metagenome | biome: human gut; feature: human-associated habitat; material: faeces... | reverse complement strand
GGTCTCTGAAGCGATTCGTTTCAGCTCTGCAGGGTCATCTTTATGGTGCAGAGCACGCCCCAGCAAACGTCCGATGTGGTACATCTCCTCCTCTTTCGCTCCCCGAGTGGTCATTGTGGGGCTTCCGATGCGCAATCCGCTGCTGAGGCTGGCGGGCAGGGGATCATAGGGGATCATGTTTTTATTGGTGATAAATCCCACGCTGCACAGCAAAGTCTCCGCCGCCTGACCACTCTCGATCACCGGGGTTACATCCAGCATGACCATGTGGGTGTCGGTCCCTCCTGTAATCAGGCGCAGTCCTTCATCCTGACAGCCCCGGGCCAGAGCCTTGGCGTTGGCGCACACTTGTCTGGCGTAGGCACGAAATTCCGGCTGCAGCAGCTCCAGAAAGAGGACGCCCCGCGCTGCCAGCATATCTCCTTTCGGTCCCCCCTGAATCCTGGGGAAGACCGCCCGGTCCAGCGCAGCGCCCAGGGCTTCCCGGCACAGGATCACGCCGCAGCCCCGCGGACCGCGAAGGGTCTTTTGGGTGGACATAGTAACCACATCGGCGTATGGCACCGGACTGGGAATAGCACCGCCCGCAATCAATCCGCAGTCATGGGCGCAGTCTACCCACAAGTATGCCCCCACCTCGTCGCAGATTTCCCGGAATGTGGCATAGTCGATGGTGCGGGGATAGGACGAGGCCCCAGTGACGATCAGTTTGGGCCGGTGTTCTCGGGCGATCTGACGCACCTGGTCCATGTCAATGCGTTCGGTCTCCCGGTTGACGCCATAATGGAAGGCGTGGAACTCCCGGCCGCTGAAGTGAAATTTGGCCCCGTGGCTCAGATGTCCGCCGTTATCCAGAGTCATCCCCAGAAAGGTGTCGCCTGGTTCCAGCAGTCCATACAGCACCGCCATGTTGGCGATGGTGGCGTTTCCGGACTGGATATTGGCGTGCTCCGCGCCAAACACCCGCTTGACTCGTTCCAGTGCAAGCAGTTCCGCCTGATCTGCCAGCTGGCATCCGCCCACAAAACGCTTGCCGGGGTAGCCTTCGGTATTTTTGTTGGTGAAAACAGACCCTTCCAAGCAGGATGCCAAGGGGGATACCACATTTTCTGATGCAATCAGCCCAATGGTCTCATATTGCCGCCGCTCCTCCTGGTGGAGCAAGGAGGCCATTTCCGGATCAAAACGGTCCAAAAGAGCAATTGCGTCCTGTTTAATGAGATGTGACATACCAAAACTCTCCTCCCATGATGAAACTCTCAGTTTGTTTTGCGGAACACCTCCGGATAGGCCATCCGAAAACGGTTCTGGGCGTCATAAAGCGCTGCAATCATTGCCTTTTGAGAGAGGGCCAGAAACCGGCGTTCCAGCAGGCGGGCAATGTCATCCATCTCTGAAAACAGATTCCGTCCCACCAGAAGCTGACGTAGAAATTCCACCGTCTCTCCCATAACCATGGTACAGTCCAGGGCCAGAATCTGCCCGCTGGACTGGTCCACTACTAACCCGACAGACAGATTCTGGTATAAAGAATGGATGCCATCCTCCTTCCCTGTTTTAGAAATTCCTGCCACGAAGATCGTGTTTTCGGAATATTTCATTCAGTTCCCTCCCCTGTTGAAACTTTTGGCCACATAAAGGAAAAGGGACGAGCCAACGGCCTCGGAAGTCCGAAGCTGTTTGATCGTCCCAGCAGTTATCTCGATTTTAAGAGGCCGTCTTAAAACCAATAAGTTGGATCAATATCAGTTTATCATTTTTCTTATCCTGGTGTCAATTCGTAATTTTATGATAGGATTGGATGCACATATTGGCCGGCGCCAATCTTTCACAGAGGATGCCGGCCATTTTTACATCTTCCATGGAAAGTACAAAAAATGATACTCTCTGATGTAAGATAGATACAGCACCCGAATACCGTTGAAATTTTAAATAGTATTCGGATACTGTATCTCAAATTCCGCAAAGCACCTCCGTACTGAGAGAAACGCAGGGGTGTAAATTTTACCGCTGCACGCTATTCTCGCCTGATATGAGATGGAGGTATTTGTAAATCGTAGTACGGCTCACATCACAGACTCGGGCAAATTCACTGATGTTGAGCTGACCGGCTTGATAGGCCGGATAATGCCGGTAGAACACCGGCGGAATGCTGTCTGTGGTGACCTGGGGCCGTCCGATCCGTTTTCCCTTTGCCTTGGCGTTTGCCATACCAGAGCGGACACGGGCACGGATCATGGCCAGCTCCAGCTGCCCGAAGACCCCGGCCATCTGGAGAAATGCCTCGGTCATAGGGTCGGCGCGGCCTCTCCGGCAGTCCATGGTAATGCTGCCCACGATCATCAGGCGCAGGGATTTACTCTTTACAACATCGATGATCTCACACAGCTGCTTGGTGCTCCGGGCCAAGCGGGATACCTCCAGGGTGATGATAGTGTCCCCCTCCTGGGCCAGTGCGAACATACTCTGCTGGACCTGCTTCACCGCACTGTCCCCGTGCTCGTACTCCAAAAAGACCTCCTCCGCTCCCGCCGCTTTCAACTCCCGCACTTGGCGGTTGATGTCCTGCTTGCTCTCATTGGTACTGCACCGGGCGTATCCATAGTTCATCGTAACCACCTCCCAGACGTGTTCAGGAAACCAGTTGCTTTTCTGGACAGTGAAGCGCTCTGAAAATCTGCCCTGTTGAGGCCTGTTTTCCGGCCCTTTTTGTCCAGGAAACTCGGCCCCCCTTTTTGCGAACGCTGGATGGTTTCTATAGCTCCCCGTGGTACAGGAAATCCTCCAGCTCCGCCGGGGTAAACCCCATGCGGTACAGCTCGTCCATTTCCTCCGGGGAGTAGCCAAAGGAGGCCGCAACGGATTTGACCGCCTCCAGATAGGTCTGGTCAGAATCTGAGGAACCATTTATACGATAAAGGTAGGGATACCATCTGGGATCATACCAGCGGGAGAACAGCTTGGAATCGTCGAAGGCGCTGCGGGTCATGCGTCCCTCCGCCCCGATTCGCAGAATCTCCCCGCACTCCAGGGGGATGGAAACCGGTGTTCCCCAGGGGAGGCGCAGATACCGCAGGGCGCGGCACAAGATTTCCCGAGTGGAGGCGTAGAGATACACCCCCTCCTTGGGATAGTGATAGAGACACATGGGGTTGTCCCCCTTGATGAAGTACAGTTCATTCTTTGATCCCAACAGCGTAATGGTATAGGAGCCCTCCAGCTGCTCGGCCATCCGCCGGAGGCTGTCAAAGTTCAGCGCTCTCTCCCGCTCCAGCAACTGGACTGCCACATAGCTGTCCGTCTCGATCCTGGTTCTGGGCAGCCGCAGCTTTTTCCGCAGCGACCGGTCGTTCTGGATTACCCCGTTGTGGGCCAGGGCAAAGGGTCCATCCTTGACACGGCCCAGAAAGGGGTGGTTGTTGTAATTGCGTTTTTCACTCCCCTGGGTGGTCATGCGGGTGTGCCCCATCACCGCCCAGGCGTCCCCGGGAATCTGAAACTCCATGGCATGGGCGGGCCGTGGGCGCTTGTAGATATGGAGCTGTCCCCGGCTGTGGTAGGCGATTCCGGCGGCGTCCGTTCCCCGTACCTCGCAGGCAGTGGAGAGTACGGTGAGAATCCGGTTTCGTTCCCCTCTGGACAGGCTGTGTCCGTAGTCAATCAGGCCGAATAGACAGCACATCTCACAGCTCCTCCTCTCCGGCCGCCGGCTCATTCACATACAGACGGCGCTCTTTCAAATACTGCACTAACTCCGTGGCCTGACAGCCGGAGACAAAGGTGGTCCAGGACATGGCCTTCAGTTCCTCGTCAGACAGAAAAATCGCCACATCGCAGATCCGGTCAACGAGCTGCAATGTGGCGATCAAGGTATTGTATTTTAAGGTGCCTCGGAAAATCCGAAACTCGATGGTACTGTCGTTCTGGAGATTGACGCAGGTATAGCGGCTTCCATTGGTCCCCTTCTTGGCGTGGTCCAGGATGTCCTTGGGATGTTCCTTATAGCCGTATCGGGCCGCCCAGTGCTCCAGCTGGCGCGGGGTCCGGCGGCTGAACTTCAGCAGCTCCTCCCAGTGCTTCTCAAAGAAGTAGAGCACCCGGGCAATGGCGCTATCCTGCTCCTGATAGGTCTCGCCGAAGGCGGCACGGCTCACATGGACATGGAGCCCGCAGGTCCCGGCCTGATGGCTCCGGTACCCCATGGAGACCGCCTCCCGCAGAATCTCCCTCCAGGGCATGTTCTTCTGGTGGAATTTCAGGGCCATGGGATGGGTCACGATCTCAAACCCGTCATTCAGAGAGCCGTCGTGCTTGCAGTAGACCAGTTCCCGCTCCCCGTTGGCCAGATCCAAAATCTCCTGGGCATTCTCGCTGCACTCCCCCGCTCCATCAATTTCCAGCTCCACCCCAAAATAGCGGGGGCCTTTGCCATAAAAGATGGGGTCAGGCTTGTAATAATAGTCTTGAATGGCCTTTGGCCGGGTGGAGTGGGAGTAACAGTCGCGGCACAGGGGCTCCTCATTGCCCACATCGTCCCAAGCGTAGAAGACGCGGGCGTTGGGAATCAGCGCTCCACAGCGGGTGCAGTTGGTATAGAGCCGCTCATAGCAGCTTTGGCAGAGGGGCGTATCAGAGTCACCGGCATTATTGTCGCTCCAGATTCGCTCCCCGCAGACGGAACAGGTTTCCGTCTCCTGCTCCAGGCAGTCTGGACAGAGGTCCTGGTCGTCGAACTCCCGCCGCTGGTCCAGATCGTACTCACCGCCGCAGACGGCGCATGTAAAGGTTTCTCCTGTCATGGTTCTTCATCCTCCTGTTTGATTACATAGTCGATGGCCGCGCACAGCAGGGCTGCCAGCCGCCAGAAGAACCCCGAGCAGTTTCTCTCGGGCCTCCTGGCGGTCATTCTGATTCACCCCACAGTGGTGCAGACTTGCCGGAACAGCTGATTCACCAGCTCCACAATGACGGCGCGAATGACGGATAAGAGCGTTTTCAGCATGGGTATCCTCTCCTTTCCAACATAAAATGAGAAAAGCCGGAAGCTGCGTTTGAGGCGTAAACCTCAGCAGCTTCCGGCTTTCTATTAAAATAATATATTTTTGAAGGGGACAGGAAAAGCAAACAGGGGACTAAATAACCAATGGAAGGATGTGCGCTTATGCGTAACGAGGATTATCTGGAACGCCGAGAAATTGAACTGCAAGAACGGCTTCCCGTGGTGCTGACGGCAAGGGAGGCCATGGAGATTTTGGGGGGGGGAAAGAATACCATCTACCGTCTGCTGGACTCTGGAGCACTGAAAGGATTTCGGGTTGGGCGGAGCTGGAGGATCTCAGAGTCCGCTATTTGCGAATTAGCCGAGAGATAGTTACATGGGCAGATGGGCAGATCGAATCTAAAAATTAAAAAAAGGGTATAGGACTGCCCTATACCCTTATTAATTCGATTTTCCCGCTTCGATCTGCCCATCTGCCCAAACGTATTGAATGCGCTATGGCTATCTATTTGCAAAATTATTCCAATTTTCGCAAGCGGATGTGGGGAGCACCTTTACTGCCATTGGGGGGGCTGCTGAAAATGGGTTCTTTGAGATGCACGTCCTTCTCCCTCGATAACTAAATCGAGACCAGGAATCCCTGCCGTAATTAACTCCATTTCTTTTTCCGTGGGATCACGATTTTCATTCCCATGCTCACGATACCACAACATATATCGGAATAAGTATTGGAAGCGATAATATAGAAGGAGTGTATCACCAGAATCTAGATTTTCAATCTGCCGCTCCTGTAAAAGCTGAACTAGCTTTTGCTTGAAGGGGTCAGAAGCACGCGGAAATGGTCTTTCACTCGTCTGCTCATACATAGGCAGATTTACACTTATCATGGATAGATAGCCTGTCAAAGTTTCAAAGGCATCCATTGACATAGTTACATTACATATATCACGCAGTCGATATGTAAGTGTGATAAACAGCAAAATCTTCCCAAGTATTCTTTGAAGTTGTGTATCTTTCTGCTTATTCTGCATCGAACTTAGCGTTAGCTTTGGATACTCGGAAAGCCAATCTTTTAGAGCAAATAGATCGCTTGCCCGCTTAAAAAGAGGATCTTTTCCTTTACGAGGTGCGGTATAGTCATCCCATAGGTTCGTTTTTAGGTCAACATACAATTTACTTGTTCCTTGTAAAGATGCCTCGTCAATGGGATACCCATTATCATCCAATTCAGGTTCTCCTTGACTCTTGCGATTTAAGCAATAGCTGTAAATCAATACTGGAAGCACTGCTTTGACCAATGGGTTATTTTCTGGTAGCAACGTATTCAGCTCAATGGCAATCATGGTGAGATATTCGCTGATAGAGGCCGGTAAAATAAACGGACACGGAAAGTCCTGCCGTTGTACCGCCCTTTTAGTGTTTGAATTCTTCTGCACTTGACGAACACGGATGGGCTCCAGCCAGGCAACTAGATCTCCAAACCATGCAGGCTTGCGATTTTCAGGACCATATGCCTCCTCGGAAGTGGGCCCCTGGTCTTCGTGAAACAAACTTCTCCAATATTGACCAACCTGAACAATGGCCTGATTATATAAATCACTGGACATAAAAGCGTGACTTTTAAAACTCTCAGGAATTGGAAACGCCTCCTTTTCAATTTCTCTAAATCTATCAGCTGGTGAGAACTGTGGTATCATTTCCCTCGAGGAGCTGGGAAACCCGCTCTGGAAGGAGGAAAAATATGAATATCAAATCCCAAAATTATCACGAAGCGGACATCATCGACGCTGTCAATCAAGGCAAACCGGACGCGTACGGTATCCTGCGGAACCCCGCAGACCACCGGCTCTGCCTCATCTGTATGGGACGCTTCCTGCCCCTGGCTTGTTTCAGCCTCTGCCTGCGGCGGGAGAACGGTGAACTTTTTGAGGCGGACATTGGCACCATGGACTACCAGCTGGCACTCCGGGTGGATCCTGACGTGCCAGCCAGTGCCTGTCTCGTGCTCCTGGACCAGCAGGAGAATGTTCTCCTGTCCTCTGAGCGAGACATCTTCTCAGGACAGATCTGGCTTGTGGGGGAAACCCCCGTTGTCAACCGTCCAGTGACCCTCCACGGGGTCTTCGGGTACGAGCAAGGCCGAACCATTGGCTCGCTGCTTCGGGACAAATCCCCGATTCTGGCAGCCCATTGGAAAGTTTCCGCCCAATCTTTGCAGCCAGCGTTTTGTCAGGAGGGGCAGAATGAAGGTCACTTTTGATTTCGCGCAAGCCCAACCTTGGGACGGCGGCCAAAATCTTGACAGTTCCCCCGACTCTCAGCTTAGAACGGCTTCTCTCGCATTTCCGCAGTCTTCCTGGAATCACCAGGAAGACTGCGGGTTAGGCCGTGGCGTTATACGGGACACCCAAATGAATCTGGGCTTGCAAGTCCCTGCGGAGCCGCTGGATGCAACCGCTTTGGGCAGTACTACACAACGAATTCTCGATTCCTGTCAGTTCGAGCAGCAATGGCCAGGAAAACCATTTCCAGCACACAGCCATGGAATACCAAAGCCTGACATCAGTACCGGACTTGGCAAGCGTCAAATCAGTCGGGATCTGGTCAGTTTAGAGCGGTTCCTGATTCGGGAATTGACACTGATGTACTATCAAAACCGCCTCTGTCACTTTAAGAAAATATGCTGGAAAAAACTAGACAATCACCAGGCCGTCGTGTTATTTAAGGCTACCCTGCAAAAAGCTGGCCTTGCCGACAGTCTGACCGACAGCGATTATCGAAAGCTGGTGAAGATGGTGAGCGAGAGCCCTGAAATTCAGTGCGAGGAAGAACTCCAGCCCCCTCCTTATACCATCAACTTCCTAGACGGCACCCTCAACTTGGAGACAGGCCAGCTGTACCCGCATGATCCTGGCAACGGATTCTTCCGTGTGGTAAAGCTTTCCTATCGCGAGATATGTGCCCACACAAGTGAGGGAACGGTTTTTGAATCGTTTCTTCGTCAGGTCAGCGACGGTGATCCAGAGGTCCGCCAACAACTTCTGGAGCTGATTGCCCTGGTCCTCTCTGAGGCCAACCTAAAATACTTCTACGTGCTGCTGGGGCCAAGCAACACCGGAAAGTCTCAAATTGGAAAATTCCTGGAGGAGCTGGTTGGAGAGGAAAATGTCGTTACCATCCGGGGGATGCACGACTTCTCCAGCCAGTGGACTACCGGCAGTATGCAGGGGAAGCGTTTGGCCTCTTGTCTGGATCTTCCTGATAAACCGCTGCCTGAGGATGCGGCTGGAATCATCAAGCAGTTAGTGGGAGACGACACTGTGAAAGTGGAAGAAAAATACAAGTCCCCTGGCGTTATGCGGAAAAAGCCCATCCTCTTTTTCGCGGGAAACTATCCTCTGCGCGGGAAAACGCTGGATGAAGCGATTCTGAACCGCATGGTGATCATCCCCTTTAGCAATCCTTGTCCAGTTGAGGAGATGAAACAAGGACTGCACTGGGATTTTCTTGAAGAATCCCCCTATATTATAGCCCAAGCCATTGATGCGTTTCAAGCCCTTATGCAGCGGAATTTCCAAGTCACGCGTGCGCGGGTTCCAGAGGCGTATCTGCCGCAGATCGGGGACGACAAAACGCGGACCATAAAGGAGTTTGTAAATCGCTGCTGCGAACTGCAGGAGAAGTCAGAAACTGCAACGCGGGATCTCTGGGGTGCCTTTTGTCACTTCTGCGAGACAAAAGGTTCCCCTGCGATGACAGACATCGACTTTCCCAGGCAATTCAAGGAACTGATACGCATGGACAATCTCCCCATAGTGTCCGTAAAACGGGTAAATGGTAGTGGTCCCAGGGGGTATCAGGGCATTCGGATCTTGCCTGAGTTTCAAAGTACATTTGCCCAGGAATGAAGGGGCTTCTGATCCACATATTATTTACAAAATATGGATGAAGGAGGAACGATCCTATGACCACAGAGGTGACACGCTCTGCTATCGATATGCCCTGGCAGGTGACCCGGCACTTTGACGGCAGCAAAGACCCGGAGGCGCTGCTGCGGGCCCTGATCCAGGCCCACACACTGTAACGTTACATAAGATTGATTAGACTGCACGGAAGGAGGTGGGGCGGCCATGGAAACTTGGAACACGGCAGGCTATCTGCGTCTCTCCCGGGAGGACGGCGACAAGGCGGAGAGCGACAGCATTGCCAACCAGCGCAAGCTGCTGGAGCAGTACCTGTCGGCACATCCAGAGCTGAATCTGATCGGGTTCTATCAGGACGACGGATACACCGGGACCAACTTTGATGAGGTAAGATAACGTAACCTTTTTCATAGAGGGCGTTATCTTACCTCTTTTTGATATATGTTAGATAGCATAACTCTTTACGTCGGCTCCTATCTGTCTGAAATAGGAGATACTTTCAGTAGGCTTGTCGCCTGTATCAACTCTGCCGACAAAGCTATAAAAGATTTCGATTTTGCGGGTGTTCGTTTCCTTATCCAGTTCGTGAATAAGAATACGGTCAATAAATTCATGGACGTTTTCGTAAGTCAGCTCTGTAACCTTTGTGTGTTTGTGTACAAGTGCGACAAACTTCTTTACGTCTGCGCTGCGCTCGGTGGCGGTATCAAGTTCCTGTGACAGCTCCGCAATTCGCCGGATCAGCGTCTTTTTTTCTTCATCATAGCCGGAAGTCAGAAATGCAAACTGTTCGTCTGATAATTTTCCTAAAGCATTATCCTCGTAGAGTTTACGGAACAGGACATTTAATTCGCTCATTCTGCCTTGTGCCTTATCAAGTTCTTTCCGCTGTTGTGCTAACGTCCGTTGTACTGCTTTGGCGTTGTATTCATTAGCGGTCTGAATAAATTCCTGCTCATGGGACTGCACATAAGACAGTACCCTTTGTAAATCGTCAAGGACAAGTTCTTTGAGGACACTTTTTCGGATATAGTGTGTAGTGCAAAGTTCGCCAGTCCTTATACGGTTCCGATACTTCCCGCAAGTATAAGCGTGTTTTCGCTCTGGTGTTCCGGCTCCTTGTTGCAGATACATCTTGTAGCCGCAATCCCCACAAAAGAGAAGCCCCGAAAACAAGTCGATTTCTTCACACTTTGTAGGGCGGTGCTTTGTGGCAATCCGTTTTTGTGCAAGTTCAAAGGTTTCTTCATCAATCAGCGGTTCGTGGGTATTGGGGAAAAAGTATTGCTTTTCCTCCGGGTTTTTCTTCGTCTTTTTTGATTTGTAAGATACCTTGTAGCTCTTGCCTGTTATGGTATGCCCTAAGTATTCTTTGCGTCCCAAAATATCATACAATGTTTTGTCCGGCCAGTTATAAATGCAGTTCGGGTGTGGACGCGGGTGCCTGCAACTGCCAGAACGACGGTAACGCAGTTCTGAAACAGTCAGTATTTCATGCTCCCGCAGCCAGTTCTGGATTTCGCAGATACGGTCGCCGCGCACATACATAGCAAAAATCTGTTTTACAACGTGTGCTGTTTCCGGGTCGGGCAGTAGGTGGTTACGGTCGTTCGGGTCGGCTATATAACCATAGGGTACTTCGCCGTTGACACGTTCGCCCTTTTGCGCCTTTGCCTGCTTGACCGCCCGGATTTTCTTTGAAGTGTCGCGGGCGTAAAACTCGTTAAACCAGTTCCGCAGAGGGGTAAATTCGTTATCTTCCCTTGCGGTATCTACCCCGTCGTTAATAGCAATATAGCGTACTTCATATTCCGGGAACACAATTTCAATCAGTTCCCCGGTTTTTAAGTAGTTACGCCCCAGACGGGACAGGTCTTTCGTTATAACGGTAGCCACATTTCCGGCTTCTACTTCGCGCAACATTGCTTGAAGCCCATCACGTTCAAAACTCACGCCCGAAAATCCGTCGTCTACGAAAAAACGGGTGTTGAAAAAATGGTGTTCGTCTGCGTATTTCTGTAAAATCAACTTTTGGTTCTGTATGCTTTCGCTTTCTCCGGCTTGCATATCTTCCTGGCTCAATCTGCAATATAAAGCGGTAATCTTGCTTGTCTGTAACATTTTGTCCTCCTTTCCGACAACAGACAAGCATGGCATTTGTACTAATTACATTATACCAGATACCGCTGCCTGTGTCATGTCCAAAGTGTGAAAAAACGCCCTATTTACGGGCGTTTCCGGCACTTTGTTCAAGGTCTTTGCGAATAAGTTTCTTTATCTTTTTATCAAGTGTGTCCGTTGCTTTTTCACTGGGCGACGCACACACAAAGTAAGTTGTTTTTCCTATTTTATGCTCCGTTGTTGTAACGGTAGCTTGATTTTTATTCAAGAGATTAGCCCCCTTTCCGTAATGGCTAATACAACTTATGAATAATGGTCTGTCCATTATTCGGGTTAATCAAAATAGGCTTTAACCGGACGGCTGTTAGCATAGCTCCACGGGACTTTCACCCCTCCGGCGGTCTGCCGAAGCTCTACCCGTTGCCTGCGACGCTTTGAACGCTCGGACTACGGCGGTAAAGGAGTATCATTGTACCGATATATGGATTATGGCGGCAGAGTTGCTAAGTCTGCTTTGGAACGCTGATATTTCTCGCTCGGCTTGTCCCTCCTTTCGTCGTCGCGTATCAGCCCAACGGCTCCCCGATTTGCCCTATACTGCGCCGCCGTTATCTTGCGCCGCTTTCTTTGTCAAGGTTCATATACTGGTCGGACGCGCTGTGCCTGCGGAAAGGGGAAAACGCAAGCGACAGACTACATCAAACCTTGAAATCCAATACTACCCGGATAAGTCTTGCCCGCAGGCGGTCATAAATGTCCTGGTCTACGCCGTGATATGTATTTTCACGTTCATCACACATTTTACGAATAGACAGTGCCACCATATCGCCTTCATAACGGTTCAAGACTATTTTCATAGCGTCCGGGTCGCCTTTGGTCGCGGCTACGATAACTGGATACGGTAACAAGCCGCGTTCGTCGTGGTCGCTGTTACTCTTGATTACCATAAGCTCGTTCCTCCAAATAGCGTTTTAGCAGCTCAAAAGAGCTTGTCCGTCTGTACTGTACAGTGCTTCTTGACAGATTAAGGAGCTTTGCGATTTCCGGGTCGCTCATGTCAAAGAAGTAATACAGCAAAACAGCGTCGCGTTTTTCTTCCGGCAGCGCGTGTATAGCGTCAGCCAACAGTTTCGGGGTAATTTCCATTCCTGCCACAAAAAATGATTTGTCGTCAGCTTCTTCGCCCGCAAAATAGCGGTCGTTAGTAAAAAGCTGTTCTTCTTCCTGCAAGGACAGGCTCGAAAAATTAACCTCACGGAGCTGATGATGACGTACATCACGGTGGGCGTTGCTTGCTTCAAACTTCAACGCCTTTTTGCAGAAACCGTTAAAAGCACAACGGGTTTCCCATTCGGTACGATTAGGCTCATTCATATTCTCACCTCCTTTCGCAACCGCGAAAGCGGGTGATTTGTGATTTCCCCTTTCGTACCCCACTCCCCAAAAAATTCAAAAACTGCCAAACGGAAAGAGCAGTTTTTGAAAAAATTTTTGAGAAGTGCAAAAACGCCTGACTGCATGGCGCAATCAGGCGTTAGGGAATTAAATAAGGTATAATGATGATTTGACAATTCATACTTATGACCGGAATATCCCGTGGTGGTGGACGGGCTTTTTTTGACAAATTAGGGGGACGAATAGAAACAGAAAAAGACACGGCAAATTTCCTCCTTGACGTTGCCGTTTCTTTTTCCGAAACCAAAAAGAACGGCAGCTTTTAAAACCGCCGTTCTGTAAATATGCAGGAATATATGAGCCGCAAAGCGACGGTTTTTTTTATTTCCGTCGTGCAGCTTATTTATGACTTTTAAATGATGAATCTGTCTAAACGGGAACCTAAACGACTTAATATTTCATTCGTGATTGTCCCTGTTTGTTCTGCTATATCATATGCTGTGATTTCAGCGTTACCAGATTTTCCAATAATGATTGCAATATCACCTTCTTTTACTGTGGGAATATCCGTTATATCAATAATTGTTTGGTCCATACATATACGCCCTATAATCGGTGCTATACTTCCGTTAATTAGCACGTTCCCATTCCCACATGATAGAGCGCGGGGAATACCGTCTGCATAGCCTATAGGGAGTATGGCAATTTTCCTGTTTTCTGTTGCGGTATAAGATAAACCGTAACCGACACCTTCTCCGCAAAATAAGTCTTTTATGGCTGCAATTCGGACTTTTATTGATAAAACAGGTAAAAGGGGAATTTTACATTTCTGTATATCACTTCGATTGCTTAAAACGCCATAAAGTGCGATACCAATTCTGGCATAATCGCCGGATAGTTCTGGATAATTTATAAGCCCATAACTCGCCAGAAGATGTACTTTAGGGCAGGAACAGCCTTGTTCTTTTAAAGTAGATATAACCTGATAAAATGCTTTGCCTTGAGCTTCCGTAAATGTTCTGTCTTTTGGAGAGATACTTTCATCAGCACATAGATGTGTAAATGCTCCTTCTATTATCAAATTCTTCATCTGAAACATACGGGCTATTTCTTCTATATGTTCCGCACGTTCTCCTAATCTGTGCATACCCGTATCAATTTTGATATGTACTTTAACTGGTTTCCCATAAGCGTTTAACAGTTCCGCATAGTGATAGTTGACTACGGTTTGAACCAGATTATATTTTATTAGCAGCGGAAAACATTCCGGGTGAGTATATCCCAATATAAGGATTTCTCCACATACCCCACCTTTCCTTAGTTCTATTCCCTCTGAAACAGACGCAACACAAAAATTGTCAATTCCGATTTGATTTAGAGCTTTTGAAATTAAAACAGCTCCATGTCCGTAAGCGTTCGCTTTTACGGCAGGCATAAATTTACAGCCGGGTGGCAAAAAATCTTTTAATACAGAAATATTGTGGTAAAGATTTTTCTTATCAAGATATGATTGAAAATTTTGAAAGAATTACGATAAATAGTAAGCCTTTCAATGATTCTTTAATTAAACATAATGAACTTGCAGAATCATTAAAAATTCAAGAAAAAAGAGCACTTGATGAACTTGATAACATTAATATTGTTTTACTTGAAATTAAATCAGAAATTCGAAATAAACATTTACCAATGATTAGCGAGTCTTATCAAGATTATATTGATGATTCTTATCAAAAAGCAGATGCTATTTTGAATTTCATTCGTCAAAGACCAATCGACTTAAAGAGCCTTTCAATGCAAGTAGATGCTGCGCGAGATGTTATTTATAAACTTTATGATAATGTGCATAATTTAATTGTAACAGCTGAAATGGTTGAAGATGCCATTATTTTTGGAAATCGTTATCGTTCTTCCTTTTTAGAAGTCAACACAGAACTTACAAAAGCGGAATTACTTTATCGAAATGGTGAGTATACAAAAGCCTTATCGACAGCGGTAGATATTATT
>ENA-ORRL01001836-ORRL01001836.1-human-gut-metagenome-genome-assembly--contig:-NODE-1836-length-14462-cov-30.108697_pt1 | contig 14462 bp, 14 predicted proteins | sample MGYA00242175_ERZ509134 | MGnify/ENA primary metagenome ERZ509134 (study PRJEB26280, sample SAMEA2338660) | human gut metagenome | biome: human gut; feature: human-associated habitat; material: faeces... | reverse complement strand
AATGCCGTCTATCACTTGGCTTTCCCCGCGATAGAGGACGAACTTTCCGGTGATCGGGCCGTAGCGGTGCTCGGTCTGGGCGCATTTTTGCTCGTCGATCAAATGGCGATACTGCTGCGGGACAGCTTCCTCGCTGTGCTTGATCTCGAAAATCCGGCAGGAGCCTGCCTCCGGATCAAACACTACCATGTCAAATTCCCCCACGGGGAATTGCAGGACAAATACCTGCTTCTTGGGGTTTGCCAGCTTGGTTTCCAGCAGGACGATGTCCTCCAACATCCGCCCCTTGATCTCGGTCAGGATGCGCCGCTGCACGGCGGTACGCTCCGCCAGAGACAGGACACTGAACGTCTCATCCAGCAGCAGACTGCGGATCAGCGCATCCGCCTGCGCATAGCGGAGTCCCGGCTGCGCGATCACCGTGCGTCCGGACTTCGTGCTGACATCCGGCAGATGCAGCACGTCGATCTCCTTCGTTAAGTCCAGCAAGTCCAGATACTCCTTGATCTCCGCCGCGTGAACATCGTCCGGCGCCACGGTCTGCTCTGCCCTGTTGCGGATCTCCAGCAGCTTCCGCAGACTGTCGGTCACGGCAGCCAAATCCACGCGATCGAGAATATCTGTAGGATTTGTGCGGTCACGGCGCAGGTTGCTGGCAGAAATGCCAAGGTCGTGGGACTTCCAATCCTGCGCCAGCACCTCCAGCGTGAAGCGGTGGTTGATGTCCTCCACCACCCGGTTGATGGCGCTGGTTAGCTCGCCCTTCTCGTATAAATCCCGCAGATGGAGAAAATGTCCCTCATACTGATAGCAGCGCAGGGAGTGCTGGATGTTGCGGGCAATGGCGGTGTCCACATATTCGTCGGTGCTTTCCTTGCTGGCAAACGTGGAGGTCTCGTTGTAGTGAACGCCGCCGAGGCTCATGGTGCCGCCGTAGCGGATATACTCATCGATGCCGCGAACGCCGAGGACAGATTCAAACTCGCGGTAAGGGATGAATGTGGTGTGCAGCAGGATGCAGCGGTCATAGAGCTGCTCGTCCTCGGTAAAGAGAAAGCCCAGCGAGTCCGTGCCGGAGAGCACGATCTTCATGCCGCAGGCCGCGAACACATCAGAAAACAGCGCCGCGCCCTCGATAAAATCCTCCATCAGCGTCACTTCGTCGAGGAACACATAGCGAAAGCCCTGCGCTTCCAATGCCTTGAGGTCGCGGTTCACGTCTGCCAGCGTGTCTTTTGCGGTGATCTGAATGAACGCAGTCTTGGCAAGCTGCGTGTCGCTCATCTCCGCGAAAATCTGGCGGATCATGGTGGTCTTTCCCGTCCGGCGCAGGCCGTAGAGGATGAATACCTTGTCCTGCGGCTTTCCGTAGACAAAGTCGTGCAGCTGCCGGAAGCACTCGCGCCTGCGATAGCCGCGAACAGACGCCGCGAAGGAACGCAGCGCCTCGCCGGTGCGGACATTGGTGGTAAACGCGGAAGGGTTCGCAGGTTTTGCCTTGGGCAGTTGCTTTTTCAGCGCTTTCAGCTCCTGTTCCAGCGCCTTCCGACGCTCGATCTGAGCGCGGAAGCTCTCCAGTTCATCCGCCGGAATATACTTCTCCCGCCGCTTCTTGTTCTCCGTCCAACGGTGGTAGAAATACTCCTTGCCTCTGACTGTTTTCTTCGTAATGGAACCGGCAGGCAAAGCAGAAATTTGCTGTTCCAGCTCTGCTGCCCGCGTCTGCGCTTCAGATAACTCCATAGCGCACCTCCTGTGAGATAGGATTCTATGCAGAATTATACCCCATTATACCCGCGAAATCAAGGGTATAATGGGGTATAATTCTTTCCTTCGAACTGTTTAGCCTTTGATATTTTAACAATACACTATTGCTTAACTACTTGGTAATAGGATGGATGATTCCGTTTACACCGGATCCGTATGCAGCCAGCAGTCGTCGCTGTGGGCGTTGATGACGCCGATGGCCTGCAAATAGGCGTAGATGATGGTAGAGCCCACAAATGTCATACCCCGCTTTTTCAGGTCCTTGGAAACGGCGTCGGACAGCGGGCTGGTGGTAACGGCGGGGTTATTTTCGTGGATAATTTTCCCGCCTGTCCAGCCCCAAATATAGGAGTCAAAACTGCCGTATTCTTCCTGAATGTCCCGGAAGATGCGGCTGTTTTTGATGCTGGCTCGGATTTTCAGCCGGTTGCGGATGATGCCCTCGTCAGAGAGCAGTTGGGCGATCTTTTCCTCGCCGTAGGCGCAGACCTTGTCCAAGTCAAAACCGTCGTAGACCTTCCGGAATCGCTGCCGCTTGTTCAGCACCGTCTCCCAGCTCAGCCCCGCCTGAAAGGTTTCCAGAATCAGCAGCTCATACAGGGTGTGGTCATCGTGGCACGGCACACCCCACTCCTCATCGTGATAGCGGACGTAGAGGGGGTTGGCCAGGTTGCACCACCGGCAGCGGAGCCTGGTTTTTTCTTCTGTCATTTCAATGTTCTTTTCCATTCTGCTTGTCATCACACAGCATCTTTCAAATCTTGAAAGTAAACCGTCTTCTTATCGCAAAGCATTACGACAGGGGAATTGGACAGGCGATTGATGGTAGCAATATCTTGTGGTAGATGGCAGTATTCATTTCTTCAGGTGTCATTGTTCCTCTCTTTCTCTCATCCCGGCTGCACCAGACGCTTGAACTTCAGCGGACTTTCCGCAATGTAGCGGGTGATCAGCCGACTCTCGGCCTTGGTTTCGGGATAGCGGTAATGGTGATGGTTTTGGTGTTCCAGTCCAGCGTATAGGTGTCGGCAGCCACATTGGTGATGTGGTGCTCCGCCAGGAAATCCCGGAATGCCTGCATGGCCTCCAGATTATCCGACATAATGACGTTCACATAGGTTCTGTCCTTGCTGAGCTTATCGCTCACAAGGCAGGCCAGCGAGCAGCCCACGCCGCCTGCAGCGGCGACCACGGCCAGCGCCAGCATACTGTCTGCCGACACGATACGCTTGGTGATCCAGAAATAAAGAAAGTCGGACAGGATCACGGCGATACCCGCCAGAACCCACCGACTTCTCTGGATCAGTATGGTTTTTGTAGTGGAAAGGGCGTTGTCCAGCACCTTGGCCAGAAACAGCGCACCGAGATAGAGCATAGGCTTGCCTCCTTTGATTTTTTGTGTTCGCATTCCGGGTAAAGGCTGATACTGCTTTTTCGTGCGAATCAGCATCTCACGAACTTGCTTTTTCGTGCAAATCCAGTTCCTATGAACTTGCTTTTTCGTGTTTCCCATGTTATACTTAGCACATAAAAAGGGTAAGCTATCTGCATAAGGAGTGAGAAGATGCTGAAACGAAAAATATACGATGAACTCGTAGCGTGGAAAAGCAGCAGCAACGGAGCAACCGCCATGATGATCGATGGCGCACGCCGTGTCGGCAAAAGTTATATTGCCGAAGCGTTTGCAAAGGCTGAATACAAAAGCTATATCCTGATCGATTTTGGACGAGCTCCCACAGACGTACTGGATCTATTCACCAACGATAGCTCTGATCTTGATCTTTTCTTCGCAAAACTCGCAGCCTTCTATGCAACGCCTCTTCACAGAAGGGAATCGCTGATCATTTTTGATGAAGTTCAACAATACCCGAGAGCACGCCAGCTCATCAAATATCTTGTAGCGGATGGCCGGTTTGATTACCTTGAGACAGGGTCGCTGATTCGGCTGAAAAAGAATGTCCAAGATATCATTATTCCTTCGGAAGAGGATCACATTGAGATGTTTCCGCTGGATTTTGAGGAATTTCTCTGGGCAATGGGAGACGAGGCCACATATCCACTGATTCGGCATTGTTTTGAAGCAAAGCAACCCCTTGGCGCAGCACTTCACCGGAAGATCATGAATGACTTTCGTCAATACATTCTGGTTGGGGGGATGCCTCAGTCCGTTCTTGCTTACATGAATGGCAAGGACTTCGAGGCATCCGATGTTGCCAAACGCAGGATTCTGAAGCTGTATCATGAGGATGTGGCAAAATTTGCAGAGGGATATGAAGATAAAGTGTTTGCCGTATTCGATGGCATTCCAGGTCAGCTTTCAAAAAAAGAAAAGAAATACAAGCTTTCGTCTCTCGGAAAGCAGGCTCGTTTTCGCACTTATGAGGATTCATTTGTGTGGCTGAATGAAGCCATGATAGTAAATACCTGCTTCAATGCAACGGATCCTCATGTTGGGCTTGCGCTGAGTGCTGATAACGCCACGCAGAAGTGTTATATGGCAGATACCGGATTACTTGTAACGCACACTTTCCAGGATAAAAAATACACAGACAATGAACTTTATCGTGCGATTCTCTTCGATAAACTGAATATCAACGAAGGAATGCTGATGGAAAACATTGTTGCACAGATGCTTCGCCATAGCCGTTCGCGCCTGTACTTTTATTCCCGTTCCGACAGCCAAAACCGGGAAAACCACATGGAAATCGACTTTCTAATTACCGAAGGGAAAAAGATTGCTCCAGTAGAGGTTAAATCCGGCAATTATCGCTCCCATTCCTCTTTAGATAAATTTCGAAAACACTTCTCATCTGTAATTGGCAATTCCTATATTCTCTACACCAAAGATGTTATGATCAAAGACGGCATCATTCATCTGCCCCTGTACATGGCAGAATTGTTATGATATGAGGGAGCCTTGTAAATTTTTACAAGGCTCCCTCCGTATATAACGAGGTGCTTTTGCACCTTCTGAATTACCTTGCCAGCCTCAGAATCAGTTCCTCCACATCCTCCGTAGGCTTTCCGGCATTCAGCAGCTTATTGCGCCAGCGAAGAAGGATGCTGCGGGCATAGTGGGCTTCCTGCGGCGTCAGGGTCAGGACGACTTTGTCACGCTTGCGAAAGAACATAGCGGGCACCTCCGTTTTTTCTCCAGTGTAGCCGGAGGGGACGACGGCGTCAACTGTGCGAATCAGCGCTCCCGGCCCCGTTCCTTTTGCTTCACCTCCAGCACAGACCCGCAGGCCCTTTCATACTCCATGTCGGTGATGAGCCCGGCCTTGTAGTCCATATAGGTGGCTGCCGCCTGTGCGTCCTTGATGGCACGGATCAGGGTTTCAGGCTTGTCCCGGATGGACTGGATCCAGGCCTGAACGTAGGCCTTGTGATTATCGAGGTGCTGGGGCGTGGCCGTTACGTCCAGATCCACGCCCATAAAACAGGAGCACATTTCCGCAACCAGCTCCTCATAGGCATACTGTGGCGTGCCGAACAGGGCACCCTGCGGCCGGTTCAGGCGATTCGGGTGGCCGGTGGAATGGGACAGCTCATGGAGCGCCGTGGCGTTGAAGGCATACTCACTCTGGAAAGAGCCGGGCGTGGGCAGATGGATCTTATCCTGCATGGGCGAGTAGTAGGCCTGATCGCCGCCGTCGGTCAGAATCTCCACGCCCATACCGGCGCTGAGCTTTCCGATCAGCTCATCGGGGGTGATGTCGCTTTCCTGCACCGCAGGCAGCTCCGGCATTCCCTCAATGTCGCAGGCGTTGAACACCGCCGTATAGCGGGTGGACAGCTTGAACTCCGTCTCACTGCGCCCGTCCCGGAGCTGCTGCTTGTACTGCTCCCAGGTCAGGGCCTTTTTGTCCTTGAGGTCGTAGGGATACCAGTATTCCACATAGGTGGCCTTGGAGCCTTTCTTCAGGTGCCAGTTTTGCTTGGGGTGGTATTTGCCGTCCTGATCCATGATCTGCACCATGGTCACCCAGCGGGGATCGTCATAGCCCTTCATCATGGAAATGAGGCTCAGCCAGAAGGCGTTGCAGCCTCGGTAACAGGCCTTGGTGATGCCGTTCTGGGGCGCACTGCCGCCGCTGCCGCGCCACTCCTTCTGCCATTCCAGCCCCTTTTCCTCCAGCACATGGGCAAAGGTATCGGCCAGTTCTGCACGGTATTCGTCCTTATTCTTCGGTCTGCTCATCGGTTATTATCTCCCATTCCTCCGGGGTGAGGGTATCCTCATCCACAAAAACGATTTCTTTCTTCATCGGGTATCATTCCTTTCTCTCGGTTTTTTGCTGGGCACATCCTCAATGGAAAATCCGTTCGGAGGCGGATCCATTTCTTGCAGAAAATCCTTAGAAATCGTCTTGCCGTCCCGGTCTCTATGGAAGTATTTCTGATCTTCCCGAAATCAAAGCAGGCGCAGCAAGAGCTTGGGCAGGAGCTGGCAAAGTTCCAGTCCGAGCAGGTGCTGAAATCCATCCAAAAGCTGCCCTGCTCCACGGAGCAGAAGCTGGAACTGGTAGACGCCGCCGTGAAGCATCTGAAAGCGCAGCAATAATACATAGCAAACGGGCAGACCGGCATTCAACGCCGGTCTGCCCGTTTTTCATATGTTTCTCGCTGAATTTGGCCCCATAAGGTTCATATCCAGCAGCGTTTCCACCGGCACTTCAAAAAGCTGCGCGATTTTCTCCATGTGCTCCGGCGGATAGAGGTCCTTGCCGTATTCCTCATAGTGGACGTAGGTGCTCCGGTCTATCCCAGCGTAGTCTGCAACGTCTCTCTGCCGCAGTCCTTTCTGGTAGCGAAGCCAGCGCAGCTTGTCCGCTGTTTCGGTGATTTCTGAGAAGTCCGAGAACTGCAAATTGAACTTCTCCGCGTCCTGAAACTTGTGCGGCAGTATCACCGGAAATTGAAGAATCTGGAGCGGGGCTACCTTTACTGCACCCGATACATTGGAAATCAGAATATAGCAGCGGGCTCCCACTCTCGCCAGCAGGCGCCATTTTGCCTCAAAAGGCACCCGTTCCGCCACCTGCAAGGCCGTTTCTTCTGTTAGGTTAGTATAGCATTTTAAAAGGAACACAAGGGAAGAATCTGAAAAAATATTGGATCGGTGATGCACCTGATTGGACAGGCGTGATACATAAACAGGCAACCAGGAAGTCCCTTTTTTGAACAGGGCCAGATCGTGCAGGCAGCATGATCTAAACGGGATGGCCCCCCTACGCACTCATCGGAAACAGTTGTATATCCGGCTCGGCTGGGATGTTTTTGTAGAATAAGCCAATAACACAGCAGCCCTCACGGCATAACCGTGAGGGCTGCTGTGCAGCTATATGTCCTCAGGCTTGGAAATGGCCGCAAAGGACTTTTTTTCATTTTGTTCATCAAGGGAGAGGATGCGCACCTCCAGACCGGTAATATAATTATCCGGGTGTCCCTCGCAGCACTGATCCACGATATTGGGGGTGATAACACAGTCATCCACCGGCAGCTTCCGGCAGTAAGCTTCACCAAACAGGCGGTCGATAGAGTCCTGAATGGTGAGATACGGTCCGTAGTGATAGCCGCAGAGATAGTCCCCGGCGGGGATATAGGAAACAGGCTGGTCGGCCATCAGGTCCGGCAGGCGGCGGGCCTCGGCGGGAGTATCTTCATAGAGGTAGGCGCCGAACCATTTTCTCTGTCCCTGATAAAAGCCTACGGTGGGATAGAAGTAAAACAGCTCATGGGTAAAGAGGTTGATTTCCTCGCCGATGTGCAGAAAGGCCCGGCGCGGGAAGGAGCGGACATAGAATTTATCCCGCTGGCTGACCGCCTGTTCCCTCTCGATAAACTCCACCTTCTGCTGGATGATTTGGATGGTGGCATTCAGCTCATCGCATTGACGGCGCAGCTGCTGCGCCTGCCGGGAGAGCATTTGCAGGTTATCACGAAGACCGTTGCTGTGGAGAAAAGCCTTGATCTGGGCAAGGGAGTAGTCCAGTCGCCGCAGGTATCGGATTGTGGCCAAGGGATAGACCTGATCGAAGTGGTAAAAGCGGCGGTTGTTTTCGCTGTTGCGCACCTGCGGCACCAGCAGGCCCTTGGCGTCATAATGGCGCAGCAGCTGGACATCCATGTTGAAAATGTCGGCAAGCTCCCCGATGGTCAAAAATTCTTTCATAAAAAACCTCCCATTTTTCCGGGGTATAACAGCAGGATTTTGTGAGAACACCAGAAAATCCGGAAAAATCAAAATTAGGGCTTGAACCTATAACCGTTATAGGTTGTAGGGTGAGTATATCATTTTTGAAGCAGCTTGACAAGTATCTGGATGGAGGGATCTCATGCAAACCTATTTGAAGAATGGCTACATCGTCTCCATGGATCAGCAGGACACCGTTTTTGACGGCGGCGGCGTGCTGGTGGAGGATGACCGCATTACGGCGGTCGGTAAGGTTGACCCCAGGCTGGTGAAGCCCGATGCGGAGGTCATTGACCTGCAGGGCAAGTATGTACTGCCCGGGTTTGTGAACACTCACGTACACACCTCCCAGCAGATTTCCCGGGGCGTAGGCGATGATGTTGATTTCATCTGCTGGCTTCATGACCGGATGTGGCCCTTTGAGAGCAACATGACGGAGGAGGACTCTTATGTATCCACGCTGATGACCAGTCTTGAGCTGATTCGCTCCGGCGTGACCTCCTTTGCAGAACCGGGCGGACAGTTCGTCTCCGGCATGGCCCGCGGTACGGCGGAATCCGGTCTGCGCGGTAAGCTGGCCAAATCTGTGATGGACTGCGGCGAGGGACTGCCGAAAATCTGGCAGCGCACCACGGAGCAGGAGCTGGAGCAGCAGGTGGTGGATCTGGAGAAATTCCACAATACCGCCGACGGAAGGGTACAGGTATGGTTTGGCCTGCGCACCATTTTCAATAACACCGATGAGTTGTGCGTCCGCACCAAGGAACTGGCGGATAAATACGGCGTTGGCATCCACATGCATGTGGCTGAGGCCAAGGAGGAAAAAGAATATACCTACGCCCGCTGGGGTGAGGGCACGGTGAAGCACCTGGAGCGGCTGGGCGTGCTGGATAAGAATTTGCTGGCCGTTCACACAGTATGGCTGACGGACGAGGAACTGGAACTATTTAAGAAGCGGGAGGTAAAGATTTCTCACAACCCGGCTTCCGCCATGCGCGTGCTGGGCTTTGCACGGATCCCGAAGATGCTGGCTATGGGGCTGCGGCCCTCCATCGGTACGGACGGCGCGTCCTCCTCCAACCACATGGACATGGTGGACGAGATGTGGCTGACCAGCCTGATCCACAAGGGCTGGCGTCTGGACCCCACGGTGGTTCCCTCGCAGGATATTCTGCGGATGGCCACCAAGTGGGGCGCCCGCGCACTGCTGGACGAGGACCTGTCCGGCAGTCTGGAATGCGGCAAGAAGGCGGACCTGATCGTCATTGACCCCCACGGTCCGTCGATGATGCCGGTGAACGACAAAATCGCCGCCCTAGTAACGGCCATGCATTCGGCCAATATCCAATCCACCATGTGCGACGGCAAGTGGCTTATGCGGGACCGGAAGATCCTGACCCTGGACGAGGAGGCCATCCTGAAGGAGGCCTGCGACCGGGCCAAGGCCATCTATAAGCGAGCGGGCATTGAGCTGCCGGACCGCTTCCCGGTGGTGAAGGTTTAACGGGTTTCCAACGGTGCGGGGCACCAGAACATAGAAGCAGCAAGCGGAATTATGCGTTTAGTATGGAGGTACAGCATGAATCAGAAATTACTGTCCGTTGCGAAGGGTGAGACTCCGGCCGATCTGGTGATCCGGAACGGCAAGGTGGTCAATGTCTATTCCGGTGAGATCTATGACGGCGGCGTGGCCATCTGCGGCGACACCATCGCTGCCGTGGGCGATGTGGAATACTGTATCGGCGAGGGCACCCGGGTGGTGGATGCGGAAGGAAAGTATCTGACCCCTGGCTTTCTGGACGGGCATATCCATCCAGAAAGCTCCTCGCTGGCAATCCGGTCCTTTGCCGAGGCGGTGCTGGCACACGGCACCACCGGCATTATGACAGACCTGCATGAGGTGGGCGTGGTGTCCGGGTTGGAGGGCATCGAGGCCATCCTGAAGGAAGCAGAAGCCACAGACCTAAAAATTTACTTTGTGGTGCCGTCCCACGTACCGTTTTCTCCCAATCTGGAAACCAGCGGCGGACGCTTTAATCCGGAGATTATCCGCAAGGCTCTGAAGCGCCCAGATGCGGTGGGCCTGTCCGAGTGTGTCGGCCCCTATATCACAGCCGGGTTCCCCGATCTGCTGGAGTCCTTTGACACAACGCTGTCCATGCCCGGCAAGACCCTGCAGGGCCATCTGCCGGATATGTACGGCCCGGCCATGAGCGCCTGCATTGCCGCCGGTGTGTCCACCGACCATGAGTCCTTCTGCGAAAAGGATGTGTTCGAGCGGCTGCGCAACGGCTGCCATCTGATGATGCGCGAGGGCAGCGCCGCTCGGAATATGCCGGTACTGCTGAAGACCGTGATGGAAAATCATCTGGACACCGCCATGGTCAGCATCGTCACCGACGACCTGCACACGGTGGACCTGCAGGAGCGGGGCCATCTGGACGACTCGCTGCGCACGGCCCTGGGCATGGGTCTGGACTTTGTCAAGGCCATTCAGATGGTCACCGTCAACTGCGCACGGGCTTTCAATCTGGACCGAGAAATCGGCGGACTGGCACCCGGACACCGGGCAGACGTCAACATCACCACCGGCCCGGAGGATTTCCGCGTGCTGACCACCTTCGCCGGCGGCCGCCAGATCACAGACAACGGCAAGCTGCTGGTGCACTATGAGACGGCAGAGCATGAGCCCTGTGTGCTGAACACCATGCACCTGAAAAACCCCATCACGGCGGACAGCTTCAAGATCCATGCCCCTGCAGGCGCCAAGAAGGTGAAGGCCCTGGTGATGGATACGCTGCCCTACATGCCCTTCACCAATCGCCGGGACGTAGAGCTGCCGGTTGTGGACGGCGTGGTGCAGTGCGATGTGGAGCAGGATGTGCTGTATATTGCCCAGGTAGAGCGTCACGGCAAGAACGGCAATGTGGGCAAGGCCTTTATGGGCGGCTTCCACATCCGGGGCGGCGCCATGGCTTCCTCCGTGGGCCACGACAACCACAACATCATTGTCATGGGCGACAGCTTCGAGGACATGGCGCTGGCGGTGAACCGCTGCGTGGAACTGGGCGGCGGACAGGTGATCGTCCGGGACGGCAAGGTGGCCGCCGAGGTGGCGTATCCCATCTGCGGCTTGCTGAGCGACCTGCCCCTGGATGAGCTGGCGGAGAAGAAGAAGGAGCTGAACCGGGTGGCCCATGAAATGGGCACGGAAATCGCCATTCCCTTCATGTTCCTCAGCTTTATCTGTCTGGCAGCTATCCCTGCTTACGCCATCACCGACTGCGGATTCATTGATGTGGTGCAGCAGAAGGTCATCGACCCCATTCTGGAGGTCGTGGAATAAAACCGAATCCCCCAAAACCCAACTTGCAAAAGAGCACAGAGAGGAGCAACATGAAAAACGATTTTTTTAAGCTGAAGGATCACGGTACCACCGTCCGGCGGGAGGTGCTGGCGGGTATCACCACCTTTATGACCATGGCCTATGTGCTGGCAGTGCAGCCCTCCGCCATCTGCGGCTTCGGCCCCGATCCCTATATCACGGATATAAACGGCGTGGTGATCAGCAAGTCAGCGCTGCTGGTGATGTGCGCACTGGTCAGCGGCATCATCACCCTGTTTATGGGCCTGTATGCCAATCTGCCGCTGGCGCTGTCCACCGCCATGGGCAGCAACTTCATTCTCGGCGGGCTGGTCAACAGCGGCACGGTATCCTTCGGCTGGGCCATGGCGCTGCTGCTGTGCTCCGGTATCCTGTTCATTCTGGTGACAGTTCTGGGTGTGCGGAAAATGGTGGTGGATTTGCTGCCGAAAAACCTGAAGATCGCCATACCAACCGCCGTGGGCTTCTTTATTGCCTATCTGGGCTTTAAAAACACCGGCCTTGCCACTTTCAGCGACAGCGGTCTGGCTTTGGGCGATTTTACCCAGCCTGCGGTGCTGCTGGCCTTGATTACCCTGGCAGTGATGGGCGTGCTGACGGCCTACAAGGTGCGCGGCGCTATTCTGATCGGCATCATTGTCGGCACCATCATCAGCATTCCTATGGGCGTGTCTACGCTGCCTGCTGCGCTGGTGTCCCTGCCGGATATGAGCGAAATCGGCAACCTGGTGCTGTGCTACGACTTCAAGTCCGTGCTGGCAGACATCCCCGGCGCGCTGGTATGGATCTTCATCCTGTTCACCAGCGACTTCTTTGCTACCTTCGGCGCGCTGATTGCCGTGGGCGCCCAGACCAATATGCTGGACGAGGACGGCAACTTCCCCCAGATCGAAAAGCCCTTCCTGGTGGATGCCGTTGGCACGGTGGTGGGCTCCGGCACCGGATGCACCACCATCTCCACCTTCATTGAATCCACCATCGGCGTGGAAGCAGGCGGCCGCACGGGTTTGACGGCGATCGTCAGCGGCGGGCTGTTCCTGGTGTGCATTTTCCTGTCCCCGCTGTTTCTGATGATCCCCACTGCCGTGACCGGCGTGGCGCTGATCTTCGTGGGCTTCTCCATGCTGTCGGGCTTTACGAAGCTGGACTTCTCCGACTTCAAGAGCTGCTTCGGTCCCTTTGTAATGATCCTGTTCGGCACCTTCACCGGCGACATCGCCGCGGCAATCTGCCTGGGCGTGCTGACGGACGTGCTGATCAAGGTGCTGACGGGCGATGCAAAGAAGGTCCACCCGGTGCTGTATGTGCTGTGCATCCCGCTGGTGCTGTACTTCATCGTGTAAATAATCGGATAACAAGTCAGCTTTCCGGCATACCTGGATGAGCAGGTCTGATTGTGCGGAGTAGCGCAGCTTACGCTGCGCTACTCCGGTTTTTATTGGGATACGTACGTGGTTATAAAAATGGATGCATCGGTCAATCACGCCGTTCGTTCTTTAGAATGCCTCAGGTTTATGTGTAGATTACTGCCAATTGCGTTTCAATATCCCACTTTTGAGATACAGCGTTGAGCCTTATTTGTATAGTTAACAACTTGTGCCGGCCATTCTGCTACCCCCAGCCAATGTTTTTGAACGCATTCAATAACCATTCGTAGTTTGGAATTTTACGTTTCAAATTATTAGAAAATTCTTGCAGTAATTCGTCAGAATAGGAATCTTCCAACATGCGAGCATACTTGAATACGACATCTTCCAACTTATTCGACTTTTCTTCGCTGATGATAGTATCTCCGATATTGACATCTAACGCAACGCAGATCCGATTGAGCACGGACAGCGTGACTTCCTCATCCCGCCGCAGCCGGGTCATGGTGTTTGGCGCGATACCTGCCGCTTTGCGCAGATCGGCCTTGCTCATCTTCTTATCGACAAGCAGCTTCCAGAGCTTGTTACACGAAATAGCCATTTCCGTTCGACCTCCGGCTACAAATGTCGTTCTTATTATTCCTTGACCGCATTGTCTTCGCTGTCCGGCACATAGACCGCGCTGTAGGTGTGGAAAGCCAGACATCGGGCAATGTTAGCGGCATCCTTTCTGTCGGTCTTGACCCGGTTTGTATTGGTAATGCCCATGGTGGTCGGCGCGAGGATGATGCATTTGACACCGTGGTCGATGAGCTGATGATAGAGCGAATAACCGAGACACCCGGCCTCATATCCGCAGATGAATTCCACTTCTTCCGGATATTTCCTGCGCACCTGCTCCGGATATTTCAATATAAGCCTGTAGTCGGAGGGTGCCGTCTGCCGGTATTCGACCTTATCCCTGTCAAAGCTGTAGCAGCAAAGTGTGTAGTTTTCTTTATGGACATCCATTCCTACATAAAGTATACTGTTCATCGTGGCCTCCCATTGTATGCGGTAATCCCTGTTGCTCTGCCTTCCATTGTCAGTATACAGGTAAATCCGCGTCCCTACAATGGTGAGGTCACTTCATATTATCTACCCTCCCATATCTCATATCCGCAGATCATGGTGTCCCCGCTTTTTCGAAAGCGGGGACATTTTTTCTTCTCCGATACTTAAAAAACGGCAGAGAAATGTCCGTTGTATAGTAGGGGGTTTTTGAAAAAGGGTGCCAAGTTTTTGGAGAAAAATGTCCGTTGTATTGTGAAAGGAGTGTTTTATCATGCCAGACCGCACGCGGCCCATCCGCAAAGAAATATGCCTGAATGAGCAGGAAATGAGCGTAGTTCGCCACAAGATGAATCAACTCGGCACCCGCAACTTCGGCGCGTATGCCCGGAAAATGCTCATCGACGGCTACATCATCAAGGTGGACTACACCGAGCAAAAGAAGCTGGCCGCTGCCGTCAGCAGAGCTGCTTCAAACATCAACCAGATCTGCCGCCGTATCAACAGCACCGGGCACGTTTATGAAGATGACGTTGTCGAGCTGAAAGCGCGGCAGACTGAAATCTGGGAGCTGCTGAAAATGCGGCAAAAGGACGAGCTTTGACCACAACGGGTTTTTCCGTGTGTGGGTTTTCCGTCACCGGTTTTCCGGACGGTGGACAAGCTGACGCTCCGGAGCGTACCACAACCGGATTTC
>ENA-ORRL01001831-ORRL01001831.1-human-gut-metagenome-genome-assembly--contig:-NODE-1831-length-14475-cov-2.991331_pt1 | contig 14475 bp, 7 predicted proteins | sample MGYA00242175_ERZ509134 | MGnify/ENA primary metagenome ERZ509134 (study PRJEB26280, sample SAMEA2338660) | human gut metagenome | biome: human gut; feature: human-associated habitat; material: faeces... | reverse complement strand
CTATCAAACAGGGCAAACACCTGTTTGTCTATCGGGACGAGCTGGACAAATGGCTGGAGAGCGGAAGGAAAGGCCAGGTGCCTTTAAGCATCGAGGAAGAACACGAGCAGATGCTTGCTGCGACAAGGCACAAGGCAAAACCAAGAGAGTTGTAGGGATATGGAAAAGATAAACAACAATATTCCTACTCCAGAGGAACTGAAAGCCTTCATAGATGAATCGGTCATCAGTGTAACCGGGACATACGAGCAAGCCGCATCCGTGCTGATGGTGGATGATTCCGTAATCGGGACTCTGGGGAACTTCAGCGCATCCATTGGAAAAGCCAAAAGCAAAAAGACCTTCAATGTCTCGGCTATTACTGCGGCTGCACTGATAAACGGCACGGTGTTACATTACCGTGCCTGCTTCCCGGAGGACAAAAGAAAGATCCTCTACATTGACACTGAACAGGGGAAAAACCATTGTCAGATTGTCCTGAATAGAATCCTAAGACTGGCTGGACTACCGAAAGGTAGTGATGCCGACAATCTGAAAATGCTGGCACTCCGGAAATATTCGCCCGAAGTGCGATTGGCAATAACGGAACAGGCAATCGGCATGATACCCGACTTGGGACTGGTCATCATTGATGGCATCCGTGACTTCGTCTATGACATCAATTCGCCCGGTGAATCCACCGAAGTAATATCCAAACTCATGCGGTGGACTGATGACAGGCAAATACACATCCATACCATCCTACATCAGAACAAGAATGATGAACACGCACGGGGACATGTCGGCACGGAACTGAACAACAAGGCGGAAACCATCATGCAGATTGAAGCAGACAAGGACGACAAGTCCATAAGCGTGGTGGAAGCCTTACATATCCGCGAACGTGAGTTTGAATCTTTTGCTTTCCGGATAAACGATGAATGCCTGCCCGAAACGGTGGAGTTCTACCAGTCCCAAAAACGACAGGCAGGACGGCCATCCAAAGAACCATTCGACCCTTACAAGGAAATCCCGGAGGATATGCACCGTTCCGCTCTAAACGCCGCTTTTGAGGACGGTAATATCAACGGCTATGACAACTTGCTCGAACAGTTGAAAGAGGGCTACGGACGGCAAGGCATAAAACTGGGACACAACAAGGCTGTAAAAATTGCTACATTCCTGAGCAACAAGCGAATGGTTGTAAAAGAAGGCAAAGAATACAGGTTCAACCGAGATTTCCATTATTGAGCCATATCGTAAAACTCCATTGGTTTGACATTTCCCGACTTTACTTTATTGCCGGGGTGTAGATATGAGAATAAAGCAAAGTGATGGCAGGTTTCACCATGCAGGTGCAATCTGCCATTTTCCTTTTGTATGTACGCTGGTATCCGGACAGCCCTCGTGTTGTTTGAGATGTGGAATCAATCCGTTCCGGGCTTGCCCGTATGCCACTAAAATCATTTCGAGGGAGCCTAATACCCCACTCGCCTTTCGGCGGCGGGATGCGTGCCACTCAAAACAGCAAGCTGGGCACGGAAAAATCATTGTCTGCATTGGACAGGATACAGAAAAGCCTATCTCTCGTGTAGCCGACTAAGACGCTTGTATTTTGCTCATATTTTCGGATAAAACTTTAACCGAATTGTGCTTTCAAAGGACTGTTGGTTTAGGAGTAAATGTACATCAAAAACTCCATTGATACCTAAGCGGAAAATCATCACTAAGTTTACGAAACTATTCGGCAAAACATTGTACAGTCCCATGTCTTGCCTATTGTATATGGTGTTGATTTTGTCTTCCCCTATTTTCGGGCCCGGTTTGCCGTGCCTATACTCAAACTCTCTATCGGAACCAAACAGTAAATGACCAATACGCATACCACATCCACTTCTACTAAGATTGGCTCATGTTATGGGTAGGCTTCTATCATGGCTTTGGTAGATGAGATTTCATAGATTGGATAATCTTTGCCATGATTAACTTTGAAAATCTGGCAAACACAGAAACGGCCTCTGGCATAGTTAGTTGATGCATCTGCACAATATGTCCAATTTAACAATGTCAGAAGTCCATCCCAGTACTTTGCTCAAACTGGCAGCAGCGTATTAGAACAGATGAAAACTCAGATTAAATCTGGCAAATTAAACTAATACTTTTATAAAGTCATATTTCAAAATAACCATTGGCCTCTCTGTAAAACATATCGGGACCATTTTTAAATCTATATTTTGTCGCTGCTTGTTTAAAATATACTGATGGATATTCAATATCTCGTGGATTTTTATTTTCTTTGTATCCAGTTTGATATATGTTAAAATGAATTTGAAACAAATTAATCGTATTAAGGTAGTTTTAGTTGAACAAAACCGAACAAGTAAATGGCTCTCAGAGCAATTAAATGTTTCATCAACAACGGTTTCTAATTGGTGCAGGAATTCAAATCAACCAGACCTTCAAACATTGCTAAGAATTGCAAATTTGCTCGATGTAGAGCCAGGTGAGTTATTGACAGATAAGAGAGGTGCCAAATATGATAAATGATGACAATCTGGCTCTTCTCTACGGAAAGCCATTCCCTTCTACTAGGACTGGAGCTCTGTTTAATGCATTCTCTTATCCGACTAAAATTTCCCCAGAAGCTATTGCTTTGTTTATTGCTTGCCACACAAATGTTGGGGATACAGTTTTTGACCCTTTTGGCGGCAGTGGAACCACAGGTATTGCTGTGAAATTGTGTGATAAGCCGTCACCTGAATTGTTGAAAATGGCAAAGCAATATGGAGTTTCACCAGTTTGGGGTTATCGTAAGGCAATAATATACGAATTAAGCCCCATTGCATCGGCGATAGGGAATGTCATGTGCAATACGTCATCTAAGCTTTTTGTAGAGTATGCTACAAAACTAATTGATGAAATAGAGGCAGAGAATCCTAACATTTATAACATAATTGATTCTGATGGTGAAGAAGGAACCATCAGATATATCATATGGACAGATGGTGTTATTTGTCCTAATTGTGGAAAAGAAAACAAGTATTCTGATGTTGCCATAAAATACTCTCCAATAGAGTTTATAGATAAGTGCACATGCCGCTACTGTAATGCCCAATTTAATATTAATGAGGCTTTACGCTCTCATGGTCTACAAAGCGATCCTGTTCTAAACTGTAAAGTCGATGCAAAATTCAGGTATCCATTTAAGATATATGGCACCACAGGTAAAAAGAAATGGAGCAGACTTGCAACAAATGATGATTGGTTGTCCTATCAAAGAATGATAGAAAAACTTGATTTCTCTGATGTACCTATTAAAAAAATTCAATGGGGCGACCTGTATCGAACCGGATATCATTTCGGTATAGAGCATATTCATCAGTTTTATACTTTAAGAAATGTATTTGTATTATCAAAACTTTGGAAAAAAGTGTCAGAATATCCAGCTAATATTCAACAAGCTTTGAAAGTTTTTTTATTAAGCTATAATCAGAGCCATTCAACATTGATGACGAGGGTCGTTGCAAAAAAGAATAACAAAGATTTTGTGTTAACAGGCGCACAACCAGGTGTCTTATACATCAGCAGCCTTCCCGTTGAAAAGAATATATTGAATGGGTTGCGAAGAAAAATCAAGACTTTTAGTGAAGGCATTAAGATTTTAGAAAGCTCAACTAGTGAGGTTTGTTTTGTATCTGGAAGCAGCGTGTCTACTTCCATCGCATCAAACTCTATTGATTATGTGTTCACAGATCCTCCATTTGGAGGCTATATCCCGTATTCAGAAATCAATCAGATTAATGAATTATGGTACGGGGTCAAAACAGATGTGTCAGATGAGGTTATCATAAATGGGACACAAGGCAAATCTTTGATTGAATATCAGAAACTAATGTCAAACGTGTTCGCTGAGATTAGTAGATGTATTAAAGTCAACGGTCAATGCACTGTTGTATTCCACTCCGCAAAATCAGCCATTTGGCGTGCAATTATTAAAGCATACCAGACAAACGGTTTCTCTGTTTCAAAAACCGGTATTTTAGACAAAGTTCAAGCAAGTTTTAAACAAGTGAATTCTACTATTACTGTAAAAGGAGACCCCCTTATTCTGCTTGCTAAACGCACAAAATGTACAGTAACGGAAAATTATGCTTCTGATGTATGTATTGCTGAACAAATATTAAAAAGTCATCAATCTGAGAATAAAGGAAAAGAAAAATCCGAAAGGATGTTCTCCGAATATATTGCGGAATGTATAGAAAAAGGTATTACTATCACTCTTGACGCCGAGTATTTTTTCAATCATGAATAGTCTAAAACAAAAATACCTAGGTCAGTATTTTTCTGGTAGTGCTGTGGCCCGATTATTATTCGAGCTGATAGACACTACCCAGGTGTATTCTGCAATTGACCCTATGTGTGGGAGTGGCGACTTGCTTGTTCCGTTTGTTGAAAAGGAAATATCAGTCGTCGGAAATGAAGTTGATTTGGAGGCTGTTCAAATGTGTCAAGCAAGGATGCCACATGCCGAAATATGGAATTCAAATAGTTTTTCGATAAATACATTATCAAGATTCAATAAGAGTGGTTATGACCTTGTAATAACTAACCCTCCTTATGTTCGATATCAATTACAGGCAAACGCAAAAGAGTATTTGTCGCATGAATGGCTATTAATGGATGATATTATTCGGAATCTAAAAGAATATGCAGAATCCACAAAGTCTTTAAATGAAGGCGAAAGGCAATTAATCATTGAGGAACTAGGCCGGATCTCGGGGCTTTCTGACTTGGCTGTTCCATCATGGATATTGTGCATGATGCTTGTAAAAAATGGAGGTCAATTGGCTATAGTATTACCGACAACATGGCTGACAAGAGAGTACTCAGCTCCAGTTAAGAATATTCTTTCAAAACTATTTGAAATTGACTATGTTGTCAATGACGCAAACTCAACATGGTTTTCTGGGAAAGCACAGGTTAAAACTTCATTGTTGCTTGCTCATCGTAAAACTAAAAGGGAAAAGTCCTGGCTATCATATGTTGATCTATATAAGTTAGCTGGAACAAAAAGTTGCCTGACGGCCAACTTACCTAGCACGGAAATTCGAGATTTGTTTAGCAATGAAATATTTATTGATAATCGATTATCAGTTAGAATGGTATCCCAAGATGCATTTATTGGTTCCAGCAACGATTCTAGCTGGCTATCTTTACTTGGCAGATTGGCAAATAAAGATTCATTGATAAAAATTGGTGAGAATAAGATTGAATTTGGCCAAGGCCTACGTACTGGAGCAAATTCGTTTTTCTATGTTCAGGATCCACAATGCGAGTCTAAGTATTATTTGGATGTAATTCAGAATCAGCGTAGTTTGGGTACAAGATTCACGACTAACGCTGGAAGTTGCAAACTATTATATATACAAGACTCCGTCACAAATCGTGATTTCAGTACTCTGGAACCTAAATTTGCTAAACATTATAAATCCTTACCATATGAAATCAGCGAATACATCGAGAGGAAATCTCAGGAAAAGAAAGGTGAAATATTATTGCCAGAACTTTCCTCTGTAAGGACTAACATTACCAAATCTGACAGGAAACGCCCACCAAGGTTTTGGTATATGCTTCCTCCTTTGACACAAAGGCATACTGCAAAGTTGTTTTTACCAAGAGTCAATGGCGATAAGCCTATTGTAAGGTACAATTCAAACGCACTAGTTGTTGATGCAAATTTCATCACAATATGGCCATCTAACAACTCTAGGTTTAACGAATATAGCCTTCTCGCTTTACTTAATAGCACATGGTGCTCAGTGCAATTTGAAGAGCTCGGTAGTGTTATGGGAGGTGGAGCACTTAAACTTGATGCTGCACAAATCCGTAATATTCTTATTCCATACTTTTCCGATAAAGATATAGATGCTTTATCATCATTGGGTAAAAAGCTATCTAGACAGCAGATTAGCAATAAAAGTGTTATTGTTGAAATAGATTCTTGCATTCTTCAAGCAATGAATACTCCGGATATAAATTGGGCTATGGAACAATTAGAAATATATCGTCAATATCATATTAATCAAAGGCGTCATGAACGAAATAGCTATTAAATATGCCAAAGAGTTTATTTCTAAGGCTTTGGCTTTACGAGACTCTCATCAAAAAGAGGATATTCTTCGATACAATCAAGTTTCTTATTTGAAGTTGATGTTTGACCCAGATACCAAATGGGTTCGCGACCATATTGATGGAAGTGAAAAAAGTGTACATCTTATCAGAGGAAACCGGCATGTGGTTGGGTTTGTTGATAGTTGTATTGACTCTATCGCAATCGAATATGAAAAAGACCTGCGAGTTCAAACAATATTTGATGAAGGATTTAGGCAGGTAAAGGAATATTGCGCCTCGCTAGTACGTGATCACGTGGATATAAACATGATTATCGGAATTCTGTCTGATACCCTTTCTTGGCATGTATATTCTGTTAATCCTACGCCAGGCTTACCTGTTGAAAGTTACAACGAAGATAATATTGAACTGATAGAAATTGACAGCCTTGATATTAAAAAGCCTTCAGATAAAGAAGCTTTACTTTTATTGGATTTTCTACCCAAGTATCTGGGAAGAGTCGAATCTAGATTTGTAACTGGGGAAAACTTATACAAAGATTTTGGCCTCACCAGTGAATATAGTACTCCATATTTGCAAGAAATATCGGTCTTTGTAAGAGAAGCTATTTCTGCCAGACCCAATTATTTTCAGATGGTGCAAAACTTATGGCATAGTTTTGTCGAGGGTTTGGATTCCACTGATTCTTCGGAGGATACCTATATTTCAGAGTATTATATTTCTAATCTTGGGAAATTGTTATGTGCTAATTTTATTGAAAAGAGGGCTTTGTTGTCTGACGACAATGAGCTTGAACAAATTATTAATGGCAGCTTCTTCGAAAATAGAGGATATCTAAATTTCGTAGAATATGATTATTTTGGATGGCTAAATGAATCTTCGTTAATTCAGAAGGTGCTCCCTATTATACACAAGATTCAGAATGAATTAGTGGTATATAATTTCCAAACGATACCGCAAGAAGATTTATTTGGAAATATTTTGGTTCAGATGTCTGAGAGATCACAACGTCTTTTACTCGGACAGGAGCTAACTCCTCAATGGCTTGCGAAGAAGGTAGTATATAAAGTGCGGGATATGATAGATGGAGAGGAACCATCATTTATCGATATGTGCTGCGGCTCGGGTTCTATGATAATTGAAACCTTGAAATCTGTGATAGACTCAATTGCTGGCGATAGAGATCCATTAATTGTAGCTGATTTATTAACTAGGGCTGCAACAGGATTTGACATTGATCCATTAGCTGTAATTTTAGCAAAAATAAACTGGATCATTACAGTTAGGGATATATCAAACAAATATGGTATTACGGCACTATCCATTCCTATTTACCATGCAGATTCATTGTTTATCAATACGCCCGTCACAAGTGGGAAAGTGTTCAATCAAGAGATTTTGCGAATGAAAATGCATGATAGGTATGTTGATCTTCCGGCATTCCTCATTTCACCTTTAAATCAAAATATTTTTGATGGTATTGTTGATACATGTTATCAGCACATCAATGAGACAAAAATAAACGATGACGTCCTCTATCGTCTCATTAATGATATTCTTAATAATCACGAGACAGAGTTAGATAAAGAGCAGATTGATGCTATTTTCCATTTTGCCTCTGATCTATACAAAAATATGTACGATCTAAATATTAGAGGTCAAAACGGCTTATGGTCTTTTTTAATTAAAAATTCATTCAGGCCGAGTTTAATAACGGCAAATTTCAATGGTATTGTGTCAAATACTCCATGGTTGGCGATGAGTAAGTTAGTCTCTAATCCTTACAAAGAAGATTTGGCAAATATGGCATCATATTATAATATTAAACCAACAGGATCAGCGTTTTTACATCTTGAGCTAGCAACAGTTTTTTTGATTCATGCTATTGACAAATTCTTGGCTGAAGATGCTGCTTTTGGATGTATCCTTCCAGAAACCATTCTTGCAGGAAAACAGCATGAGAAATTCCGTGCTGGGAATTACCGCAAGGGTACAACAACGTTGAATGTAGATATTAACGAAATCTGGAATTTGCCGAATGATACCTTCAAAAATAGAGCGATTACCATTTTTGGACGTAAGAGTCCGAGAATTCAGAAAGATGTTTTCTCAGGGCAAACTTTCTTTTCACCTGAAGAAGTACGACTTGAGCCATATCATGTGTATCACGGAGGTGATAGGACGGTATGGTCACAGTGCATTGTTTCTAGCGTGCATGGTATATTCGATGCATATCCATTCAAACAGGGTGCGGACATTTTGCCACGGTACCTAATGTTTTTTGATTTACAAAGTCGAGGAACAAATTATACGGTTACTAGCTTAAACTCCTCTAGTCGTTATGCCTACTTCTTATCTACTATGCATAAAGGGACCGACTATTCATTGCCTACATCTATGGCACATAAGAGCCTGTTCCATCCAGTAATGCTTTCGAATATTGTTACTCCTTTCTCAATATCAGAAATGCCATTAGCATTTTTACCAGTTCAAAAGGATAGCAATAATTGTTGGAGAAGGTACACGGAAGAAGAGAACGCATTACTAAACCGGACTGACCGCAATTTGATATCAACAATCAAACGAGAGTTCAGTATATTTAAAGATGACTCAACAGCTGATATATATGCCTTATCGATAAATTGGCGAAATAAGTTGTCTCAGCAAAATTTCACTAATGATGGATATCTTGTAGTATATGGAGCCGGAGGAGAATCCGTATGTGCATCATATGTAAATCTGTCCTCCTTACCGAATATTCCTGTGATTGATCAGACATTGTATTGGTGCAGAGTTGATACTGAAGAAGAAGCTGTTTATATGGTAGCACTTCTAAATAGTGAACAGTTGACTAATAGTATTTCTGCGTTTCAACCTAAGGGTCGGTTCGGAGCTCGTCATATTCATTCTTTGGCTTCTACATCGCTACCGCCATTCAATTTAGCTGATGAATCTCATCTTTCTTTAGTAAGAATAACTAAACAATTGATAAGTGAATTAAGTACTGCTTTAGAATCTACAAATTACCTAGACCCCAATAGAGGTTCTATCGCATCAAGAAGAGTAAAAATTAATAGAATACTTAAAACCCTGCCATCATATCAGGACTATAATAATGCATGTAATGAGATTTTATGATTGCTTTTTATTGGAGTTAGAGTGAATTTGAAGTGAACCCCAAAAATTAAACAAAAACTTTTGGGATTCACTTCTATGTTAACATATCAAACTTAGCAAACTGTATTTTATCGGGGAGGCTTATATTTAATTTTTCGTTTCATTAAACTAGAAGACTCGAATTAGATCCAACATCAAATCCTGTCCACTGGCCAAACATATGTTGATGTAAAATTTTACTCTAATTTTTTCTCGTTTAAATGGATTAGCAATGCCTTATATTTTATGGTTTTCACACTTTCTTGAAATAACCATCCTGTCCTTCCAGGTTAAGACCGGAAGGACAGGATAACATAACAGACTATAACTCACGTCAACACTTTAGGCCATTCGCGCCACGATCGCATCAAAGAACTCCTCAGAATTCACCGCAGTGACTTTGACTCCAGGCTCTGCCAGATTGACAAGATCCTTAGTCATAATGCCGTCGTTGATGGTCTTCAGGCATGCGTCCTCCAAACGCTGGGCGAAAGCGGACAGCTCGGGCAGATTGTCCAGCTCTCCCCGGCGGCGCAGGCCGCCCGTCCAAGCGAAGATGGTGGCGATGGGGTTGGTAGAGGTCTTCTCCCCCTTCTGCCAGCGGTAATAGTGCTGAGTTACAGTACCGTGGGAGGCCTCAAACTCCATAGTACCGTCAGGGGACACCAACACCGAGGTCATCATGGCCAGAGATCCGAAGGCGGTGGATACCAGATCGCTCATCACGTCGCCGTCGTAGTTTTTCAGGGCCCAGATGAAGCCGCCTTCGCTGCGGATGCAGCGGGCAATGGCGTCGTCGATGAGGGTGTAGAAGTACTTCAGACCCAACTGCTCAAATTTAGCCTGATAGTTCTTCTCATACTCCTCCTGGAAGATGGTGCGGAAGCGGCCATCGTACACCTTGGCGATGGTGTCTTTAGTACAGAACCACAGGTCCTGCTTCTGATTCACCGCATACTCAAAGCAGGATTTGGCAAAGTCCCGGATACTAGAATCTAGATTGTACTCTGCCGCCCACACCGCCGGGCTGTCCGACTTCTGGACAGTGAGGGTCTGCTCCTTGCCGGACACCCCCCGGAAGGACAGGGTGCACACACCGGGCTCGTCGGTGGTCATGGCCACGCTCTCATACACGTCGCCGAAGGCGTGGCGGGCCACCGTGATGGGCCGCTTCCAGGACTTTACCGCCGGCTTGATGGCATCCACCAGAATGGGGGTGCGGAACACAGTGCCGCCGATGATGGAGCGGATGGTCACGTTGGGGCTCTTCCACATCTGGGTGAGCTGGGGGTACTCCTCCATGCGCTGCTTGTTGGGGGTGATGGTGGCGCACTTCACAGCTACGCCGTACTTCTTAGCGGCCAGAGCAGAATCAATGGTCACCTGGTCCCCGGTGGCGTTACGGTTGAGCAGGGATAGGTCATAGTATTCCGTCTTCAGGTCCACATAGGGCAGAATCAGCTTCTCCTTGATCATCTGCCACAGGATTCGGGTCATCTCATCCCCGTCCATCTCCACGATGGGAGTGGTCATTTTGATTTTTTCCATAGCTCCTCCTTAAAGCTGTCACTGCTGGCGGGCCGCGTAGTAGTTCATCAGGCAGCCGTCCAGAATAATTTCCTTCTCGTCCGGGGTCAGGCCGGTGATGTGGAGCATCAGGTCCTCCACGCTCCCGTCCTTCCGGATCACCTTGGCGGGAATGTTTTCCTGCCCCTCCTCCACCGCTTTGCGGATGTTGGGCACATAGACGCAGTCCCCGTCCTCATAGGGGAAGGGCACGTTCTGGTCTAGGGTGAAGGGCAGGATGCCCCAGTTGATGCAGTTGCTGCGATAACGCTTGGTGGCAAACTCGTAGCAGATGTTGGCGAAGCCCCCCAGCACCTTCTGGCAGGAGGCCGCCTGCTCCCGGGCGGAGCCATCTCCAGGCTTGTTGGCAAAGACGCAGGAGCCAAACTGGGTATTGGCCATCAGCTTCTCCCCGTCTCCCACCGCAGACAGGAGCTTCACCAGCTTCTCGGGCTTGGAGCCTGCCCGGCGCTGTTCCTCCACCTGGGCCACCGCCTTGGCCCGGCCCACATACTCGGGCACACGGCGGGACAGGGCAAACTCGGACAGGCGGATGGGGTTGGACCGGTAGGAGGAGGTCTCCCCGGAGGGGATCAGTTCGTCGGTGGTGGTCACCGGGTCGTGAATGACCGCCGCCAGCTCCAACAGGATGTTGTCGGTGAGGGGGTACATCTTGGGCCAGTCGGTGATGTTGGGGCCCATGACCAGCTCCACCGAGGGGTCCGCCTTGCCGAAGCCGTAGTAAATTCGGTTGTCATAGACAGTCCGGTCGAAGTGATAGGGGTGGTGCTCCACAGTGTAGTCCAAGTCGGTGGCGGCGGTGATTCTGCCTCCGTTGGCCGCCGTAGCGGCAATGGACCGGGCGTCCATCAGGCACACGCCGGCAAACTGGCCCTCGCCGGGCTTGGAGCCCTCCCGATTGGGGAAGTTCCGGGTAGTGTGGCGCAGGGACAGGCCGTTGTTGGCGGGCACATCCCCCGCCCCGAAGCAGGGGCCGCAGAAGCTTGGCTTGATGATGGCTCCGGTCTCCAGCAGGGCGGCAGTGGCCCCGATGCGGGTGAGCTCCAGAGACACAGGCACCGAGGTGGGATACACCGACAGGGTGAAGGTGTCATTGCCCACGCTGCCCCCCTTCAGGATCTGGGCCGCCTCGTCAATGTTGTCAAACAGGCCGCCGGAGCAGCCGGCGATGATGCCCTGGGTTGCCCACACGCCGCCGTCGTGAATCTTGTCCCGCAACTGGATGCGGGCCTTTGGGAAACGGCGCTGTCCGTCCGCCTCAATCTCCGAGAGGATCTCGTCGGCGTTCTCCAGGAACTCGTGGATGGTGTAGGCGTTGGAGGGATGGAAGGGCAGGGCAATCATGGACTCTACCTTGTCCAGCTCAATGTGAATCATCCGGTCGTACCAGGCCACATTGCCGGGTTTCAGGGGCTTGTAGTCCTGGGGCCGCTGATGGGCTTCATAGAAGCCTTTCGTGACCTCGTCGGTCTCCCAGATGGAGGACAGGCAGGTGGTCTCAGTGGTCATCACGTCGATGCCGTTGCGGAAGTCGATGGGCAGGCTGCGGATGCCCGGGCCCACAAACTCCAGCACCCGGTTGTTCACAAAGCCGGAGGCAAAGGTAGCCTTGATGAGGGCCAGGGCCACGTCCTGGGGGCCGATGCCGTGGCGGGGCTCGCCGGTGAGGTACACCAGCACCACCTCGGGTAGATTCACATCCCAGGTACCCTTGAGCAGCTGCTTGGCCAGCTCGGGCCCCCCCTCCCCTACCGCCAGGGTGCCCAGGGCTCCGTAACGGGTGTGGGAGTCAGAGCCCAGGATCATGGCTCCGCACTTGGCCAGCTCCTCCCGGGCGTAGGAGTGGATGACGCTCTGGTTGGCGGGGACGTAAATGCCTCCGTACTTCTTGGCGGCGGACAGGCCGAACATGTGATCGTCCTCATTGATGGTGCCGCCCACAGCGCATAGGCTGTTGTGGCAGTTGGTCAGGGCGTAGGGAATGGGGAACTCCTTCATGCCCGAGGCCCGGGCCTGCTGAATAATGCCTACGTAGGTAATGTCATGAGAGACCATGGCGTCAAATTTGATCTGCAGCTTGTTGGGATCCGGAGACTGGCTGTGAGCCTGAAGAATCCGGTACGCCATCGTCTCCTGTTTGGCCTCTTGTGAGGAAACGGGTGCGGTATTGCTGGGAACTCCATTAACCAGGAATGTTCCTGACTCATAACAAGTAATCATGTTGTAACACTTCTCCCTTATCTCGGGTGATACTGTGTGCCTCTAAACCACGGCATTTTTCTCTGGAATTGACTTAAGATAGACAGAGCATCTAAACCAATTCTCTCCGTGGGTCAAATGGGGGAGGCACTCCCCAAGAAGTGTATAAAGCGCAAAAGGCATCCTATTCTTTTTTCATCAAGCAGGAAGTTCCTCTAGAAACTCAAACGATCTCTTGGGGCAGAATGCCGGGCAGAAACCGACTATAATTTGGTAGCTGCCAAACCTGCTTCCCTGAAAATGGGATAAAACAGGCGCGGATGGCAGGTTTATCATGCCATCCGCGCCGTTTATCGGGTTATTTAGGGCTGGATGGAAATACGCCGGATGTCGTAATACTCGTCCAGGGACCACTTGCCGCGGTCACAGCCCAGACCGCTCTGCTTGATGCCGATGTGGGGCATGTTGGGGCCGGCACCCGGATCGTTCACCTGCAGCTCGCCCACTTCCACCTCCTCGATCACCCGGCCGATGACCCGGGAGTCGTGGGTAAACAGATAGCCGGTGAGGCCCAAGTCGGTCTTGTTGGAGCGCTCAATGACCTCATCCAGATCCTTAAAGGTGAGGATGGAGTAGATGGGGCCGAAGATCTCCTGCTGGGTGATGGACATCTCGTCGGTCACCCCATCCAGGACGGCGGGAACAAAGAAGGCGCCGTTCTTCAGGTTGTCGGGCAATTCGGGGATATTGCCGCCGTAGAGGAGCTTGGCTCCCTGGCTCTGGGCCTCCTCCACCAGATGGATCATGCGGTCCCGGGTCTTGACGTTGATCATGGGACCCATGGCGTTGGGCATGTCGTCGCCCCAGCCCACCTGGATCTTCTTCACGTCCTCCAGAAGCAGCTTCACAAACTCGTCATGGATGGACTCGTGGACAAAGATGCGGTTAATGTTGGCGCAGCCCTGGCCGCTGATGCGGACCTTCCGGTCAGCCACATACTTAGCGGTCTTCTCCAGATCGCAGTCGGGCATAATGATACAGGGTGCATTGCCACCTAGCTCCATGGAGAAGCGCTTAATGGAGGTGGAGGCGTTCTGCATGACCTCCACGCCCACGGCGGAAGAACCGATGACCGCCACCATGGCGGGAATCTTGCTCTGGCTCAGGTGGTTGCCGATAACACTGGCCTTGCCGGTGACAATGTTAACCACACCGGCGGGCAAGCCGATCTTCTCACACAGCTCGCCCACCTTCAGGCTGGCCAGGGGAGTCTCGGTGCTGGGCTTCAGCACGCAGGTGCAGCCGGAGGCCATGGCGGGGCACAGCTTCAGGCCCACGTTGCTGATGGGCATGTTCCAAGCCAGGTGGCCCACCACCACGCCCACCGGACGCTTCAGGACCACATGGAAGTTACCCCGGCGT
>ENA-ORRL01001824-ORRL01001824.1-human-gut-metagenome-genome-assembly--contig:-NODE-1824-length-14539-cov-9.145540_pt1 | contig 14539 bp, 14 predicted proteins | sample MGYA00242175_ERZ509134 | MGnify/ENA primary metagenome ERZ509134 (study PRJEB26280, sample SAMEA2338660) | human gut metagenome | biome: human gut; feature: human-associated habitat; material: faeces... | reverse complement strand
CGAAAGAGCAAAGGCGGCTTGTCAGCTTTCGCTGTTTGACGATGAAACAATTTTGAAGGTTTAAATTTATGAAAAAGATAATTTTTGCACAGGTACTCACAACAAATGGAAAGACCGAATTTTCGGGACTTTACGATGAAAACGGGAATCCCGTAAGAGTAGAAACAGAGTGCGACGGCGGCGGTGTTTCTCTCACGATATGGCGTAATGCTCCCGAAAGAGAACGCCGTGATTGTGGTATCTCGGATGAAGAGATCGAACGGACTTGCTCCATGCATGATGATTGTGGTAATTGTCCATTGTATGCTTACTGCGGCGAGGAAACGGAGGAATGCAGTGATGAATAAAATTGTACGGGTGTTAGGAAAGAAAGGCAGAATTACGATACCCTATGAAATACGGCTTGCCCTTAATATACGGTCAGGGAATATTCTTAGCTTTGACGCCAAGGGAAATACGATAACTGTTACAAAGGAGAAGCTGTGTGACGACTGCAAATCGGAAAGTGAACCGCTTGATTCCTTTGTAGAGTCACTTGTGCTGGAGGAAAGAGAAAGGCTTTTAAAAACTCTTATGAGACTTAAAAGAAAAGGAGCTGTGAAAAACGTATGAGTTATCTGTACAGACAATCTTTTGAAAACGCAAAACTCACCGGAGAAATTGAGGCATACCGTGAAAGCCGGACGGAAAATATCCGCTGTAAAAAAGCGATAGAATCGGCTATTTCAGATAGTTTCGACGGTTTCACTCTGAATAAAAATGGGGCTAAAAAGGTCATAGCCGATTTCGGTTATGACCGTACAATGTGGGTGCTTGCCGCAAGCATTCTTAATAAGAAAGATGACGGTCGTTTCTCCCGTGAGAACAAGGAGTGGGCAAGGTCTGTTATCCCCTCATATCTTCCCCAAAAAGAAATGCGCGAATACTGTGTTGATTCTCATCCCGCCGTGCTTAACGGCTTTATCGATCAGGTAAAGAAAAGATATGACAGGCTCGGACTTGTGGGCGAAAAACAGTGCGTTCAATCCGATAAGCCGCAGGATTACGAAAGAAAGCTGTTGATCCTCAAGCCCGAAATCCTTAACGAACAGTTCAAGGACCCAATAAATCAGTATTTCTACGCAGCAGGCGGCTTTGGCTGCGATCCCGAAAAATCGGGCAGAAAGGTATTCGGGCAGTTCCTTGCGGACGACGAAAAAGCACAATTCTACCGTGAGGATTTCTTCGGAGTTGCCGACTATGAGCAGCTTCCGAAATGGGCGGTTGAACGGCTTGAACAGATCGAGGCTCCGCAGATGAAGATCAGGATTTTTCAGATCGACCATGAAAAGGACCGTAATAAGCTCGCTTTTATGAATTACGACTACACACAATCACATGGCGGCATAAAAGCTGAGAATTACCGTCAGATTTACGGCGGTACTGTGACCTGTGACAGCCTTGAAAGTGTTTTCGCCCTTTGCAATTCGGACAAAACACCTCCCGGATATCTCGGAGAGTCGATGTCAGTCAGCAATGTCATTGAAATCTGCGACGGCAAGGATAAAGGCTTTTACTTCTGCGACAGCGTTGGATTCAAGCCGATAGACTTCGATATCGATAAAACAAATCATTCGGATATAATGAAAATTCTTATCGTGGAAAACGGAAAAGCTCCATATGAAGCTGAAATTCGCAATGATATCCATGCCATGCAAGAAGTTGTGGGCGGCAGCATCGAGCCTATATATTTCGAACCCAAAAACAACGCTCTTTGCTGGTGCAATGATGAATTTCTGCTGAACGGCTCTGCTCCAAACAGAATAGTGGGAGAAACTCTTGTCCACGGTACATTCTACATTTCAGGCAACTACCGGAACGAATACGGCGAGTGGGACAGCTGTTCACTTACCGACGAGCAGATTGAAAAGTACAAGGAGCAGTTTAATCATGTGGTAGTAAATCTGCCGGGCATAGGGCTTATCGCAGTGAGGGAAACCAAGCCGGAAATAATCGAACCGGACGAAGAATTTGAAGAAGAACATGAAATCGAACAGACCATGTAAAGGAGAATGAAATTATGAAAATACACGCATCTATCAACAGAATGGTAAACAAAGAGGATTCGGCAATCAAGGCATATGCCAGCGTAACAATGGACGGTATGTTCGCCGTTCACGGACTGAGGGTCATCGAGACCGAAAAGGGCAGGTTTGTCAATATGCCTTCCACCTCATACACTAATAAGGACGGCAACAAGCAGTACAGCGACACCTTCCATGCCATAACCAAGTCGGCGAGAACTGCCGTAAATCAGGCTGTACTCAATGCTTACGATCTCAAGCTTCAGCAGGTTCAGCAGACGGATATCGAGGTTGAGAACACCCCTGATGAGGAAATGTCCGAGCCTGAAGATGAACCTGAGCCGGTTATGAGTATGTAGTTTGCTAAAGCTTTTGCTGTGTAAATTGTCACAAAGGTAGAACTTTTGAAAAGAGGCTGGATTTACAAGAAAAGGTGTGATATATTGCTTGTCGAAAGGAGTTGATCATATGAAAAGAGCAACGGTCATATCAATACTTTGCACGGTAATGCTGACCGCCTGCGGAAATGTATCGGAGTCCGTAGAAAGTGTGGAAACTTCGGCAGTGAGCCAAACTACGACCACGGTCACAGGCTCCGCAGTAACATCTGGAAAGGAAGAAAAGGATACAAGTGAAACCACAACTACTACGAGAAAGAGTTCGCAGACGGTATCCGAGACTTCAAAACCGACAGATATCACAGTAACTACGACCAAGAAATCTGGTTCTTCAAATGCGAACGGAAATTCTAATCAGGGTCAGAATAATAACGGTCAGGAAAATAACTACCAGCCTGCACAGAATAATCCGCAGCCCGATAATTCGCCGTCAAATGATCCTCAGAGTAATAACGGAGCGGAACAGAATAATACCCCCTCTCCTCCGTTAACAACGGCAAAGCCTTCGGTAACGAATCCGCCGACTACTACAACAACTAAGCCGCAGACTACAGTACCGCAGACTGAACCGCCTGAAGTTGTAATTGAAGATACAACAAACTTGCAAAGTGTTCTGAATTATGTAAATTCGCTTGGAAGATCAATCGATGAATATTACAACATTGGTGCAGGGTTGAGTCACGATGGTTCTGATCATGGAAAAGCCGAAGCGGTGTATAATTGGATTCGGGATAATGTCAGCGGAAATTGTCAAGTGTTCTCAGTGGCAACAATGTATGCCTGCAAGGGGATCGGGCTTGAATGTCGGTATGCGTTTTTCTCCTCCGATGACTGGTATGGACACATGGCAAATCTGGTAAACGTGGGCGGAGCATGGTATGTGTTCGACACACAGGGTGGCAGATTTTTAAAGTCGGATAAATACGGTGATATTACCCGGATATTTGATGAAAATGACAACACGATTGAACTGTCGGTAAGCGAATCTGCTTACTAATTAAGTAAACAACAAAGTTGCAATAAAGAGAGCCGATTTGGCTCTCTTTATTTTGCGCAAAATCAAAGGAGAAATGCAATATATGTTTAAAATTAAATCAAAGATATTAAAGAAACTCAGCGCAGGGTTCATGGCAGGACTTTGCGTTTTTTCTATGCTGGGCTCATCTATGAGCGGAGTTATCACAGCGAATGCGGCAAGTACGTCAACGGAAAATTCAGCTTTTCCATCAGCGGATACGGTTGTAGCAAAAGCTGCAACTCTTCTCGGCTCGCCGTATACCTTTGGCAATAAGGGCTATTGGTACGCATACAATCAGGGACAGTACACTCCGCTGTCGGTGCAGACGATCAACAACCTTGGTATCGACTGTTCGGGACTTGTGTACTACACGCTCACACAGCTCGGCTATTCTACAAGCGGTTTTTCGTGGAATAACCCTGTGCCCGTTGATACTGCTCACTGGCTGACTGTCAGCGACAGCTGTACGATCACCTACAATGGCGTAACCTCTAAGGTTGGCGTGGAAAAGGCAAATATCAAGACTACCGACCGCCCGTATTGGGAATGCTCCGACGGTTCGACGATCACTCCCGGTTCGGTTGTTGTGGCGGAGAATCCCGGCGGTATCGACCACGCATGGATATATATGGGCGAATTTGACAGCCGTTCCGACGTTGTTTCTTATCTGAAATCTATCGGAGTTTCCGAATCGCTCATAACAAGCTCCACAGTCGGCGACGGCACAGGCGCAGGAGGTACTCATTGGAGGATCGAGTCCAACGGATCTCAGGGTGTTGTCATTAACAACAATACCGACGGTAAAACTGCGACTGCGATGAATATGTACGCTTTCAGGATCACAAAAACTGATGTTACCTTTGAGATCGATAAGTACAATACGGACGGTAATCTTGTAGGAAAATCAAGTGTTGACAATTCCACAGCGGTATACAGAATCTACAGTGACAAGTCCTGTACCAAAAAGGTTGGCGAAATCACCATAGGCGCTGACGGCACAGGTAAAATTCAACTTCCCGACAGCACTTATTACGCAAAGGAATTAAAAGCTCCTACAGGTTATTCTATTGACCCTACTGTTTATACAATCAAAGCAGGAAAAAACAAGGTGACAGAGGATTTCAAAACAGGAACAATTAAAATTAACAAAACCGCAGAGGACGGAATCATCAGCGGCAGGGAGTTTAAAATCACCTATTCATACAATGGAAAATCGCTCTCTGAAACTGCCAAAACCAATGCAAACGGAATTGCAGCCTTTGACGATCTAAGGGTTTATGATATGTCCACGGGCAAAGCGATCACCTACACCGTATCCGAGATCAATGTAGATACAAGATACGAAGTTCCTAAGGCTCAGAATGTTACGCTGACAAGCGGAGATGTTGATCTGACTGTGAATGTGAAGTTCAACAATCAACTTAAAACGGGCTCGATAAAGATAAATAAGCAGTCCGAGGACAATCAGAACGACGACAGAGAGTTCACTATTACGGGCAACGGTAAGACTTACACAATAAAAACAGGTTCGGACGGTATGGCAATTCTCAGCAATATTCCCGTTTACAACAGCAATAATGAGAAAATAACCTACACGATCAGCGAGAAAAATGTTCCCGTAAAGTACGTTGTTCCTGCCGATCAGACAGCAACTCTTACTGCTGACGCAACTACAACCAAGACATTCAAAAACGTTCTCAAAAAGTTTACCGCCCAAGTAACAAAGCAGGATTCCGAAACAGTTTCCGCACAGGGCGACGGTACTCTTGCAGGAGCAGTTTACGGCATTTACCGTGACGGCGAACTTATTGACACCTACACCACAGATGAAAACGGATATTTCAAGTCCAAGGAGTATGTCTGCGGAAATTACACAGTTCAGGAGATTTCTCCCTCCGAGGGATATCTGCTTGATATGACTGTTCATTCCGTAGGCGCAGAGCCGGAAAAATACACAATTGAAAGTAATCTCATTTCTATGACTGTGACTGAGGACGTAATAAAGGGCAATATCTCAGTCATCAAGCATACGGACGACGGCTCGACTCAGATCGAAACGCCCGAAGTCGGCGCTGAATTTGAGGTTTATCTCAAGAGCGCAGGCAGTTATGGAAATGCTGCTGAAACAGAGCGTGATCATCTGACTTGCGATGAAAACGGCTTTGCACAGACAAAGGATATGCCATACGGCGTTTACACTGTGCATCAGACAGTCGGCTGGGAGGGTACTGAGTTTATTGCTGACTTCGATGTCAACATCAGCGAGAACGGACAGACCTACCGCTATCTTATCAACAATGCAGAGTTTGAAAGCTATGTTAAGGTGGTAAAGGTCGATTCCGAAACAGGAAAAACAATTCCTTATGAGGGCGCAGGCTTTGAGATCTATGATTCAAACGGTCAGAAGATTTCTATGACTTTCAGCTATCCTACTCCCACAACTATCGATGTATTTTACACAAACAACGAGGGATACCTCATCACTCCCGAGGTTCTTCTCTACGGCGAATATTCTCTTGTTGAGGTTCAGGCTCCTGTGGGTTATGTTCTGGACAGCACACCCGTGCCCTTCACAGTTTCTGCTGATAACGCAGAGGAAGAAAATGCTTTGACAGTCATTAAAGTTCACAAAGAAAACACCGCTCAGAAAGGCAGAATTTCGGTTCAGAAAACAGGTGATATTTTTAAAACCGTTGCTATGGCGTCCTCCGCTTACACGGATGAAAACGGCGAGATGACAGTAAATCCGACCACCTACACTCCCGTGTTTGCAAGCGGAAATCTTTCCGGCGCAGTATTTCAGGTGATCGCTTCGGAGGATATCGTTACGCTTGACGGCACAATCAGAGCCAACGCAGGCGATGTTGTGGCTGAAATTACAACCGATGAAAACGGCTATGCGGAAAGCGATCTGCTTTATCTTGGCAATTACGAAATCAAGGAGGTTTCTGCACCGTTTGGCTATGTTCAGAATACGGAATCACAGTTTGTTGAACTGACCTATGCAGGACAGGAAATCGCAGTGCTTGATACCGTAAATACGTCATTTGTCAATGATTATCAGGACGTTGAGATCAGTCTCTCAAAGGTTATGGAGAACGACGAGCTGTTTGGCATTTACGGCAAGGACTGCTATACAAGCGTAAGCTTCGGATTGTTTGCAGCAGAAGATATTACGGCGGCAGACGGTACTGTAATTCCTGCGGACGGTCTCATTTCTGAGGTTTCACTTGACGAAAATATGACTGCTGTCATTGCTGAAAAAATCCCATTCGGCAAGTATTATGTTCAGGAAATTGCAACTGATGAACACTACGTTTTAAACGGCGAAAAATATCTTGTGACATTTGAGTATATGGGACAGGAAGTAACTACAGTTTCAATCGACTGCGGTCAGTTCGTAAATGAATTGAAACGCGGAAAAATCGAGGGTATCAAGGTGAACGAGAGCGAAGAACCTCTTGAAAACGCTCTGTTCGGACTGTTTGCAGTTGATACTGCCGAATTTACTTCTGAAAGCGCATATATGACCGCTGTTTCCGATAAAAACGGATATTTTAAGTTTGATGAGATCCCCTACGGCGAGTATGTGGTTCATGAAATCGAAGCTCCCACAGGATATATTCTCAGTGATGAAAGCTATCCCGTAACTGTTTGCGAGGACGGTGAAACTATCACGGTTCGTACAATTAACAAGCCTATTACCGTTGAATTGTCTAAGATTGATGTCTACGGCGAGGAGCTTATCGGAGCAGAGATGCAGCTTGAAAATGCTAACGGAGAAATCGTTGATGAGTGGACTTCCGACGGCACAAATCATGTTGTAACCGAACTTCCTGCCGGAGATTACACGCTCAAGGAAATTGCGGCTCCCGACGGATATGTGATTGCTACGGATATTAAGTTTACAGTTGACGTTTACGGCAATGTTACCGTAGAAAACGTTGAAGCCACAGCGACTTCGGAGAACGGCAATCCACTCGTTGTAATGATCGACGACACAACAAAGGTACAGATTTCCAAGCAGGATATCACCACAGGTGAGGAACTGCCCGGTGCAAAGCTTCAGGTTATAGACAGGGACGGAAATGTTGTTGAGGAATGGGTTTCATCAAGCGAACCGCATTTCATCGAAGGAAAGCTGATCGCAGGCAAGGAGTACACGCTGAAAGAAACTATCGCACCGGAGGGCTATGAGATAGCAAATGAAATCAAGTTCACAGTAAACGCTGACGGTAGCGTGACCGAAGTCATTATGTATGACGAGCTTACACCTAAAACGACTACTCCGTATACAGGCGATAACCACAGTGATTTTGCAGCTTTTGCAATGCTCGGAGCTGCAAGCGTGATCATTGCCATTCTTATCATCACAAAGAAAGGAAAAAAGCATGAATAAAAAAGTTATTCGCACAATTGCGGCTGTGACCGCAGCCGCCCTCCTCGGAGGTGGAATTTATCTTCTGGTAAAAAACGATGTGGCTCAGAAAATCAATTGGCGTGATATTCTGATCTATGCTCCCACGCCGATAGCGAGAGAAACGCTTGACGAAGCGGTCGATATTGAAAAAAGCAAGCCTTCCGCCGACAGAGTTCCCGAGGATACCAAAGAAGAACTGACCGAACAGGTACGTCAGCTTTCCAACGAGCATGACGATTCTGTGGGTTGGCTGTATATTCCAGATACGAATATAGATTATCCGATCATGCAGTCGGGAGATAACGAATATTACACGCGCAGGGCGGTGGACGGCTCATATTTGTATGCAGGATCACTGTTTATGGACTATCGCTGTTCAAGCGATTTTTCTGACTTTAATAGCGTGATCTACGGTCACAATATGGGAAACGGAACGATGTTTGCGGATATTCCGAATTACGAAAACGAGGAATATTTCATGAATCACAGCTACGGCTGGCTGACCACTGAGAACGATGTCAGGCTTATAGATTTCTTTGCGGTTGCAAGAACTTCCGATACAAGCGGACTTTATCTTGCTGCTCCGAATTTTAATGAATGGGATAATCAGCTCAGAAACTGTGCAAGTATTTACAAGGAGATCGGCATTTCTGAAGAAGATAACCTGATAACGCTGTCAACTTGTACTTCTGCAGAGGGTAACAGCCGCACAATTCTGGTAGGAAAAATTATCGAAAACAGAGAGGATGATGTGTAATGAGATCAAAAAAGAAAATCATTGCGGCGGCAGTAAGCGCATTTTGTTTTGTGCAGATGATGTCAATAACCGCTTATGCTTCGGGTGATGTTGCGGGTGCGGTGACAAGCACTTGGACTACGGCAAGATCGCAGGTCGTTTCAGTCGTAAACAATGTGGTGTTTCCCGTGATAGACGTTATACTTGCAGTTCTGCTGTTTGTGAAGATAACACTCGCATATCTTGATTACCGCAAACACGGCCAGCTTGAATGGACGCCGATCGCTATCATTTTCGGCTGTCTGATTTTTTCTCTGACCTGTCCGCTGTACATCTGGAGCATAATCTGATAGGGGGAAAATGAATATGAAAGCAAAAGCATTGACTGCAATTTTAGCAGCGTTTATGCTGACAATGACAGCTTGCGGAACGATCAGTCCGCCGATCCAGAATGCTGTTACGAAAACAACAGCTACTACCACAGCCGAGTCCATACACGACTCGGCTGCCTCTTCGGAGGCTGAAAGCAGTTTAGAGGATGAAAAGATAAAGACGGACACCTTTATTGCCGAATTTTTCGATTCAAATATATGCTTTGCAGATACAAGCACATTGGTAACAGAAGCAATGAAAGGCTGTTCATTTGAAACGCAGACAGACAGTTCAAACGGAGTGCAGAATATATCGCTGAAAGGCAAAAACGGCGGCGGAATGATCGATGTTCTGTGTATTGATCTAAGTCAGAGTGATCTTGATCACGATATGGAATATATCCTCGAAAACTTCGGAGATTATTACTTCGGACAGACCTCCGCACAGATGAGCGGTATCACCGAAGATGACTTTGTTTCGAGTTACCGAATGACAAGCAGTGTTGTTTCAAAGGGTAAGTATCAGCGGTACGGCTCTGTTCAGAAATCCGACGGTATGGCGACTCAGTTCGGATACACGGAAACCTACGCTGTGCTGAACGAGAACAAGCTTACCGTTGTATCGGGTGCATTTCTCAGTTCGGATATGATGGAAAGACAGAGTTTTTCGCAGCTTATGAGTAAGTTTGCGGAGAATGTGAAGTATTAAGGCGGTGATAAAGTGCCATATATCCCATTTACAGACGAACAAAAAATCCTTGCCAACAGCGTAGACCTCGAAGAATTCCTGAGAATGCGAGGTGAAAAATTAGAACGTGTCGGCAGAGAGCATAAGCTCATTTACTGTGACAGCTCAGGCAGGCACGACAGCATAACGCTCCGTGGCTCTACCTGGTTCGATCACAAAAATCAGATAGGCGGCGGAGCAATAAAGTTTATGCAGGAGTTTTATGGTATGGACTTTCAGACGGCGGTGCAGGAACTGCTTGGTCAGACAGTGACTCCGCTGTCCCACAGTCCGCCGAAAGTATCGGCAAAGGAAGAAAAGAAAGAGTTCAGACTTCCCGAGGCAAACACAAATATGCATAGGGTTTATGCCTACCTGATAAAGCAGAGGTTCATTTCTCCCGATATTATCAGCCATTTTGCAAAACAACACACGCTTTATGAGGACAAGGAACATCACAATGCGGTATTCGTAGGCGTTGACGAAAACGGCGTTCCAAGGCAGGCAAGCAAGCGTTCAACAAATTCTTACGGCAATAGTTTCAGGATCACTTGTCAAGGTTCTGACACAAGATACAGCTTTGCACATTTCGGTGAAAGCAAAAGACTCTATGTGTTTGAGGCTCCCATAGATATGATGAGTTTTCTTACGCTTTATCCGAATGATTGGCAGAAACACAGCTGCATTGCAATGAACGGAGTGTATGAAAATGCTGTGCTTGCGGCATTAAAGAATCATTCTAACTTATCGGAAGTAATTCTCTGCGTTGATAATGACGAAGGAGGGATCGAGGCCGTTGACCGCTTAAAAGATATTCTTACAGAGAATGGATATACCGATGTGAAACGGCTTGCACCGAAGTTTAAGGACTGGAACGAGGTGCTTAAAGCAAAGAACGGAGCCGCAGCTTTGCCTGCTGTTCCTCACAAGCGGAAGGAAGAATATCTTCATCAGATTGATGGCTTAAAGTATTTACGATGCCGTCCCGACAAGCTGACCTCGCAAATATATGCAACATTCAAAAACGGACAATACAGGTATCTCGCCGAGTATGCGTTGGCAGGCTCGGCTTTTTTCATGCCCAAAACAGAGCAGATAAACAGCGAGTATAAGGCGTTTGTACAGCTTCAACGCAAGCTCAAGGGTAGTTACAAGCCCTATACAGACAAGGGCAGAAAGGCACTGAAACTGAGAAATTTGCAGGATTGTGTGCAGGAGGTTTTGCATAATCTGAAACAGACTGCCCGTACCCGTGAGCAATCGGTAAATACGGCAAAACTGCTGTATCGGCTTGCGGACAGTGCCTTGCGGTTAAATGTTGAAGATACATTATCCGAACTTACACAAGAGCATAGCGAATCAGAATACATTGTTTCAGAACCGGAGCAATGTATGGAATTCGGGTAATGCGATACCGTCTGCTTCACGGTGCAATACCTTGAAGATAACAAACTAACTGTTCTTTTAAATACAGAAGAAAGCATATTTCTATGGATAGGAAGTGAGAATTTGAATGAAAAACAAATGATTTTAATAGGTTTGCTTGTCATAGCTTTCATTGCCTTTTTAGTGGTAGTAAATCTGCTTGACAGCAAGTCGCTTAACGGAATAAAGGCAAAAAAAGTCGGCAACGGACAGCACGGAACTGCGAGGTGGGCGACAAAAGCTGAGATAAAGCGTACTTTTATCCCTCTGCCATTCGAGCCGGAGATGTGGAGAAAAGGTCAGAACCTGCCGACTGTTCAAGGTACGGTGGTAGGCTGTCGGACACACGGCAAAAAAACTGTGGCTATTGTAGATGACGGCGATGTTCACACGCTTATGATAGGAGCGGCAGGAGTAGGCAAGACTGCATACTTTTTGTATCCAAACATAGAGCTTGCCTGTGCTTCGGGAATGTCATTTATCTCAACTGATACAAAAGGCGACGTTGCACGAAACTACGGAACTATCGCCAAAAAGTATTACGGATACAACGTTTCTGTTCTAGACCTGAGAAATCCCACCAGAAGTGATGAAAACAATATTTTGCATCTTGTGAATAAATACATGGATATGTACCTTGAAGACAAATCAAATCTTTCAGCAAAAGCCAAAGCAGAAAAGTATGCAAAGATAACAGCAAAGACAATTATCAATATCGGCGGAGGTGACAGCTCAAACTACGGTCAGAACGCATTTTTCTACGACGCAGCGGAAGGCTTGCTTGCCTCTGTTATCCTGCTTTTAGCGGAGTTTGGCAACAAAAACGAACGCCATATTGTGTCGGCTTTCAAGCTGATACAGGACTTGCTCGCTAAGTATCAGCCAGACCCGAAAGCCAAGCCGAAAATGTATTTTTCAAAGCTTATGGACAAGCTTCCTAGCGAACACAAAGCAAAATGGCTTGCAGGAGCGGCTCTGAATGCATCTGACCAGTCTATGCTGTCGGTAATGTCGACTGCACTTTCAAGGCTCAACAGTTTTCTAGATTCTGAACTTGAACAAATGCTGTGTTTTGGAACGGCGATAGACGCTGAGAAGTTCTGCAATGAAAAGTCTGCTATCTTTATCGTTCTTCCCGAAGAAGATACAAGCAAGTACTTTATGGTCAGTCTGCTTATCCAGCAGCTTTACCGTGAGATATTAGTCATTGCAGACGAAAACGGCGGCAAGCTTAAAAACAGAGTTATGTTTTACTGCGACGAGTTTGGAACTTTTCCTAAGATAGAGGGCGCTGAATCTATGTTCTCCGCAGGACGTTCAAGAAAAATATCCATTGTGGCGATAATACAGTCCTTTGCACAGCTTGAACAGAACTACGGAAAACAGGGTATGGAGATAATCACCGACAACACTCAGCTTACTGTATTCGGCGGATTTGCACCAAACAGCCAAAGTGCAGAGGTGCTTTCAAAAGCTTTGGGCGAACAGACTGTATTGAGCGGTTCGGTATCAAACGGCAGGGACAGATCTCAGTCATTGCAGATGATAGGCAGACCGCTTATGACTGTGGACGAACTGAAATCTATGCCGAAAGGACAGTTTATTGTTATGAAAACAGGAACGCACCCGATGATAAGCAAGCTAAAACTGTTCTTCAAATGGGGTATCAAGTTTGAAGAAGAATACAAACTTCCCGATAAGACCGCCCGTGCCGTTTCATACAAAGAGCGTGATGAACTGATAAAAGACGTTGAAGTGAAATATCCGCAGAAGAAAAAAGAGATCACGTTAGAATATGAGGAGCTGACGGCAAAGAAAAAGACAACTGTTAAAACGTAAAGGAGCTGATGCATATTGATATTTCCAAGAAGGATCTACGACTTAGGACTAAGTCACAAGGCGGTGGCTGTGTACTGCTATCTGGCAAACCGTGCGGACAAAAACGGAGAATGTTTTCCCTCTGTACGAAGGATAGCAGAAGATCTGAGCATACACAAAAGCACGGTGTATCGTGCATTTACGGAACTTGAAAACCGTGGATTGTTAGAACGAATACCTCGCTATCATATCCAAGGCGGACGCCGCAGCTCGCTTTACAGAGTAAAGGGCGAGATAACAAAGGCAGGAGGTGGTGCGGATGTTTGAATGGATCTCAGACGCCATTGACTGGATAAGCGACGGTATCTCATCGCTCTGGGACAACACAGTTGGTGCTGCCGCCGATGCGATAAGCGACGCTATTTGGGATATTATGTTTGAATGGATCTTCAATAAGGTGTATGGACTGATAGCGGAACTATTCACATTTATTAATGAGACTGCAACGGATATTTTTGCTCTGTCCTGGGTACAGGTGTTTGTCGGACTGTTTGGCAGTTTTGCGTGGATGCTTTTTGTCTGCGGACTTATCGTAGCTGTGTTCGATACGGCTGTCGCTTATGAATCGGGGCAGGCAAACATCAAGAACACCTGCATAAATGTACTGAAAGGTTTTATGGCAGCAAGTCTTGTGACGGTCGTTCCGCAAAGGCTTTATTCATTCTGCGTCAATATGCAGGGTACCTTTGCAACTGAACTGCTTGGAAATTTCATATCCGGAACGAGCGACACGATGGCGGACACCGGACTTGCTGTCATATTTGCCCTTGCCTCAGATATTTCGCTGTTCAGTCTATTTTTTATGATCTTATTCGGTTACTGCACGGTGAAAGTTGTGTTTGCAAACATCAAGCGAGGCGGCATAATGCTTTGCCAGATAGCTGTCGGGAGCTTGTATATGTTCGGAGTTCCGAGGGGCTACACCGACGGCTTTTACAGCTGGTGCAAGCAGGTCATCGCTACTTGTCTGACGGCTTTTTTGCAGACAACGATATTGTATATCGGTCTTCTGACTTACACTCAGCACCCATTGCTTGCGGTGGGGATATGCCTGTCGGCAAACGAAGTGCCGAGGATAGCTCAGATGTACGGGCTTGATACCAGTGTTAGAGTCAATATGATGAGTGTTAGTCATACTGTTTCTATGGGTGCTAAAGCAGTCGGTATGCTGAAAGGAGGAGCAAAATGAAAATCTACATCTACCCCGAAAACCTGAGAGCAAGCGTAAAGCTGTGGTTCTGGAACGTGCGTGATTTTATCATCATATGCAGCGGAATTATTCTGTCTGTGATAGTGCTTGTGAATCTTTGGAACATTATCCCCTTTGCAGTTACAGCCTGCTATGCTTTTGTGACTGTAAGAGCAGATGAAATGTCGATAATGGACTATCTTTTTAATGCTGTAAAGTTCTTTGTGACCTCACAGCAATTGTATTTATGGAGGAAAGATTAAATGACAAAGAACAAAAACAGCGTTCAGGACTTGATAGGTCTTGAACGCTTT
>ENA-ORRL01001817-ORRL01001817.1-human-gut-metagenome-genome-assembly--contig:-NODE-1817-length-14579-cov-4.442302_pt1 | contig 14579 bp, 15 predicted proteins | sample MGYA00242175_ERZ509134 | MGnify/ENA primary metagenome ERZ509134 (study PRJEB26280, sample SAMEA2338660) | human gut metagenome | biome: human gut; feature: human-associated habitat; material: faeces... | reverse complement strand
AAGACATTGAGTCACAGTCCAATACGCCGGTCATCTCCTCAAAGAACGCCGCGCAGCTCAATCAGGTCGTGACTGACCTTCTGGAAGGGGCAGCCGTGGATATGAGCGAGATGCCAGAGGAAAAATGAGTGTTTCGCATAACGGTTTTCATGCGGCTAATTGGCAGCTCTTGAAAGCACCCATCGAAAAAGTTTGAGAAAAGTTGAAAAAGAACGGAGAATTCCGACTTGCACATGGCATTTTTGAGCCGAGGGTTCAAAAATCTACAGTGGTACAGCATGACAAAGCCTACCGTTCTTGCTTGCGGTAGGTTTTGCTTTTTGCCGTTTCCGCAGTAAAAAGGGGACGAACTTCTTTGCCTAGCCCCACTGCATTCTTCTTTAAAAAATTTAAATTGCCCTGCAATAAATTATCCTTTCCGTGCATTACATGGATGACAGGAGACGGAAGCCTATGCTCAGCTTGCTGATGACAACCGAATATGCGCAGGCAGAGGAGCGGCACGAGCTGCAGCGGCTGCTGCTCCGCGTTGCCGGCGGTGAGCGTGAAGCCCTCGCGGAGCTGTATCAACGCACGCGCTCAGCGGTGTACGGTCTCGCGCTTTCCTACCTCAAAAACGCGCATGACGCGCAGGACCTTACGCAGGACGTCTATGTGCAGGCGTGGGACTGCGCGGAGCAGTACCGCCCAACCGGTTCGCCGATGGGATGGCTGCTGGCGGTCTGCCGCAATCTGTGCCTGATGCGCCTGCGGCGCGAGGAACGTCATGCCGCGCTCAGCGAGGAGGAATGGGACGCCATTCCCGCGCAGGAGTGCGGACTGGACGCCGATGAGCGCACCCTTTTGCAGCAAGCGTTGGCAAGCCTTGCGGACGAGGAACGGCGTATCGTGCTGCTCCATGCGGTCACGGGTATGAAGCACCGGGAGATCGCGGCGCTGCTGGAGCTGCCGCTTCCGACCGTCCTGTCGAAATATCACAGAGCATTGAAAAAAATGCGAGCTTATCTGGAAGGAGACAACGCCAAATGACCAACAAAAAAATGGAGCAGCGTCTGGCCGCGGCGGTCGAAAAGACCGCGCCGAACGATGTGGACGGCGTTCTCTCCCGCTGTGAAGAGCGGAAAGGAACGGTCATTCCCATGACGACAAAGAAAACGACGAAGAGAAAATGGACATCGCTCATTGCCGCCTGCCTTGCGGTGATGCTGCTCGGCGGCGGGGGGCTGTTCTACCAGCGAGCGAACGCGGTGGCGTCCGTGGTGTCGCTGGACGTGAACCCGAGCATCGAGCTGAAGGTGAATCGAAGTGAAAAGGTCCTCGTCTGCACGCCGCTCAACGAGGATGCGAAGGCCATCCTTGCGGATATGGGCAACGGCGCGGACCTCAAGGGTGCGAAGCTCGACGTGGCGGTGAACGCCATCGTGGGCAGCCTTGTGCGAAACGGCTACCTCAATAGCATTTCCTCCGCCATCATGATCTCGGTGGAGGACAGGGATACCGCCCGCGCGGAAAAACTCCAGCGCGAGCTGACGAGCACCGTGGACGGTGTTTTGCAGACAAGCGAATCGAGGGCGTCGGTTTTGACACAGACGCTTACGCAGGATCCGGGACTGGAGCGGCAGGCACGGGAAAACAGCATTTCGACCGGAAAGGCGGCGTTGGTGAACCACGTGCTCGCGCTCAACTCCGCACTCAAGTTTGACGCGCTGGCAAAGCTCTCGGTGGAGGAACTGAAGGATCTCGCGGAAGCGGGCGCGCCCGCCATGCCGATCGGCAAAGCTGCCGCCGCCTATGCTGCGGAGCAGTATGCCGGAACGACGGCGGTGGGTTCCGTTACAGCGGAGGTCAATCCCGAGCTTGACGAGTTCCCCGCGCACTATGAGGTGGAGCTGCAAACGGCATGGGGCGAGTTCGAGTATTTGGTGGATGCCTACACCGGTAAGGTGCTCAGCGGGCAGAAAGATTTATTGGCCGCCGTTTCCGCATCGAATGAAACGACGAAGCCCTCTGGTCAAAAGCCCGCGCCGTCCGGAACGGTGCAGGATATCGGCTACGCCAAGGCAAAGTCCATCGCCCTGAACCATGCGGGCTTGAGTGAAAATCAGGCGTACGACATGGACATTGAGCTGGATGATGAGGACGGAAAGCTCGTCTACGAAATCGAGTTCAAATCCGGCAATATGGAATATGACTACGAGATCAACGCCGCCACCGGCGCGATCCTCAAGCATGAGGCGGAGTTGGACGATTGATCTTGTGTAGCTGCCGCCGGTCCGATGACCGGGCTGGCGGCAGGTGCGTGCAAAAAAAGAAGCCGTCCGAGAGCAATTACTCTCGGACGGCTTCTCTTGCTACTCCGTACCGTCCGGTTGACCCCATAGGTCACATTGTGTACCTACGAACATTAACCACAGAGGCTACGGGACTTTTTCCTTTCTTTTCATACCCGTTATTTTTCACCCAAACGGGTGAAAAAGCGAAATAAAGGGCGGAATTAGATTTTCGGCCAAAAAGCGGAGATGTCCTCATGCTGCATATGCCGGTCATGTACTTGATGTCGGCCTTTGTATGACGCTTGAGTTGCTATTCTGCGAAACATCAGGTGAAAGGATACGCAGTCATATGCATCGGGCCTGACGAAGCGGTACGAATGTTTTTTAAGCTGTCTGTAAGAAAACGCCGGCTTACACCTGCTCTGCAAATTTGCATAGAACGGTCCTTTATTCTATGCTTGCATCGGAGCTGCGGTCGCGGAGAACGAAGCAAAATACCCAAACGGCAGACGCGGAATCCCTGCTCAAAGCAGAGCTGATTGAGCAAAGCGCGGTTGAACTGCCTTTTACGCACGGCGAGAAAAAGCGATTTCTGCGGCGCTACGGCAAGAAAATCCAGCAGCGCCTGCGAAGGCAGATCATCATCGGAATAGAGAAGCAGCGCGTTTGCTTGCTGCCATACATTTCGCAGCACAGCCTGTTTTTGCATGAGCAGCTGTATATGCAGCGGTGATTCGGCATCGGCACAGGCGGGATCGAGCATCGCGGCGTCCGCGAGAACGAGCAGGTCGGACAGATCTTTCGCATTCTCGTTTTCTCCCAGATCAAGATAGGCGTCCAGATCGTCCCACACATCGTCTTTCTGACCGGACTTTTCTTCGTCCGCACCGTGGCAAGCCGAGAGGCAGGCGGCGGCTTGAATGGCAGTCGGAAGATGCTCGGCACAGAAGATCAGGCGAAGTGGCTTTTCGGGTGCGGTATCCGCGTAATTCGCGCAGGCGGCAAGGTGCGGCGCGGCACGCAGCGCAGCCGTCAAATGCGCTGACGTTTTCTGCGGAAGTGCATAGCTAGTAAGAGATACATTGCCGCCTTCAAAGGAAATGGCGCTTGTTTCTTTTGCCACCGGCATTATGAGCGGAGTATCCTGCGCGGCGGGCTGGATATTCGGCATACTGAGCGTGTTCCGTTCGTTCATATTCGGCACCTCATCTTTCAAGTATGAGGTCAGTATAGGGTCGGCCCCAATGCAAAATTGAGGAGCAGAAAAATGTACCCGCTCCTGTGGGAGCGCGCATAGAAAAGACCTTGCATATCGTTCAGGGCATGAATGAGTTCTTGCTTGCTGCGGCACGGTATGTGTAGGAAAAACTGGACACGGAAGCGAATCACATAAAAAGCACTTGTATTTTTCGTATAAGTCGGTTATACTATTATCAAATCGCGATTTAGTAAATCAGGATTAGATAATAAATGGAGGTATCTCGATGTTTATCGGCAGAGAGGCTGAACTGAAATTCTTAAATGATAAGTATGAAGAGAACGGCGGTCAGTTGATCGTACTATATGGCAGGCGGCGTGTAGGAAAAACCGAAACTCTTCGAGAATTTTGCAAAGGAAAACCGCATGCATTCTTTTCCTGTACGCAGACAACAGACCCAGTACAGCTTCGAAACTTTTCAATTCGAATGATGAAGGAAGATATTCCGGCAAAAGACTATATCTCTGCGTTTACAGATTGGGAGAGAGCGTTTCGGGCCGTACTTGATCTTCCTTATGGCAACAGTAAAAAGCTCCTCGTAATTGATGAGTTCCCGTATATGTGCAAAGGAAATCCGAGCATACCTTCCATTTTGCAAAATCTATGGGACGCTGCATTTCGGGACAGTAATGTGATGATCATCCTCTGCGGCAGTGCGATGAGTTTTATCGAAAAAGAACTGCTGGCTGAGAAAAATCCTCTTTATGGCAGAGCGACTGGAATCTACAAAATGAGAGAAATGGGCTTTTACGATGCCGTTAAATTTTTCCCTGATTACTCGGATTATGACAAGGTGCTTGCGTATGCCGTCCTCGGCGGAATACCCCATTATCTGCGTCAGTGGAATCCGAAGCTTTCAGTGGGCGAGAATATCAAACGGAACATTCTGACAAAGGGCTGTATTCTTTACAGCGAGGTAGATTTTCTGCTCCATCAGGAGCTTCGGGAGACACCAATTTATAATTCGATCATTGAAGCGGTGGCACTTGGTAATACGAAGTTAAATGATATTAGCCAGAAATCGTTAGTGGAGGATACTTCAAAAACCAGTGTATACTTGAAAAATCTGATGGAACTCGGCATTGTAGAGCGGGAATTTTCTGTTGATGCAAAGCTAAAGAAGCAGGCAAACTCTAATCGCGGGACCTATCGCTTGACAGATAATTTCTTCCGCTTCTGGTATGCCTTTGGCTTTGCAAACTTCTCTCAGCTCGAAGATGGCGATGTAAACGGTGTGTATGAATTTGCCGTTGAACCGGAATTGCATAAGTTCGCGTCTTTTGCGTTCGAAGATGTGTGCCGTGAGTTTGTTCGGGAAATGCAGAAAAAGAATGAGCTGCCTTTTCGCTATGCCAAGATGGGGCGCTGGGCAGGAAAAACCACGGTGCGCGATGATTCTGCGGCGAGTGGCTTGCGAATAGCAGAAACAGAGATCGATCTTCTATGCATCGACAAAGATGCAAAGGAATATTTGGTTGGCGAGTGCAAGTTCAAAAAAACACCATTCTCTTATTCGGAATACCTTGATACGTTAGCAAAACTTGCACCGCAAAAAGAGTATGCCAAATTTCATTATGCACTGTTCTCAGAAAGCGGATTTGACGAGAAAATTATTGCAGAGGCGGAAAAAAACAATACACTGCTTTATCCGCTTGCATATATAGTCAATTACAAGTGATTTGCATAGGGGCATTTGGCTGGAGACCGGGGTTAAATAAGACGATACCAAGCAACGGCTGGAACGAGGAGGAACGATTCATGAAAGAGAATGGCTCTACCGCACGTGGAACTCGAGCAGAAGGCTCAGATGTTGATGTGGCAATTCTCCTTCACGCAGGAGCAACAAAAGCAATGCAAGATCAAATGCTCGACCTTGTAGTTGACCTGGAACTCGAGTGCGGGAGGGTGCTCTCTGTCCTCTGCATCGATTATGATAAATTTGCAGAGTGGAAAGATATTATTCCGTTCTATAAAAACATCCGAAAGGATGGTGTTGTTTTATGGCAGGCAGTTTAACGGCACTATGAAAGAAACTGCCATAAAAAGCACTTTTATTTTTAAAGGGTTCATGCTATACTGTAAATAAGGAATTTGCTGTGAGGGGGCGATACAGTGGAAAAGCTAAATGCAATTCGAGAACAAGTCATTCGACTCTGCGCTCCGGAGAAGATTCTACTATTCGGTTCGCAGGCGAAAGGAACTGCGACTGCAAAAAGTGATATTGATCTTTGTGTCATAGCATCGACAAAGGACAAACGGTCATTATTGACGGATTTATATTGTGATACGGAATCTGATACGCCGATTGACTTCCTTCTGTATACGCCGGAAGAATGGGAACACAGTGTAGCGGATAGCCAGAGCTTTGCCAATAAATTGAACCGAGAGGGAGTTGTACTCTATGGGTGACAGCCTGCGCTATAAGGACTGGTTTGAAAAAGCGGCACATGACCTGCGCGGTGCAGAAATCTTAATGGAGCATGATGGCGGTAATGATTTAGTCGCATTTCATTGCCAGCAGGCGATGGAGAAAATGCTTAAAGGCTGGTTGCTCAAAACGACAGGCGAATTGTTAGACGGACATAGCCTTGTATTTTTGTGCAGGAAAGCAACTGCGGCAGGGGCACCGTTGAAAGGAAAACTCAGAGATTGTGCATATGTAAATCAGTTCTACATTGAAACCCGCTATCCATCTGACTCTTATATACCTGTGTCCGAAGAGGAAGCACGGGATTGCATGGATGCTGCAAGGAAATTGATGGAGCTGTTGGCATAACGCTTAGACTACTATTTGACTACTATCGCAAAAAACCTCGGGAGTCTTGTGCTGCAAGGCTTCCGAGGTTTTTCTTCAAAATGCCGAAAATTTGTGCAATCATGATCAAACCACTGCGCCGCAGTGGATTCCGGCTTGACGGCCTGATAACTCCGACTCCAAAGGCCGCTGGTTCGAATCCAGTCGGGCATACCATAGTAGACAAAACCTGCGTTTAACGATAGTTATACGCAGGTTTTGCCGTTTGTTATCAAATTATATAAAAACTCGATTCATATTTGGCTATAATTACATATCGGCAGATGCCAGCAAGCAGATTCGAGGAGATTTAATCTCCTTCAAACCTGCTTTTATTTATGTTTTAGAAAGTGAGACTACTATGAAGATCCCGTATGGCTATGTTTTGGTTGGCGAGAGAATTGCCATCCATGAGGAAAGGGCAGATGTTGTCCGCAGCATATTTGAGTATTATCTTGCAGGAGCCAGTTTGGGGAAAATAGTTGATATGCTCTTTGCGAAGGGCATAGCTTCTCCGACTGGAAACGCCAAATGGACCAGGGCGGCTGTTGATAAGCTCCTTGCCAATAAGAAATATATCCCAATTGTTGGGGTAAATGTATATATGGACGCTCAATTCGAAAGGGATCGCCGGTGTAATGTGGATTATGACAAAAACGGACATCCGAGAAAATCGACCAGATATCAGTCACCTACTCTCAAAACAAGATGAGACTATACAAATCCTGTTTTTTCTGATATACTTGCAGAAAAAGGGAGAATGGGATCATGACAGAGAAAGAAGTCGGTGAACTCTACATACGTTTGGCATTCCAATATGAGTCCGCAATTAGTCGGCTTCTCGACAAGAAGATAATAGACCAGGATTTGGTGGACAGGCACAGGAAGTCTTTTTACGACTCGTTAGATGAAGAAAAACTCCGGGCAGCTCAAAAGATTGGAGATTATACTGAAATCATACGACGTTATGTGCGAGGCATAATCTGTGAGGATATGGTTTCATTGACAGGACTGGCAAAGCAATATTCAGTGGATTCCCCTGGGTATACCATTCAAAGCTGGATGCGTAGCCGCAACACATTGGAGTTTCTTCGTCAATGGGAGAATGACATGAATGCGGAATTTGATGATAGGGCCTGTGAGGAATTGATTCATCAAGCCCATACAACATCACTGACCATTACGCCTTCTTTATGGATTCGAACAACTCATGCGGTTGGAATGTATGTAAAACAAGGCAAGGGCGGGGGCGTGAGAGCTTATCCTGAAATTGCGGCAGACTTCCAGCTATGGCTGGCCCCATTGGAAAGATTAGCATTGATTCGTTTGGTGCGAGAGATAAGCTACAGAGGAGAAAGAAAATGATACATACTATTACTCTCGAATGTCACCGTAAATAGGGCGTCGGTTTTAACGGTGTATACGGGAGAGTCCGGTGAGATGACGTTTCTTCAACCACCACAGGAGGTTACCTAAACCCATCAAAAGGAAGGTTCCTCTATCCGGAAGAAAATAGATACATTTCGGCTAGAGAAACAGCAGTATTGCAGACATTAAAAAACTATATTTTATGTTGCTACCCATAATTCCCTATTGATTTGAAGCAATTTATGGGATTTGATCAATAATAAAGATTTATCGGAGGATGGGATTATGGCAATTACCTTGACGGGAAAACAGCAAGAGGTCTTAGCGCTCCCTGCAAAAGGTCATATCGTTGTTTTGGGAACGGCAGGCAGCGGAAAAACAACAATTGCTTTGCATCGTGCCCGTCATCTTGCCAACATTCCGGGGAGCGGCAGGATTTTGCTTGTCACTTTTAATCGCGCTCTGGTTGAATATATGAAGGGCATTGACTATATTTAGTCCTCAAAACTTACAGTTGAAAATTACCACCGCTTTGCCCGCGGCTATTTGAACGCCCGTGGGAAAATGCCAAAATGGAATGGAATTTTGAGCCCTGAGCAAAAAGAGTGCTATATAGGACAGGCTTTGGAGAAACTGAAAGTGGAACATCCAGAGGAATCGACATTAAAACGGCCAAGAGAATTCTTTGTCGATGAGATTACTTTTATAGAGCGGTTTGGATTTAATAATCTCGCTGAGTATAGAGAAGCCGAGCGTATTGGCCGCGCTTCCTCAAATATTAAGCGCGAAAATCGGAAGTGGATTTATGCAGTGTATGAGGAGTATCAAACACTGCGCCAAACAGATGAGCCGAGGTATGACTGGGATGATTTGGCTTTATATGTTTTTCGTGAATTGCAAGAGGACGACAGCGCGCGCAGATATACCCATATTATTGTGGACGAGGGGCAGGACTTTTCCCCGATGATGATCAAATCACTGGTAGCCGCTACGGCCCAGGGCGGCTCTTTCACCTTTTTTGGCGACGTGGCTCAGCAAATTTATGGCAGCCGCTTGTCCTGGCGTGATTCAGGGATTACCACAAATAGAATTTGGCGATTCGATGTCAATTACCGCAATCCCGAATCGATTGCGGCATTTGCCGCGGCTATTACAGAAACAAAGTACTGGCGGCAAGACAGGGATATGGTGGAAGCGACTTCGCAAATCGCAGAAGGGCCAAAGCCAATTCTTGTAAAATTCTCCAGCAGAGAACGAGAGATGTCTTGGGTTGTTCAACAGGCGATTGATCGGGGAAAGATTGCGTCTGCTGTGATTGTATGCAGAAACTGGACCGACATCAGCGCCTTTTCTCAGGCTTTGAGGGTACAAGGCTGTAATGCTGTTGAAATTAATAAGGACACTCCTGGTTACGCAAATGAAAAGGAAGTATACCTCACAACATACCATTCGGTTAAAGGAATGGAATTTGACCATGTGTTTATTCCAAACTTAACGGAGGACAAACTCCCCGATCCCGATGTGGTTTCAAGGGCCGTTTCAAAGGAAGATGCTTATGCGGATGAAATAAAGCTCCTTTATGTTGCCGTAACCCGTTCCAGGTACGGGCTTTACATGACCTTCAACGGAACGCTTTCCTCGCTGTTTCCAGTGGATTCCGACAGGTATGACTTCTATGGAGAAGAGAATTTGTGATGAGTGCGTATGACATTTTGCTGTCTCGCGGCGTTACGCGACTTTGCCATTTTACGAAACTTCAAAGCCTAACGCATATCATTTCTTCTGAGCAGGGTGTGCTGGCAAGCGGATCTATTTGCCAGGATACGAAAAATGCAAATGACACTGCCCGGTATGATGGTGAATTGGATTTTGTGTGCTGTTCTGTGGAATATCCCAATTCTTGGTTTTTAAAATCTGCGAGATCATCAAATTATGATTCTATTTTTAACGATTGGACGGTTTTATACATTTACTTGGATATACTGAAAGAGAAACGCATAAAATTCTCTCCGTGTAATGCAAGTAGAGGCAGAGGGGCATACATAAATGAGGACGAGGACGAGATTGAATCTATCTTTTTCAATTCCGATCGCTATCCCCGTACTCCGCAGATGCTCCCTGCCTGTCCGACGGACGGTCAGGCGGAAATCCTGATAGCGGATAATATTCCTCGAAGATTCATTAAGGGGATTGCCCTAGGAAATGAGGATGTCGCAAAGCGTGTTTATGCAATGCTGAAGATGTGCGATATGACCCACATTCCTCTTTATATTGCCCCGGATGTGCTGACTCCCAATTGGAGTCCGCTGATTAAAAGCGGCCGCCGACCGGAAGAAATTCCATGCGTTTGGCCGGAGGAGGGTTCGTTATGCCGATACCAAGCCGAATAGAAAAATGTAAAGGAGCTATGCTGGGTACCGCGATCGGCGACGCCTTGGGATGGCCCAACGAGCCTCGCGCTAAAAATAGGAAAAAGCGTATAGAGGTTACAGATCACTTTGTGGAATGGACACGAAGCTCCAACAATCCGCGCTGGCACGACGAAAAAATTCTACCCGGTGAGTACAGCGATGACACGCAGCTCACTTTATCCGTAGCTCGAAGCATCATCACAGGCGACTGGGAGCGATTTTTGGCGGAGAAGGAGCTCCCGTTTTGGCTTCGATATGAGCGCGGCGGCGGCGGAGCGTTACTGAAAGCTGCCAAAACCCTAAAAAGGGGATACCGGCCTTGGCAGTCTGACTATGCGCGGGATTATTTCAATGCGGGTGGAAATGGGGCGGCGATGCGAATCCTGCCTCACGTCATTGCGTCGGCAGAAAAGTCTGATATTAAAGAATTGATGCTGGAAGTTGCTAAAGATACCCGAATTACGCATGGCCATCCCCGTGCGTTTTTAGGCGCTGCTTGCTATGCCTATGCCCTAGATTACCTTTTGAAAAAGGATTGTGTTTTAGAATACGGAGAACTCGTAGAAACTGTACTTGGCGGACAAAATGAATGGGGAGCCCCCCTTGATCCCTGTGTTTTCGGAGACTGGATCAACACGGCTCGGCAGTTTTGCAGCTACGATTTTTCTGCAGAATGGTCCTTTACACGGGAACGCATGGCAAACCGCCTTAAATATATACAGGATTCCTTGAAAAAAGGCTTGATCCTTGATGATAGAAAAGTGTTGACCGAGTTGGAGTGCTTTACAAAGGTGAACGGTGCCGGGGATGTTGCCGCTCTGGCTGCCATTTACCTGTCGTCTAGATATGCGAACAATCCTTCTTTGGGTATTAAGATCCCAGCGTTCTCCTATGGTGCGGACACCGATACCATCGCCTCTATGACAGGAGGACTGCTGGGGATGCTGTCCGGAACAAGCTGGATTCCAATAGAATGGCAAATCGTGCAGGATTATGATTGCCTCATTCGAATGGCGGAGCTTCTTTTAGCTAACAACAAAAAAGAAATAGCCGGAGAGAATTCTGCAAAAGCCGGCGTGCAGAAAATTCCATGGACGCTGACGCCTATCGGCAAAATGAAACTTGTGGATTCTAAACATGTACCCAATGGCAAAAACGGGGACGTTATTATAGAAAAATGGCAAACCATGCTCGGGCAGGTACTCTACACAAAAACATTTCAACGAATGGAGCTTTCTGCATCGGATTGCCAATCCGACTGCCTGGTTATACCAAGCCAGCAGACCATTCAGGAAGTTCTACCCAAGCAAATGTGTATTCAAGAGAACTTGCTGACATTGCAGCAAACAGTCAAAGCCGAATCAAGAGATGTTACCAAGCAAAAGCGGCGGCAAAGTTTTTCCCTGACATCGACAGCAATTGCAGATTTATTGGATCATCCTAAATTTGCAATGAATTTCTCCCTTAGGAAGGCACTGATCATTGTCGACTGTTTGATGGAAGGAAGACTTACCCAGGCAGAGATTGCGAAACAATTTAAAGTTCAAGAGCCGGTTGTTGAACAGCTAAGCAATTATATCATATCTGAATAATTTGAATGACCCCACCCAATTCGAACAAGTCGATGAGACTTGCGAATTTGGTGGGGCTGTTTTATACTCTGAAAGCCTTGGCATAACAGCGTTTTTTGAAAATGCTGTGCCAAGTAAATATGAGACACAAAAACTCAAGCAGCTTCAATTTGGCATAGAAAACGAAAAAATCAGGCAGTTCGAACACGAATGTCTCATTCGGCTTTTTCAATGGAGTTTTCTTCCACCTAGCAAGGCGTTAGATTTTTCAGTGTGCGATGAGGCCTTTGGGTGTTATAAGACTCAATATAGGAAGCGACACTTGCTTGAAATTTGCCAGAACGCATCTTTTCTGTCAACACCCGACAGAAGACCTTTACATTCTGGATATTTTAAGCGCAACGCTTAGAGTATCAGGCGGTTTGGGTCTTCTTTTTTTTCAAGTTTTGCAGTTTTTTTGAAAGCTATTTTTGGCAGTTTTTGCTGTCCGAGTGGATTCGAACCTATGATTAGGAGCAAAGCGGAGAGTTTTGAGTCTTGGCGCCCATTTTGAACAGCGAAAGAGCTACAGAACTTTCAGAAAAAACTACACAAATATAAGAGCCTTTTATTGTTCGATTTGCAGCGAGCAAAAAGGGCGCTACACACAGTACGACCTACTCCACCGAAGCATTTTGAGATGCTTCGGTATTTTTTATTAAACAAGGGGGATTTCAAAATGAACGATCAAACCAACATGGCGCAGCTCCGGTACCTCGAAGAACTCAAAATCAGCCTGGTACACGCTGGCTTCGAACCGGAGCGCATCGAGGACCAACACTTACCCATCCGATGGGAGGACCACTACCTTTGTCGGATCTCCGGAAGGGGCAGCGTGTTGTACCGGCAAGAAAACGTGGACAGTATTCGGGCGCAGGATGCGCTGCAAACCGTGATCGACATCGCCAAAATGACTTCGGAATACATGGCAATTCTGGAAACCGCGCCGCGGCTCAAAGCCAGCGGACTGGATGGCGACTACCGCATCCTCGCTGACTTTGGCGGCACGGTGCTGGCAGGTTCTCCGAGCAAATACGGCGTTCAATTCGTCACATGGGATTGGGACTATGACCGCACGGGTGTGGTACACGGACACTACTTCATGGAGAACTACGATGCCGCCAAGCAGGATTTCGCCACACGCTCCGGGCTTATCCAAAAGGAACAGCTTTTCAGCCCGGAGCAGCTGACTGAGATTTACCGATGCTGCACCGACTCTGTGAATGAGGACTTCTTTGAGCTTACGGATAAGCAGGTGGAGCTGATCCACAGCGTCCAGCAACAGATTGAGATATGCGTGCCGGATCTGGACGAGCGCGTCCGTCAGCAGGAGGAAGCATTGGAACGAGCATCACAGGAGCAGACAATGTAATAGCAGTATGGCATGGGCCGGAGTTTTAGCAATAAGACTCCGGCCCTTTTTTATTTTCAAAAAAGGAGTGGATTTGCTTGACGCGATACTTTATGAAGTTCACACCCCTGTTCGCCGCAGAGGTGCAGATGATGACGCCACCCCGTCATCAGCCTCGCAGAAGCGGACGCATCCGCAGCAGCTTTCGCTACAGTGCCGACGATGTGCGCTGCAAAGACTGCACGAGATATGACAGCGGACACCCCTGTCACCTGAATGAATGCGTCTGTCTGGAGGAGCGCATCGAGGCCGGCGTGGTGGAACTGAACACTCTGGCGCGGGAGTGCTTCGGCGGAAGGCCGTTCCGTCCGCTGCAAAGACGGCTGCGAGATGAGCTGAACAGGCAGCCCTTTCGTTTCTTCCTCGGTGACGCCCACAGAGAACGATGGACGCATTGGAAAAACCGCTGCTACGGTATGTCCGAGCGCAACGCGGCTGCGCTGTTTCTGCTTACCGCCGATGAGGGGCTTTGGCAAAGAGTCCTCTGGCATTTCGACAGCAGTGGCTTCGACTTCCCCGCCATTCGCCTCTCCGGTATTCACCCGGAGCTGTACAGCATTTATCAGGCGGCGAAGACCATTTCCGTTGGCGGTGACAACATCGTCATAGAAGACCTTGCTTTTTCAGAGTTGGTCAGCGACAGAGCCTTCCGGCTCATCCTCGGAGCACTCCTGCTGTGCAGGTACGGTGAGGTGGTCTTAAATCTGGAAAGAAAGACGGAGGAGATAACATGATGATTCAAGCGGTTATCAGTAATCCCGGCCACCCGGAATACGGCGTGGCAACCATCCCGTTCCCCATTCCACATGACCAGTACGCACACTGCATGGAACTGCTGGAGGCGTTGGAGATCGGTGACGCGGTCAAGACGGACTGCAAGGTGGAAAAGATCGACAGCTTCTATACTGTCCTTAAGCGCACGGAAATGCTCACGGTCAATGTGGAGGAGCTGAACTACCTCGCCAAGCGACTGGATAGCTTCGACACCGGCGAAGCCGCACAGTTTCAGGCGATGGCGCACAAGTTGGAGCTTTTCGAGCTAAAGGATCTCATCAACCTGACCTTCTGCTGCCAGCAGGCCACGGTCATCACCGACTTTTCCGATCTCGCCGCCATCGGCCGCGACCATTACATGAACCTGCACGGCGGCAGCGCAAGTGTGGATGAACTGAACGCGCTGGACGACAAGGGAACCGCACGGCAGCTCATCGAAAGCGGCAGCGGCACGGTGACGCCCTATGGTGTGGTTTACGACAACGGCATGAAGTTAGAGCCGATCTATCAGGGCAGGGAGTTTCCCTGTTATTACTACAAGCCGAACGCCATCACCGTTGCGGCGACCTCTAAAGCCGAACCGGAGGATACGGAGCATATCACATGGCTGTTCCTCCCCATGGTCCAGGAGGAGATCGACCGCGCCCTCCTTCGCGGGGGCATCACAGACTCCGCCGATG
>ENA-ORRL01001813-ORRL01001813.1-human-gut-metagenome-genome-assembly--contig:-NODE-1813-length-14593-cov-3.821777_pt1 | contig 14593 bp, 12 predicted proteins | sample MGYA00242175_ERZ509134 | MGnify/ENA primary metagenome ERZ509134 (study PRJEB26280, sample SAMEA2338660) | human gut metagenome | biome: human gut; feature: human-associated habitat; material: faeces... | reverse complement strand
AGCCGCATCCACGCGGCGTTTATGCCGCCGAGTGAAAATTCCTCATAGTCCATGCCGGCCATCGGCGCGGTCAGCCGGCCGAGGACCTCCTGACTGCGGCGCTGATGCTCCAGCTCCTCCTCGGTCATGGCCTCGGGCGCGCCCGCGCTGTGCAGTGCCTTGAGCGCGCGCATCAGCGGATCGAGGCGCGGGCTCTCGGCCTCGTTTTTCTTCTTTTTCTGCGGAAGGTTCAGCTTGTTTTCCATCGTTATCTCCTGCCTGTGATCAGTCTTCCTGCCTGTATAATATCATGTTTGCGTAAAAAAGAAAAGGAAAACCGTCATTTTTCTTGTGGTGTGCGCGCCGCTGTGCTACAATAAGCCATCCGAGGCGATGCCGCGCGGAAGGAGGAAACGACGATGGCGAGACCCGACAGCAAATGGTACAAGCTCGACAGCGCGGGCATTCTCTACTCCGCGCTGCAAAAGGAGGAATATTCCGCCATCTACCGCTTCTCCGCCCGGATGGAAAGGGAGGTCGATCCCGCCGCGCTCCAGCGCGCCATCGACCGCTGTATGCCGCGCTTCCCGAGCTTTGCCGTGCGCATCCGCAAGGGCCTGTTCTGGTACTATCTCGAGCCGAACCATGCGCCCGGACCGTTTTTGAAGGAGGACGTCTCCGACCCCTGCCAGCCCGTCCGTTTCCGCGAGGACAACGGCTGGCTCGTGCGCTTTTACTATTACCGCGAGCGCATCTCCGTCGAGGTCTTTCATGCGCTTTCCGACGGCGGCGGGGCCATCGTCTTTTTCCGCACGCTCCTTGCCGAATACCTGCGCCAGACCGGCGTGGACGTTCCCGCGGGAAACGGCGTGCTCGATCTGAACGAGCCGCCGCGCGAGGAGGAGCTGGAGGACGCCTACGCCCGCTATGCGGGCCGCCACGCCTTCGGCCTGCGCCGCCTGCCGAGGGCCTATCAGAATACCGGCACGCCGGAGCCGTTCTACACCTTCCATGTCACGATGGGCTTCGTGCCGCTCTCCCGCCTGCGCGAGCAGGTAAAGAAGCATAACGCCTCCATCACGGAGTACCTCTCCGCCGTGCTCATCCACGTCATTCTGGAAAAGCAGAAGCACGAGAGGCCCTACCGTGAGCGCCCCGTGGCGCTGGCGGTGCCGATCAATCTGCGCGGCTGGTTTCCGAGCGAAACGCTGCGCAACTTCATCACCACCGTCCGCCCGTATATCGACCCGGCGCTCGGCGACTACACCTTCCCCGAGATCGTCTCGCAGGTGCGCCATTTTATGAAGCTGCACATCAACCGGCAGGAGTTGCAGGCGGCGTTTACCGGCAACGTCCGCTTTACGGAGAACTTTGCCCTGCGCCTCATTCCGGTCGTGCTCAAGAATCCGGTCATGGCGCTCAACTACCGCTTGTTCGGTGTGCGCCCCTATTCCTGCACCTACACCAACCCCGGCGCGTTCACCGTGCCGCCGGAGATGGCGGCGCACATCCGCGGGGCGGAGGTCATATTAGGTCAGGCGACCGTGCCGCGCTGTCACTGCGCCTCCATCAGCTACGGCGATACCATGGAGATCACCTTTGCCGGCACGCAGGCGGAGACGGACACCGAGCGCGACTTTTTCCGCTTCCTCGTGCGCGAGGGCATCCCCGTGCGCGTGGAGAGCAACCGCTGAAGAGCGGAGCGAAAGGACGAAAACGATATGTCATACTGTGTCAACTGCGGCGTGGAGTTAGACCCCGGCGCGGCGCGCTGCCCGCTTTGCGGCACGCCTGCCTGGAAGCCGGACCCCGACGCGCCGAGCTATTTTCCCACCAAGCCCGCCGAGGTGCCGCCCGCCTCGCGCCGCTCGACCACGGCGACTTTTTTGCCCAGCTTTGCCGCGCGGAGCGCAGCCTCGTAGCCGCCGGGACCGGCGCCGATGACGATGAGTTGATAATCAGCCATAGTGTTTCTTTCCTTTTGAGGGCAATGCCGCCGTTTTCGCGGCGGCATTGCGTGTTTTTTATTGCGCGAACGAATAGCGCAGGATCATATTGCGTGCCGCGCCGACCTCGTCAAGACGGCGGACGGGCGTATCATGCGGCGCGGTATGGAGCGCGTCGGGGTCGGAATAGGCAAGGTCAAAGAGCCTGCCGTAGATGTCGCAGACCTCGTCCATCGTCTCCTTGCTCTCGGTCTCGCAGGGCTCGACCATGAGCGCCTCGTGGACGATGAGCGGGAAGTACATCGTGGGCGGGTGCAGGCCGTAGTCGAGCATTCCCTTGGCAAGGTCGAGTGCGGAAACGCCCGTCTCCTTGTGCAGATCGACCAGCGACATGACGAACTCGTGCATACAGATCTCGTCGTAGGCCATGGTGAACTTCTCCGCGAGCTTCACGCGCATATAGTTGGCGTTGAGCACGGCGTTCATCGCCGCCTCTGGAATGCCGGTCCTTCCGAGCGTGAGCACATAGGTCAGCGCCTTGATGCAGACGTCGAAGTTGCCGTAGAACAGCTTCACGCGGCCGATGGACTTCTCGGGATAGTCGAAGGCAAGCCTGCCGTCCTTCTCCACCACCAGCGGGCCGGGCATATACTTGCGCAGAAAGTCCTTGCAGCCGACCGCGCCCGCACCGGGGCCACCGCCGCCATGCGGCGTGGCAAAGGTCTTGTGCAGGTTCGAGTGGATGCAGTCGAAGCCCATGTCACCCGGGCGGACGACGCCCATGACGGCGTTGAGGTTCGCGCCGTCGTAGTAGCACAATCCGCCCGCGTCGTGGACGATCTTCGTGATCTCCAGAATGTTCTTATCGAAGATGCCGACCGTGTTCGGGTTCGTGAGCATCAGTCCCGCCGTGTCGGGGCCGACGGCGGCGCGCAGCGCATCGAGATCGACGCAGCCGTCCGCGCCGGAGGGGATGTTCACCACCTGATAGCCGCACATTGCTGCGGTGGCGGGGTTGGTGCCGTGGGCGGAGTCGGGCACGATGATCTTCGTGCGCGCAGTGTCGCCGCGGTCGGTATGGTATGCCTTGATGAGCAGCACGCCGGTGAATTCGCCGTGTGCGCCCGCGGCAGGCTGGAACGTGACCGCGTCCATGCCGAAGATCTCGCCCAGCTCGCTGCCCAGAACATGCAGCGCCTCGAGCGCGCCCTGCACCGTTTCGACCGGCTGGAGCGGGTGGAGCTGCGTGAAGCCAGGCAGCGCCGCCATGTCCTCGTCGATTTTGGGGTTGTACTTCATCGTGCAGGAGCCGAGGGGATAGAAGCCGTCGTTCACGCCGTGGATGCGCTTGCAAAGCGCCGTGTAGTGGCGCGTCAGCTCATTTTCACTCACATGGGGTAGGCGCAGGGGCGCTGTGCGCTCCTCTGGGAGCGTGTATTCCGGCACATCGCACGCAGGCATCAGGCTCAGACCGCGGCCCTCCGTGCCAAGCTCAAAGATCAGCTTCATTTCAGCACCTCCTTCACGATGGAAACGGCTTTGTCAAGCTGCGTCTTGCTCACAAGCTCGGTCACGCACCAGAGGATGCCGCCGTCCACCTCCGCGCCGCCGAGGATGTCCGCCGCGTCGAGCGCGTCAAGGATCTTTTTGCGGCAGTTGGGGCACTCAACCTCGGTCACGAACTCGTGGAAGAATTCGCCCTGATACTTGAGCTTGCAGCCGGCCTTGACAAGCTCGGCGGCAAAGTAGTGCGCCTTTGAAGTGCAGAGCCGTGCGCACTGCTTCATGCCCGCTTCGCCCATCGCCGCCATGTAAACGCCCGCGGTGAAGGCGCACAGCGCCTGATTCGAGCAGATGTTGGAGCTGGCCTTCTCGCGGCGGATGTGCTGCTCCCGCGCGGAGAGCGTGAGCACATAGCCGGTCTTGCCGTCTACGTCCTTCGTCTGACCGACGATGCGGCCGGGAAGCTTGCGCGTCATGGCGGCGGTCGTCGCCATAAAACCGAGGTAGGGGCCGCCGAAAGCAGTGTCGAGCCCGAGGGGCTGACCGTCGCCCACAGCGATGTCAGCGCCCATCTCATGTGGAGTCGGCAAAAGAGCACAGGCGATGGGGTTCACGCCCATAACAAACTTCGCACCCGCGGCGTGGACGAGCTCGCCGATGGCCCTTGCATCTTCGATCTGACCGAAGTAGTTCGGCTGCTGGAGATAGAAGCACGCGGCGTCCTCGCCGAGCGCGGCCTTGAGCGCGTCGGGGTCGGTCCTGCCATCCTTTGCGGGAACGACGGTCAGCTCGGTGTTTGAGGCGAAGCAGTAGGTCTGCATGACCTCGATGACCTGCGGATTCGCGCAGGCGGAGACATACGCCTTCATGCGCTTGCGGTCGCGGCACATGGGGATGGTCTCGGCGGCGGCGGTCGCGCCGTCGTAGTGGGAGGCGTTGGCAACGTCCATGCCCGTCAGCTCGCAGATCATGGTCTGGAACTCGAACGTGCCTTGCAGCACGCCCTGACTGATCTCCGCCTGATAAGGCGTGTAGCATGTGACCAGCTCCTCGCGGGAGGTGATGGACTTCACAACGGCGGGAATGAAGTGGCGGTAGGCGCCCGCGCCGCGCAGAACGGTCTTGTAGACCTTGTTCTTCTCCGCCATGGCGGTGACGGCCTCGCGTACCTCCAGCTCGCTCATGCCCCCAGGGATGTTGAGCTTCCCGTTCAGCAGCATCTCCTGCGGGACCGCCTGATACAGGTCCTCAAGGCTTTTGACCCCGATGGCAGCAAGCATTTCCTCCCGTTCCGCCGCGGTGGTCGGAACATAAGAGCCCATCAGCCCTCCTCGGCGCAATGCGCCTCATAAGCCGCCGCGTCGAGCAGCTCCTCGGTGCCGCCGATGCCCTCGACCTTGATGATCCACGCGCCGTAGGGATCGGAGTTGAGCGTTTCGGGCGCGTCGGCCAGCGCCTCGTTGACCGCGCAGATGGTGCCGCTGACGGGGGAAATGATGTCGGAGACCGCCTTGACGGATTCAACATCGCCGAAGCTCTCGCCTGCGGTGACCGCGTCGCCCTCGGTGGGCAGGTTGATAAACACCACATCGCCCAGCGCGTCCTGTGCAAAATCGGAGATGCCGACGACGGCGATCTCGCCGTCCATCCTGACCCACTCGTGGGACTTGGAATACTTCAGCTCAGCAGGAAAATTCATTGTGTTGTCCTCCTCAAATTTTTGTTGTAGAAATCGTTGTGGTAGTATGTATGCTTACTTGTCCAGCTTATAGAACGGCATGGGCACGATCTCCAGCTCGACCATGCGCCCGCGCACATCGGCGTTCAAGTGCTTGCCGATCTCGATCTGCCCGGCGGGGATGTAGCCCATCGCGACGCCGCAGCCGATAAACGGCGCGAACGTGCCCGAGGACGTCCAGCCGAGCTTCTCGCCCTCCATCGAATAGAGGTCGCAGTGCTCGCGCACGATGCCGCGGCCGGCCACTTTCATGCCGATGCGCTTCAGTTTCGGTGCGCCAAGCGCGACGAGCGCGTCGCGGCCGATGAAGTCCTTGCCGGTCAGCTTGCAGGGAAGTCCCGCCATCTTCGGCGTGATCTCCTCGTTCATCTCGTGGCCGTAGAGCGGCATGGAGGCTTCGAGCCGCAGCGTGTCGCGCGCGCCGAGTCCGCAGGGGATCAGGCCGTACTCCTCGCCCGCGGCGAGCAGGGCGTGCCAGAGGTCAACGGTATCCTCAGCCCTGCAGTAGAGTTCAAAGCCGTATTCGCCGGTGTAGCCCGTCTGGGAAACGAGAGCGTGAATGGTGCGGCTGCCGAGGTCGAGCGGAACGTTGTCGATAAAGGTGTAATACTTCGCGGGAATGTACTGCTCCGCGCAGAGCTTTTTGAGAATGTCGCCGGACTTTGGCCCTTGCAGCGCGACCTGTCCCCAGTCGTCACCCTCGTCGCGGTAGTCCACGTCGCCGAACAGATGGCTCTCGACCCATGCGGCGTCCTTGTCGCGGTTGCCCGCATTGACGACCAGCCAGTAGTCGTCCGCGGCACAGCGGTAAACGATAAAATCGTCAAGGATGCCGCCCGCGTCGTTGCAGAACATGGCGTACTTGATGTCGCCGTCCTGCATGGCGGAGATGTCCGCGGTGATGAGCTTCTGCACGTTTGCGACCGCGTCGGGGCCCTTGAGCCGCAGCTCGCCCATGTGCGACACGTCAAAGAGTCCCGCCTTCTGCCGCACGGCCATGTGCTCGGCGAGCACGCCGGTGGGGTACTGCACGGGCATCAGAAAGCCGCCGAACTCAACAATCTTTCCGCCCGCGTCCACATGGGTCTGATACAGGGGTGTCTTCCTTTCCATAAGCTGTTTCCTCCTCCATTATCATTCTTGAATGATGTTATAAAAATGATTAAAATATGACATAGAAAAAAGGCACAAAGTCCCCCCTTGGAACTTTGTGCCTCCGTTTTATGACCTGAGAGTTTCCCTGACACAGCATATCGCATCCTGCAGGTTGCACCTTCGGCGTGCGGCAAGCCGCACTTTTCGGAGCGTCGTCCGAGTCCGGTCCTTTTGCCTGAGAGCTTCTGCGTTCCCCTTCGGCGCCGCGGCAGATATTCCGCGGTCTCTCCCGTGACCCATCATCCGATCACCTTATCCACTTGCCTTTTTAAGGTAACATACGCAATGTGCTTTTGTCAAGAAAGATATTTTGTCGTTTCGCCGAAAAATATGCAGGCGAGAGGAAGGCCGTTTTCGGTCATTTCGTTACCACACGCTCACGCGCGTCTCCGGTGCGGTCCACATCCCGTCGCCGGGCTGGATATCATAGGTCGTGTAGAATTCCGGCAGCGTCTGCAGTACGCGGTTGCAGCGCAGCTTATCCGGCGCGTGGACGTCGGTCACGGCCAAATACTCGCGCATCTGCCGCGAGGTCGTGGACGCCCAGGTGTTCGCGACGGCGCGGAAGAGCTTGTCGAGGTCGGGGTGGTCGAGCTTCTTCGCCGCCGCGACGATGCACTTTGCCGCGCCGAGGTCGGCCACGTTTTCGGAAATGGTCAGTGCGCCGCTGCACGCGATGCCGGGATAGACCTCCTGCCCGTCGTACCATTCGGCCACAGCCTGACATTTCCGCTGGAAGGCGGCGTAGTCCTCCGCCGTCCACCAGTCGGCGGCGCTGCCGTTCTCGTCGAACTTCGCACCGTTGTTGTCGAAGGCGTGGGTGATCTCGTGGGCGATGATGTAGCCGATGCCGCCGAGATTCTCCTCCCGGCTGGCGTTCACGTCGTAAAGCGGCGATTGCAGAATGGCGGCGGGGAAGGTGATGTCGTTGGCGCTGGGATTGTAGCAGGCGTTGACCGTAAAGGGCGTCATGATCCATTCGCTCTTGTCCGGCGCGTCGTTCTGATGGGCGAGGACATCCTGCTTCATCGCCATCTGGATGGCGATGACGTTGGAGAAGAAGGAGCCGCCCTCGGCGGGGGACTTGATCTCCGCGCGGTCAAGACAGCTTTCCCAGCTGTCGGGATAGCCGACCTTGACGCCCATGGTGTCGAGCTTCTTTACGGCCTTGGCCTTGGTTTCGGCGCTCATCCAGTCCTGCGCCAGAATGCGCTCCCTGTAGATGGCGATGAACTCGCCGATCATCTCCTCCACATCGGCCTTGGCTTTGGCGGAGAAGTATTCGTCCACATAGACGCGGCTGAGGTAATCCGCCAGAAGCGCCTGCACCTGCTGCGCCGCGATCTGCTCATTGCTCTGGCGTGCGTCCACGCCGTAGTAGGCCAGCACGAAGTCGAAGTACGCGTCCATAAATCCCTGATTGAGCGATGTGGCCACGCTTTGCAGCAGCGCCAGACGCGCCGCGGTCTTGAGCAGGGCAAGGTGGGCGTCGTCGTAGAGCGCCGCGGCTGCCTTTAGCGCGCCGACGTCGCTGACCATGATCCGCTCCGCGTTTTCAATGCCGCTGGCGGCAAGAACGGCGTTAAGGTCCACGTTCGGCAGCAGCGCCTTGAGCTCGCCGAGCGTGAAGAGGTTGTAGGTCTTGTCCACGTTGCTGTAGTCCTGCGGGTCGAGCGAGGCCGCGGAGATCGCCGCCTCGGCGTCATAGAACGCCGCGACGCGCTGCGCCGCCTCGTCCGCGCCAAGGCCGGAGAGCGTCAGCAGCGATGTGAGATATGTGGTGTAGGCGCTCCTCTGCGCGTCGGCGCCGTTGACGTAGAAGTCCTTGTCCATACCCGCGCCGATGAGCGAGAACGCGGCGATTCTGCGGCTCGAATCCGCGAGGTCGGTCGTCAGGCCGAAGCCGAGGAGCATGGACAGCCCCAGCTCCTTCTGCATCTGCGCATCGACGCTCACCAGCTCGTTGAGCGTTTTGGCGTTTTCGATGGTGTCAAGATACTTCTGAATGGGCGCGACGCCGGCCCTCTCGCGGCCCTCGGCGTCCATCACGCAGTCGTAGAGCGCCTTGATCTTTGCCTCGGCGGTGCCGGGAGTCTGTTCGTGCGCGTCGATCTCGCGGATAAGCGCCGCGATCTGCTCGTTGACCGTCAGGCTCAGACCGTAGAACGGGCCGTTGATGGATAGGCCTGCGGGAATGTCGGAGCCGTCCAGCCAGCTCCTGTTGACGGCGGCGTAGTAGTCGTCCCTGAGGTTCGTGCCCTTGGCGGCATACGCGCGGCGGAGCAGCGTCGAGAGTGCTTCGGCGCTCATAGCCTCGTTCGCGTCGCCGTCTGCAAGGCCGGCGGTGAGGACGGAGGAAAGCTCCTCCGCCGCCCATGCGGGAACATTCGTCAGGCTGCTTGCGGGCAGCGCCATGCGCGCGTTGTCCCCCGCAGGGGCGGCAAAGCCGCCGAAGGCGCGCGTGAGCATCACCAGCGCCTGTGCGCGTGTCAGCGTGCCGTCGAGCGCAAGGCTGCCGTCGGGATAGCCCTTGAGAATGTCGGACCGCTGCACGCCGGGGTTATAGTCCTGCGCGGCGGAGAGCAGCGCCTGCGCGGCCTCGCCGCGCGTGAGCGCCGCCGCCTGCACGGGCAGCGTGCCGAGCGCCAGCACCAGCGCGAGCAGCAGCGGCACAAATCGTTTTTGGAATTTCATCATGTCATCTCTCCTTTGGATGCTTGGATCGTTCAAATGCTCCGCGGCGTTCTTCCCTTCTCCGCAGAAAACGACATTGTAGAGCTCTTTCCTATTTTTGTCAAGTGTTCAAAAATGATCTTGAAGCAAATCAACGTTGTGCGCGCTCTTGCAAAGAGCGGCGGCTTCTGCTACACTGTAAGCAGCCTATTGGGATGCGGCAATGCCCGCGAAGGAGAGAAAATGGAACAGACCAATAAAGGGTTGAGTGGCAATCAGCTCAAGCTCTTCGCCATGCTTGCCATGACGGTCGACCACTTCACCAGTGTGATCTGGCCGGATTATCCGCGGGACTGGTGGATCCTGCTACTGCACATCATCGGCCGCATGGCCGCGCCGATCTTCTGGTTCATGGTGGCCGAGGGCTACCACTACACCCGCGATCTGAAAAAGTACGCCGGACGGCTGCTGCTCTTTGCCGTCATCGGACACTTCGCCTACAATTTTGCCTTCGGCATCCCCTTTGTCCCGCTCAAAACCGGCGTATTCAACCAGACCAGCGTGATGTGGCCGCTGTTTCTCGGCGTCGTCGGCCTCTACACGGTGGAGCGGCCCGAGCTCACGCAATGGCAAAAGACGCTTGCCGTGGTCGCCCTTACGCTCCTCGCCTTCCCGGGCGACTGGAGCAGCATCGCGGTTCTTGCCATTCTGGAGATCGGGCAGAACCGCGGCGACTTCCGCCGCCAGATGACGCGCATGATGCTCTGGGTCGCGATGTACGCGCTGATCTACGCGCTCTTCATCGACCCCGTCTACGGTATACTTCAGCTCTTCGCCGGGCTGACCATTCCGCTGCTCAAACGCTACAACGGCACACGCGGCGCGGGCCGGGGCATGAAATATCTTTTCTATCTCTACTATCCCGCGCACCTCTTCCTCTGCGGCCTTGTCCGCATCCTGCTCTACGGCAACGTCGGCGTGATGGTCGGCGGACAGTAAGGCGCGATACCAGCAAAAGGGGAGCGCCCATACGTTTCGTATGGGCGCTCCCCTTCCTTTTCACTTTTCAGAACGCGACGTGCATGAACAGCGCCACGCAGCAGAGGATCACAGCCAGCGGGACATAGACGTAGCGTCCCACGCTGTACCAGAGGTTTCCGCGCAGCTTGCCGCTGCCGGTGTTGACGGCGTCGAGCAGCTCGTCCTTCTTCATCACATAGAACCAGGAGATCGCGCCGAGCGTCGCACCGATGGGAATGATGTAAATGGAGACGAGGTCCATCCACGGGCCCCACTTGTCGATGGTCTCCATGCCGATGCCGAAGCCGAGGCACACCACGCACAGGATCACCAGCACCGCCGTGCGGCTGAGCCTGGGGAACTTGTGCATCAGGGATTCCGCGACGGCCTCGAACATATTCTGCAGCGAGCTGACGCCCGCGAAGATCATCGCAACGTAGAGAATGATGGCAAACATGCGGCCGAGCGGGATATCCTGCAGGATGGTCGGCAGCGTGACGAACAGCAGGCTCGGGCCCGCGCCGACGTCCAGTCCGTAGGAGAAGCAGGCGGGGATAATGACCAGTGCCGCGACCACGGCGGCAATGGTGTCAAAGAGCGCCGTATGCTGCGCGACGTCCACCACGTCCTCGTCCTTGGAGAGGTACGCGCCGTAGACGATCATACCGCTGCCGGTGACGGACAGCGAGAAGAACGCCTGCCCCATCGCCCAGATCCAGATCATCGGGTCGGTCAGAGCCTCCCAGCGCGGGGTGAACATGAAAAGATATCCCTCCGCCGCGTTCGGCAGCAGCGCCACGCGCACCGCCAGAACGAGGAAGATGAGGAAAAAGAGCGGCATCATGACCTTGTTGGTCTTTTCGATGCTGTGTGCGCCGAGGAAGAGCGTCAGCAGCGTGCCGACGACCACGACGATGTGATAGGGAATGACCGAGTAGGGTGTGCCGGAGAAGGCTCCGAACCACGCGGCGGCGTCCGCCGTCATGAGCGTACCGAGGAGGGAGTCCGCCAGCGCCTTGAGAATGTAGGTCACGATGACAGCGTAGCCGATGGCGATGCACATGGAGCCCGCCAGCGGCAGCCGAGCAGTCCGCCGGCCTTGCCCGCGCTCCTGCCGCGCGTGGCCCAGGCATTTTCATAGGCGCCCAGTGTGCCGGTCGCCGCGCGGCGGCCCATCGCAAACTCCGCCGGCAGGCCAACGTAGCTGAAAATGAACACGAACAGCAGGTAGATCAGCAAAAAGGCCCCGCCGCCGTTGCTGCCCAGCTTGTTGGGAAAGCCCCATACGTTTGCCATACCGACCGCCGAGCCGACCGAGGCCAGAATAAAGCCCCAGCGGCTGGCAAAGCTCTTTGTGTTTTTCGTGTGCTTCATGGTGTTCTCCCCTTGGGCCGTCCGTATCCCGGCGAGGCGGCCCGCTTCCTTCCGTAATCATAGCAAAGCCCCGACCCGCAGCGGTCAGGACTTTGTTATTCTAAAGCTTTGATGCGTAAAAGTCAAGCGTTTTCCGGAAAACGCATCCGGAGCGCGGTGACGGGAGCCAATTCACCGCCGAGTTGCGGTAAGCAAACGCGAAATTTGCCGCGGCGTGCGCCAAAAAAGGCTTGCGTACCGCGCCTTTTTTGCACATAATAGGGACAAGAAATTTTCCCCGACGGAGGTTATTTTATGTCTAAGCCGATTCGCAAGCGCAGCGAGGTCGCTGCCGAGTTTACCTGGGATCTCACCGATATCTTCCCCTCGGACGAGGCGTGGAGGGCCGAGTACGAGGCGCTCAAGCCCTATACCGAAGCAGTCGCCGCCTATCAGGGCCGCCTCGGTGAGAGCGCGGAGACGCTGCTGGCCTATTTCCGGCTCGACGATGAGCTGAACGTCCGCGCCGGCCGGCTCTACGGCTACGCCAACTGCAAGGCGGACGAGGATGCCTCAAACGGCTTTTATCAGGACCTGCGCGGCAAGGCGCTGAGCCTTTCCGTCACGCTCTCCGGCGCAGGCGCGTTTGCCGCGAGCGAGCTGCTTGCACTCAGCGATGAAACGCTCACGCGCTTCTACGCCGAGCAGCCGGAGCTGGCGACCTATCGCCGTCCCATCGAGCGGGTCCGCCGCCGCAGGGCGCACATCCTCTCCCCGGAGTGCGAGGCGCTGCTGGCGAATGCCGGCGAGATGGCCGACAGCCCCGACGCCATCTTCGGCGTGTTCCACAACGCCGACCTCCGCTTTCCCGCTGTGACCGACGGCGCGGGCGCGGAGCAGCCGCTGACCGATGCGACCTTTGTTTCCCTGCTCCAGAGCGGCGACCGCACACTGCGCCGCAATGCGTTTGAGACCTACTACGCAACGCTCGGCGGCTATCGCAATACGCTCGCCGCGACGCTTGACGCGCAGTTCAAGCAGCTTCGCTTTTTTGCGAACGCGCGCAGGTACCCCTCCACGCTCGACGCCGCGCTCGACGCGACCGAGGTGCCGGTGAGCGTTTACGACAGCCTCATCGAGAGCGTCCACGCGAACCTCGACAAGATGTACCGCTATGTCGCCTTGCGCCGCCGTCTGCTCGGCGTGGACGAGCTGCATATGTACGACGTCTATACGCCCATCGTCCCCGACGTGGCGGAGGAGATCCCCTTTGAGCAGGCGAAGGCCACCGTGCTCGACGCGCTCGCCGTGCTCGGCGAGGATTATACCGCCATGCTGCGCGAGGGCTTCGACCATCGCTGGCTCGACGTGTACCCCAACGTCGGTAAGCGCGGCGGCGCGTACTCCTCCGGCATCGCGCGCCCGCACCCCTATGTTCTGCTCAATCAGACCGACGACCTCGACAGCCAGTTCACCATCGCGCACGAGATGGGCCACGCCATGCACAGCTATCTGAGCTGCAAGCATCAGCCCGTCTGCACGAGCGACTACGTCATCTTCGTCGCCGAGGTCGCCTCGACCTGCAACGAGGTGCTGCTCATGCGTCATCTGCTGAACAAAAGCACCGATAAGCGCGAGCGGGCCTATCTCATCAATCATTTCCTTGACCAGTTCAAGGGCACGGTCTACCGTCAGACGATGTTTGCCGAGTTCGAGCGCGAGCTGGGGCGCATGGCGGAGGAATTGGGCGTTTCCCGCGCGGTGACGCTGACCGGGCCGAAGCCGTGGGAGAAGATCGACCGCTATTACGCGATGGGCGACGTGTTTTGCAGCGCGTCTCATTCGGAGACGCAGGGGCTGACCTATGTGGAGGCGATGGCCTCCGGCCTGTGCGTCTGTGCGGTGAACGACCCCTGTCTGGACGGCGTGATCGAGGATGGCGTGAGCGGCATTCTCTCCGGGGACAGCGACGACGAGCTGCTCGCGGCGCTGATTCGCGCGTTCGGCGAGGAAGGCAGGCGCATCGCGAAGACGGCGGCGCAGTATGCCGCGCCGTTCAGCACGGAGGGCTTTGCCGCAAAGGTGGAGGCTTGTTACATGAAGGCGATTGAGGCGCACAGGCGGGGATGAGCGGGGGAGCGAACATCCGGGAACGGCTCTTTGCGCTCGGAGATGAGCGGTATGCGCGGTTTCAAAGCGCGCTGATTCCGAATATCCCGAAGGAAACGGTCATCGGCGTGCGCATGCCGATGATGAGGAAGCTGGCGAAGGAAATCGCCGGAGCAGAGGAGATGCGCGCCTTTCTGGCGGAACTGCCGCATGCGTACTACGACGAAAACATCCTGCACAGCGTACTGCTTTCGCAGATGAAGGATTACGGTGCGTGCATGGAAGCGGTCGAGGCGTTTCTGCCGCATATCGACAACTGGGCAGTCTGTGACTGCCTGTCGCCGAAGGTGTTTGCCGGGCGCAAGCCGGAGCTGCTGGAAAATATCCGAGAATGGGCGAAATCAGAACACGTCTACACCTGCCGTTTCGGGCTGGAAATGCTGATGACGCATTTTCTGGACGACGATTTCAAGCCGGAATATCTGAAACTGCCCGCAGACGTGAAGCTGGAGGATTACTACGCGAAGATGATGGTCGCATGGTTTTTCGCCACGGCGCTGGCCAAACAGTGGGACGCGGCGGTCGTCTATTTGCAGCAGAACCGGCTTGAACCGTGGACGCATAACAAGACGATCCAGAAAGCACGGGAAAGCTATCGCATCACGGCGGGACAGAAGGAATATTTGAAGACGTTGAAACGAACTCCTTCCGTCACGACTTCGTCGTGCCACCTCCCTCGAAGAGGGAGGCAATGACATGAGCAAGTAAGATGTTTTTTTGATGTCAAAAAAATGAGAAACGACTTTATAAATAAGCAGTGCATATATGCTTTATGGCTCCCTCTTTGAGGGAGCTGTCAGCGAAGCTGACTGAAGGAGTGAAGGCGTTCGAAACGATAACAAAAAGGCGTTGAGCGGAAAAATCCGTTCAACGCCTTTTGTTACGCGATTGCGATTCAAACCGGCTTGTACAGAGTCAGGCAACGCTGTGTGCCTGTACGCCGTTTGCTTAGCGCTCGACGCGGCCGGAGCCGGAGCCCTTCATCAGGCTTTCGACTTCCTTGACGGTCACGCGGTTGAAGTCGCCGGAGATGGTGTGCTTCAGGCAGGAAGCGGCC
>ENA-ORRL01001805-ORRL01001805.1-human-gut-metagenome-genome-assembly--contig:-NODE-1805-length-14654-cov-3.057881_pt1 | contig 14654 bp, 11 predicted proteins | sample MGYA00242175_ERZ509134 | MGnify/ENA primary metagenome ERZ509134 (study PRJEB26280, sample SAMEA2338660) | human gut metagenome | biome: human gut; feature: human-associated habitat; material: faeces... | reverse complement strand
TCGTCCAGTCAATTTCGCCGGAGAAGAAAGTCCAGGGGCTTGAAGCAACGGGGTTGCCATCGACAGCGAAAACGAGTTTGTCGTAGCGTGCTTCGCTGCTGACTTTGTAGTCAAAGGAAACGATATCGCCCTCTTCCGCCGTGACTGTTGCCGTGACGGTGGATTCGGAACTGCTGACTTGGAAGTTGGTGCTTTTTGCCCAACCGTTCGCACCGTCAACAGTCCAAGGATACTCGCCCTCCGTAACGAACTGAATGTTTCCGTCGGGAACGTTCAGTGCTGCATCCAGTGCTGCATCGCGAACGCTCAGTGCAAGCGCAGGTGTGCAGGCAAGTGCCAGCAGCATGATAACCGCCGTCATTGCCGCAATAAATCTTTTCATATGGTTCTCCTTTCGTGCCGAGGAAAGTCTTTGCGGAATCACATCGCGTTTTGATGTATTCCGCAAGTGATATTATACATATATCATGAAGGATTTTCAAGTTTTCTTTAAATGTTTTTTATCGGTTTAATCCGCTGTTCGGCCGTGCATTCGAGTGTTTTGCCCGAATTTATCGGTATGATGCAATTTTTTCTTGTTCGGGTATTGAATATTTTCTTCAAAAATGTTACCATATTGCTTGAAAACAGAGGCATCCCCGCCGCCTTTGCCCGTTGACGGGAACGGGCGGCGCAAAGTTGCTCTCGGGTGAACGGTGATTAAACCGCGCTTTGTGCAAAGTGTTCCGAATGTTTTGCGCAAAGCCCTTAAACCGGCGTTTACCCAATCAAAAAACGGAGGATAAATTGTTTCTATGGAAAGAAAGAATGCTTGGAAAACCTATTCCGAAGAAGATATTTCAAAGCTCAACGCAATTTCTGCCGAATATGTCAAGTTCCTTGACAACGGCAAAACCGAGCGCGAATGCGTTGCACAGACTGTTGAAATGGCAAAAGCAAAGGGTTATCGCAACCTTAACACCGTCATTGCAAACGGCGAAAAGCTCAACCCCGGCGACTGCGTCTATTCCGACTTCATGGGCAAAGCGCTCATGCTTTTCAAAATCGGCAAACAGCCCATTTTCAAGGGTCTGAACATCGTCGGTGCTCATATTGACTCCCCCCGCATTGACCTTAAGCAGAATCCCCTTTATGAGGACACCGATTTTGCATATCTCGACACGCATTACTACGGCGGTATCAAAAAGTATCAGTGGGTTGCAATGCCCCTTGCAATGCACGGCGTTGTTGCAAAGAAGGACGGCACGCTTGTTAACATCGTTATCGGTGAAGATCCCTCCGATCCCGTCATCGGCATTTCCGACCTGCTTCCTCACCTCAGCCGCGATCAGATGAGCAAAAAGGGTTCCGTTGTTATCGAAGGTGAAGAGCTGAACATCATCATCGGCAGCAAACCCCTCAACGATGAAGAAAAAGAGCCCGTCAAGGCTGCTGTTCTTGCTCTGCTCAAAGAAAAATACGATATCGAAGAAGAGGACTTCCTCTCCGCCGAACTGGAAGTTGTTCCCGCCGGTGCAGCACGCGATTTCGGTCTTGACCGCAGCATGATCATAGGTTACGGTCACGATGACCGCGTTTGCGCATATGCTTCCGTCAATGCGATCCTCAGCATTGACGAAACGCCCGAATACACCTGCTGCTGCCTGCTTGCCGACAAGGAAGAAATCGGCTCCGTCGGCGCAACCGGTATGTACGGCAAGTATTTCGAAAACGCTGTTGCAGAGCTTGTAAACGCAACAGGCGAATATTCCGACCTGCTCGTTCGCCGCGCACTCACCGCCTGCCGTATGCTCAGCTGCGATGTCAGCGCGGGCTATGACCCCAATTTTGCAGGCGTATTTGAACGCAAGAATTCGGCATACCTCGGCAGGGGCGTTTGCTTCAATAAGTACACCGGTTCCGGCGGCAAGGGCGGTTCCAACGACGCCAACGCCGAATACATGGGCAAGCTTCGCAGGCTGATGGATGACGCAAACGTCAACTTCCAGACTGCCGAACTCGGCAAAGTCGATCAGGGCGGCGGCGGCACCATCGCTTACATCTGCGCCAATTACGGCATGGAAGTCATCGACAGCGGCGTTGCAGTGCTGTCCATGCATGCTCCGTGGGAAATCATCTCCAAGGCCGACCTGTACGAAGCAGTTAAGGCTTACCATGCCTTTATGTTGAAGGCATAAAGTGGATTTATCACGAAGAGATAAATCTTTATGCTGAATCCATAAAACGGATTTTTCCGAAAGAACAAATCGGTTTATCTGAAAGAATAAATCTTTATACCGAACAAAAACAGGGCTTAGCTGCGAATGAAACGGCAAAGCCCTGTTTTTTGTTGAAATTATTTATGTCTTAATCGGAATTTTCGCCTCTGTTCTCTTCAAAAACAACGGTAATCTTTGTTCCCTTTCCCAATTCACTCGAAATTGAGATTTGAGCTCCGTGACGCAGTGCAATATGTTTGACGATCGCAAGACCGAGTCCCGTTCCGCCCGTGCGCTTGCTGCGCCCCTTATCAACGCGGAAAAAGCGTTCAAAAACGCGGTCAAGCTTATCCTCCGGTATGCCTATGCCCGTGTCCTCAACGGAAATTGCGGGCCGTCCCTCGCTGCCGAAAACAGTTACCGAAACCTTTCCGTTCCGTTTATTGTACCGAATTGCATTATCACACAAGTTGTAAATTAATTCCTCAAGCTGGCTGCGGCATCCGAACGTTTGAAAATGCTCACCCTCAACGGAAATCACAATTCCGTATTTTTCCGCTCCGGGAGCAAGGCTGTTTTCGGTCGCATGTGCCAAGTCAAGCAAATCAACGTTTTCAAAATCATCACGTCCCTCAATGTAATCCAGTTCGCTGAGCTGAATTATGTCCGCAATCAACGACAGCAGACGGGAGGATTCCGAATGAATGCGCCGCGCAAAATTCTGAACATCCTCTTCCTTTGCAATGCCGGTGGCAATCATTTCGGCATAGCCGGAAATGCTTGTGAGCGGGGTTTTCAGCTCATGCGAAACATTTGCCGTGAATTCCTGCCGCATCTGTTCCATATTGTTTTTTGCTGCCTGACGCTGCTTCAGGGTTTCAACAAAGGGCTTCAGCTCGTCAAACGGAACCGCAAACTCGCTGCCGTCCGCATGTTCCGCAATGCCCTGAAGCGGAGTGATAAGCGTTTTTGTAATGCGTTTTGAAAGATTTATTGCAAACAACGCTGCACCGACGGCGAGCGCAAGCAGTGAAGCACCCGCGCAAAGGAAGTGTTTTGCTGCGGAATCGCCGCCGTGTACGGACAAAAGCAAATAGTCACCGTTGTTAAGCCTTGTTATCGTGCAGGAATTCAAATTAAAAAAAGAGCCGTTCCGTTTGCAAAGCAGGGCTGCTGTCTGACTCTTTTTCTCATCAAGCTTCATTCGCAAACGTTCAATGGTTTTGCCTGCGAAACAGCAAAGCGCAGAATTGCTGCCGCTTTTTAAATCGTCAATCGAAACGCTCTCCGCATTTCCCGCCGCATTCACCGCTTTAACCCGCTGCATATCTTCCGAAACAAGCGCAATGCAGCCCTTTTGAGCAAATGCCCTTAACAGATGAATTTCTCCGGTTGAATCATAGATTTCCTTTGCGGAACATGCAAGCGTTTCCGCGCCTGCTTCCCGCTCCGATAATGCGGATGCAGCACCGAAAATGCTTCCGGCTGCAAACGCCGACAAAAGCACAATAAGAATAAACGGTATACATTGATTGTAGATTTTCTTTGTCATTGCATTTCTATTTTGTATCCGACATTTCGAACCGTTTTTATCAGATCTCCGCATGAACCGAGCTTTTGCCGAAGTGTTTTGACGTGAACGTCCACTGTTCGGCTTTCACCCGCAAAATCGGTTCCCCAAACAAGAACCATCAGCTTTTCGCGGCTCAGTACCATGCCGCAGTTGGAAACCAGAGCTTTAAGCAGCTCATATTCGGTATAGGTCAATGCGCATTGCCGTCCCTCGGCGCACACAAGCCTTCGCCAGTCATCCAACGAAATGCCGCCGACACTGTAATTATTCGGAGCCGCTCCGTCTGTTCTGCGTAAAACGGCTTTGACCCTTGAAATCAATTCCGAAACCCCGAAAGGTTTTGTTATGTAATCATCGGCTCCGCTGTCCAGCCCGCGTACCGCATCCGCTTCGCCTGACTTTGCACTCACAATTATTATCGGAATCTTTCTTGTTTCGGCGGAATCCCTCAGTCGGCGCAAAATTGTCAATCCGTCCTCACCCGGCAGCATGAGATCCAATATCACAAGCGTGGGAAGACGCCTTGCAACAGCTGAAAAAAAGCTTTCGGAATCCTCAAAAAGCTCCGTACCGAAACCGCTGTTTTTCAAGGCATAGCATTCCATTTGCCCTATATTCTCATCATCTTCAACGATATATATCATCCGTTCCTCTTTCCGTCCGACTTTGCGGAAACACTGTTTCACATTAAATTATAGCCTTTTAACAACATTTTTGCAAGGCGTCCGAAGCAAGATTCCCCTTAAACGCAAACACGCCCGCAGAGTTTTCGCTGCGGGCGGTGTTGTCAAATGCTAATCCTTGAAATCCGTTTCCCGTTTCCTTCAAGGCGTATTTTTCAAAGCATACTTTTCTCTGTATTCGTTATAGCTTTTCACAAACTCTTCATTGTTTGTGTTTTTGAGATTATGCAGATACGCATGTGCATCCATCATGCCCTCAACAAGCTCCAGTTTGCAAACGGCAATATTCGAACAGTGATCGCTTATTCGCTCGAAATTTGCAAGAATATCATTCAAAACAAATCCCAGCTCAATGGTGCATTCGCCGTCCTTAAGCCGTTTGATATGCGCGGCGCGAATGTTTGTGTTAAGCTCGTCAACAACCTCTTCAAGTGGCTCAACACGCCTTGCGGCATCCGCGGAATCGGAAACGAACCCCCCGATTGCTATGCCGACGATCTCGTCGATCGCGCCCGTCATAACCTTAAGCTCCGCCTGCGCCGCGGGCGAAAAATTCAATTTCTTTTCCGCCATTTCGCGTGCACTCTGAGCAATGTTCAGCGCATGGTCGCTTATGCGTTCAAAATCCGTTATTGAATGCAGAATTTTTGTAACATCGCGGCTGTCCGCATCCGAAAGCTCCTGCATAGAAACTTTTACAAGGTATGTGCCGATTTCATCTTCGTAATTATCGGCCTCTTTTTCAAGCTTTGCAACCTCATTATAGCCCTTTTCGCTGTAGTTCCCGAGCAGCGCAATTGCAGCCTGAACGCTTTTCCGCACAAGCTTCGCCATATCCGCCGCAAGTACACGCGTTTGTTCAACCGCAATTGCGGGTGTTGCAAGCAGCCTTTCGTCAAGCATGACCGGCTGCGGATCATCCTTTGAATCGGGAATGGACAGCACCGCAAGCCTTTCAAGCTGTTTTCCGAACGGCAGCAGCATCAGCGTGTAAATCACGCTGAACAGCGTGTGCACAATCGCAATCTGAAACGTGTCGATCGTTTTATCCATAAAATCGAACTTCAGGAATGCGTTCAGCGTGTAGAAAACAATCGTGCAGATAATTGTTCCGATTACATTAAAGTACAGATGAATAAACGATGCTCTTCTTGCGTTTTTGGTTGTTCCGATCGCGGCAATCATTGCGGTTATGCATGTGCCGATATGCTGACCCATGATTATCGGTATCGCACTGCCGAATGTGACCGCACCGGTTGCGGAAAGAGCCTGCAAAATGCCTACCGAGGCGGAAGAGCTTTGAATTATTGCCGTCAAAATGCAGCCGACAAATATCGAAAGAATCGGATTTTTTCCGAAAATTACGAATAGGTTTGTGAATTCGGGCACATTTTTGAGCGGTTCAACGCTTTCGCTCATTATATTCATGCCGAACATCAGCACAGCAAAGCCGATCATGACCGAACCGATGTTGCGTCTGCGTTCGCGCTTTGAAAACATTTGAAGTGCAACGCCTATGATGGCAAGAATCGGCGTGAAGCTCATCGGATTCAGAAGCTGAATAAAAAAGCTGCTGCCGCTTATGCCGTTAAGGCTGAGAATCCATGCCGTGACGGTCGTTCCGATGTTTGCACCCATAATAACGCCGACAGCCTGCCCAAGCTGCATAAGTCCCGAGTTTACAAAGCCGACAACCATTACCGTTGTTGCCGCGGATGATTGGATGACTGCCGTGACGGCAACGCCGAGCAGCAGTCCCTTTATTGTGCTGTTGGTAAGTTTTGACAGTATGCTTTTGAGCTGGCTTCCCGCTGCTTTTTCAAGGGATTTGCCCAAAACATCCATTCCGTAAAGGAACAGAGCAATGCCGCCAACCAAAGACAGCACGTCAAAAAATGTCATACATTCCTCCGAATCAGCACGCCGTGCCGTTTCCCCGCGGCATCGGCGGCAATATTTGCGTCGTTATATCCTGCCCCGCGCTTTTGCGCAAAATGGGACAAATAACATGTTACAACCGCATTTGCGCCGAGTCAACGGGGTAAATGTAAAGAATTTGTAAAATTATTTTGATATTGTTTAATATTTTTGCTGTTTGAATGTTTATTTTTGCTGCACTTCAGGCATAAGCATTTCAAAGTCTGTGAATTTTTTGTTTGACCAAATCCGACACAACTCATTTACCGCACCGTTTGGAACAATGCGAACGATTTTTATATTAATTTCAAATCCGCTTTTTCGACTGTCCCGACTTTCCCGCTTCGTTCTTCCTTTTTGGTTTTCGCATTGCTTTTTATTGAATCGACACAAAAACCCCATATATACTCGGCTTTTTTTGCAGCGCAGGGTCGTTTTTTTATGCATTTTGGATTTCAAAACGGTTGAAACAATTAAAAAAAGTGCGCAATTTCAATTTCTTTTGCGGAACGGATACAAAATTGCACAAGTCATATTCTTTTTTAACGCAAAAGAATACAAACTTTTTGGTGGAAATGTGCGTTTTTCTGCGGTATAATTCAACCATAACAAAAAACACCGAGGAGGACATGACAATGTCAGAATACAGGGTTATCATCGCGGACGGGAACGCTCAGTTCCGTCACGCAACCGCAGAATTCTTCCGAACGGACAAAGAAATTATCCGCGTTGAAGAAGCGACGGACGGGCAGGCCGCTCTTGAAAAGATGCGTGAAGAACATTTTGACGTTCTTATCACGGAATTGGTAATGCCGAAACTGGACGGACTGGATCTTTTGGATCAGCTTCGTATTGAGTCGGCGCACCGACCATCGGTAATCATCGTTGTTTCGTACATGCGGAATGACAACCTGCTTCAGCGTTCATTCGCCAAAGGTGCCGGCTATGTCATGCTTAAGCCGGTGGAACCTGAATTCCTGTATCGCAGGATGCGCGATTTGCTTGAAACCTGTGTCAACGAGCGCGACATCGGTTTTGCACCGCCTTCCGCAGTCAAAAGCCTTGATGAAAAAATCACCTCCGTTTTCCTCTCCGTCGGCATTCCCGCTCATATTAAGGGATACCATTTTCTCCGCGAAGCTATTCGCATGGTCTATTATAAACCCGAGCTTATCAGCAAAATCACCAAGGAGCTTTACCCCGGCATTGCAAAGCGGTTCAACACGACCCCGAGCAAAGTCGAACGCGCAATTCGTCACGCAATTGAGGTAAGCTGGACACGCGGCAAAATCGAAAACATCAACAAACTCTTCGGATTTAACGTCTACGGCAAAAACGATAAGCCCACCAACGGAGAATTTGTTGCACTTGTTGCGGACAAGCTGATAATTGAGGACGGACGCGACACGGTGCTTGCCCACGCTGCCGCCGAATGACTCCCGCTGCAAAAATAACCAAAGTCCGCTGAAGCAGCGGCGCAGGGCATCGCGCCCGACAGGGCAGACTTTTCCGATGTTTATTAACCTGTTCCCCCCACTCCTTGCGGCGACCGCGTTAACCTCCGACCGCGGTTCGCCGCATTTTTGCTGCTCCGATTTGTCTGCCGTTTGATATATGTTCTATTCGTGTTTATATATGTTGAAATTAATTTACAGCATATGCGCCTCTTGACAAATGTCAAGTGCGTTTCACAATATAATTTGTTCATATTTCAAATTGAGTCACACCTGTTATTAACATAAAAAACTGCCTGTTCAGCCCCAAAAGCGGATAACCTTGTGGATAATGTGGATAACTTCCCGTTTTTTTGCATGGATAACCTACAAGTATTTCTTGCGGACATATGTAAATGCTTTTCGCAGCTGCATCCAATTCATAAAAAATAAGCATTGTGTCGAACGAGTGTTTTCCCCTCCCGTTTGCAAAGCAAGCCGCACTCTTGTTTCGACTTTCTTTCCCAATCACGGCATATCTGCGTAAAACAGCGAGTATTCTTTTATAAAAGCAGCAACAAAACACATGAAAGGTGAACGACATGGAATTGTTATGGAATGATCTCAGCGTGCTTCGACTGATTCACAGGAGCACGGAACAGGTTGAAGTTGCCGGCAGCATCCCGCCGCCCGGCGGATGCCGCGCAGCGGAATTGCTTGACTGTTCCGCCGAAGTTGAAATTTCAAACTGCAAAACGGAAACCGGGAAGCTGAATTTTGAAGGTCGGCTCTGCATCACAATTGCCGCAGCGGACGAAACAGGCGACACATTTGCCTTTGTCGGCGAAATACCGTTTTCCCACTGCACGGAGAATGCGGATTTTGCCGCCGGAATGCTTTCAAATGCACTCCCCGCCGTGGCTGTGCTGGATATGCGGCTTGCAGCGGACGGTGCGGCAGCTTTCAGCGCAAATGTGAACATTGACTTCATAGTTACATCGGCGGCACCCGTTCGCGTTTTATCCGGAGTTTCGGGAGTGGCCGATATGGAAATCAAATCAATGCAGTGCAGAACGGCGCGTCGTGTTGAAATCGGAAGCGAAACAATACGTTTTTCGGAAGAGTTGAGCAGCGAAGGTGCGGACAGCGTGCTTTCCTTCTCGGCGCAAATCTCCGTGCGCGACACGGCCATTGAAAACGGCGGCACATCCGTCAGCGGCATAATAACACTGAATGCGCTGCTGAAAACTTCCGACGGAGAATTGATGCAGCTCGTTCGCGGCGTTCCGTTCCGCGAAAGCCTTTCGGCCGCAGTCGGTGCGGATGAGATTTATACCGTTGCGGAGCTTAAAAACGTCAGCCTGCGCGCACTCGGCACGGAGTTTTCCCTTTTGGCATTCGATGCGGATATTGACTTCCGCATTTTCGGCATTCGCCGCTCCGTTATTGACATTCCGACGGACGCTTATTCGCCGTCACTGAATTTCAGCTGCATGTACGAAAAAATGACCGTTGCAAATGCCTGCGGCGGCTCGTTTGCACAGCATTCGCTGCGCGAAAATCTGTCCGTTCCGGACGGAATGGCCGATATTTTTGCCGCATTGAACGCGGCGGCGCGCCCGATCGCAACAAATGTTTCAATTGAAGATTCAACAATGACCGTTGAGGGACTGCTGTTCACGCGCATCATATATCGCAGCAGCAGCAACAGGATCTACAGTTTCAGCGATGATGTTCCCTTCGTGCTTCGCATGGCCGCACCTTCGGAAGCAAACTTTGCTCAGCTTCGACTGAACGCCTCGGCAAGCATATCCGGCGGCAGCGGGCGCACGGCACAGGTTTCCTACAATCTCGATGTTTCGGCAGAATATTTCAGCGAATCCGCCGTTTCAGCCGTTGCAGGCGTTGCGGAAACCGATAATTCCAACGACGCCGACGGAAAAAGCACGGGCATTATTCTTTGCAATGCATGTGCGGGTGAGGATGCTTTTGACATCGGAAAACGTTTCGGTGTTCCGTCGCAGCGTGTACGCGAACTGAACCCGGACTCCGCAGAACCTTTTAAGGACGGCGACAAGCTGCTTCTGTTCGTTTAGAAGCGGTCCCGACAACACAATATATTCATTCTGTCCGTGCAGAAAACAAAAAACGGCAGGACGTTCCGCAATCATGCGGTTCATCCTGCCGTTCGTCAATAAGCCTGTAAGCCGATAGATGATCCGTGCTTATTTATTCAGTTTTTTGGAAAGCCGTTCGAATTCGTCAACATTGTGCCTGTAGGAAAGCATGCTGTTTTCCCAGAATTTCTTATCCGTAAGGTCAATTCCGGCAACTTTTGCGGTATCCTCAACGGTGCATACCGGGGTTGCATAGAGCAGCTTGCGGTAAACGGGAACAAATGCCGCGCCCTCCTGCATGTACTTTTCATAAAGTCCCCTTGCAAACAGTCCGCCGAAAGCATACGGGAAATTATAGAACGAGAGGGTACTGTAATAATGCCCTTTGCAGAGCCACATGTACGGATGCAGCGTTTCGGGGTCAAGTCCGTTGCCGTATGCCCTGCGCTGGGCATCAAGCATCAGTTCGCAAAGCCTGTCCGCGGGCATGAAATCATTTTCACGGTTTTCGAAAACGGAAGTTTCGAACAGATAGCGTGAGTAAATATCGCACATTATCTGAGCGGCGTCCTGGAGCTGGCTTTCGATAAGGAAGAGTTTCTCCTCATCGGTTTCCGCTGCTTCAATGGCGGCGTTCATGATAACGTTCTCGTTGAACGTGGATGCCGTTTCCGCGACGGGCATTGAATAATCGTTGTTCAGCGGACGGTGCCCGGCGATGTTGAGATTATGGAACGCATGACCGAGTTCATGTGCCAGCGTTACGATGTCGGAGAACGAGCCGTCAAAATTCGTCAGCACGCGGCTCTGGTTGTGTCCGTCCAGATTTGCGCAGAATGCACCGCCGACCTTTCCCTCGCGGGGATAGAAATCGATCCATGCCTCATCAAACGCACGCTCAACCATATTTGCAAGGTCATTATCAAAGCCGCGGAAGATTTTCAGCAGATATGCCTTTGCCTCCTCAACGGTATATTTTTTGGTGTTTGTGCCCATGGGCGCAAACATATCGTACCACGGAATCCCGTTTTTATGACCCAGGACTTCGCCCTTGAGCCTCAGGTAGCGGCGGAAAATATCCAAATGTTCGTCCATTGCCGCCATGAGCGCATCAAGGGTTTTGCGCGTCATGCGGGAATTATACAGAGTTTGTGTCAAAGGCGACTCAAACCCGCGCAGACGTGCGTTGTTGATAACTTCAAGTTTGATGCTGTTGAGCGAAAATGCAACAGAATCCCGAATTTTCTCATAGCAGGCAAGTTCCGCCTCGTATGCTTCCTTTCGAACCGCCGGGTCAGCGGAATACGCAAGGTTGCGCACGGAAGAAAGGGTAAGTTTTTCGCCGCGGAAATCCGCAGTCACGGATGATGTCAGGTAGCTGTGCAGATCGCTCCATGCGCTTGCCCCGCTGATGTTGTAAAGTGCGGCGACTTCTTCGCATTCATCGCTCATGGTATGTTTTTGATCCGCACGGATGTTTTTAAGCAGGAATTCGTATTCCTTCAGCACGGGATCGGACTCGATAAGCTCATCAAGGTTCGGAATTTCGGAAATGAACTTTTTGATTATCGTTTCCGCCTTTGTTGTTGCACTCATCTTTGCCATGAGTCTGCCGCTGATGCTTGCCGCCTCGGTGTCCTTTGTGTTCACGGAGGAACGCAGCATGGCATATGAATACATGTCCGTTAAAAGCTGCATTGAGCTTTCGCTGCCGGCAATATAGGTTTTCAGAGCGTCGAGCGGCTGCATGTCGGAAATTTTGGCTGCAAACTCGTTTGTTTTTGCAATCATCTCGTCGTATTTTGCAAGATCCGCAGCGAACTTCGGGTCGTCAAAGCCTTTATAGAGTTCATCCAATGACCATTCTGAATTCATTTTTTTCTCCTTGTTTTCTTCTGTTTTTTAATGGGGCGCGGTGTCCGCATTTATATCGAACACCGCGTGTGCTGTTTGAATTTGCGGGTTTATCTACGATTTATTCCGCCAACGCCGAAAGCACCGACTGTTTTATTCCTCGCAGGCAAGCGCGATTATTGCATCCGCTATCATATGAGCGTTGAACATCAGCTCGTCAATGCCGATGAACTCATTGGGCATATGCACGGGGCCCGAAATTCCGGGCTGTTCGCTGCCGAACGCAACCGCATTGGGGAATGCGCGCGCATAAGTTCCGCCGCCGATTGCAAGGGGTTCCTTATATTCGCCCGTCCTGTCGGCATAGACCTTCAAAAGTTTGCTCACAAGCTCGCTGTCGGCAGGGATATAATGGCCGTCCTGCTGCTTTTCATGCGTGCAGACGGGGTTGAACTCCGCAAGTGCCGCCTTGAGTTTTGAACGGACTTCGTTCACGTCAAGGGAGATGGGGTAACGGAAATCGATTGAAATTTCGAATCCGTCATCATCCCAAGCGATAACGCCCGGATTCATGCTCAGCCTGCCGCTTGCGTCGGAAACATCCAGACCGATGCTTTCGCCGTGCATGTCAAATCCGAACCTGTTGTGAAGAATGTCGATAACGCGTTTGTCCTCGCCCGTGAGCGGGAGTTCCGCAAGCATTGCAAAAGCTGCCTGCATTGCATTTTTGCCGAGTTCGGGCATTGAACCGTGTGCATCAAGGCCGATAACGGTGATTTCCGTGCCGTTTGCAAGTGCTTCAAGCTCAACGCCGAAGCCCTTTGCAAGAATGCCGCTGACGTGCTTTTCAACCTCCGTAATTTCAACCGGGACAAACGCCTTCACCTTGCCGCAGACAACGTTTGCGCGCGTGCCGCCGTTAATGCGGATATTTGTTTTTGCATTGCAGCGCATCGTGGCATGATAAATGCCTTTTTCGGAATTAACAACGGGATAATCCGCATCGGGTGAGAAAGTCAGCGTCGGAATCTCCGCAACCTTGCGATAGTGATCCATGCAGCCCCAGCCCGTTTCTTCATTCGTGCCGAGAATGATTCGGACACGGCGGCGCATGGGAATGCCGGCTGCCTTGATTGCGGCAAGTGCATAAATCGCACACACGGCGGGACCTTTGTCGTCCATTGTGCCTCGGCCGTAAATCCTGCCGTCCGCAATTTCCGCAGCATAAGGCGGATGAATCCAGCCTTCGCCCTCGGGAACAACGTCAACATGCGCAACAACGCCGAGCATCTCTTCTCCGCAGCCGTAGTCTATGCAGCCCGCGTAGCCGTCAAGATTCGTGGTTTCAAAGCCGAATGATTTACCGAGATTCAATGCATTTTCAAGCGCGCCGCGAACCGCCTCTCCGAAGGGTGCTCCGGGACCTGCCGCAGGGGCTTCAACACTCGGAAAACGGACGATTTCCTGAACGGAGCGAACAAGCGCATCCTTATTGTTATCGATAAACTGCTCCACCGCGGGGTAACGAACCTTTGTATTGCTCATTTATTTTCTCCTTTTCAGCAGGAAGCTCACCGTCGTTTTCGGCCGTGCCGCCGCACCGGGTACCGTGTTTCATTTCCCGCAAGGGTTGCGGATTCCGAAAAGCAGAGCCGCGCGGGTGATTCTTCCTTATTTTCTCAAATAATATTATACATCCCCGAAAAGATACTTGCAAGCTTTTCGAATACATGTTATGCTTTTATCACAGCAGATTCCGCTTTTTGCGGTACGCTGCCGGAAGCACCGGAAATAAAAGCGTTAAATTAATAAATTAAACAGAAAGGTCTTTTACCATGAATTATAACATTATCGGCGAACCCTTCCCCGCAGTTGTCTGCACGCTCAACGCAGATGAAAGCATGATAACCGAACGCGGCAGCATGTGCTGGATGAGCCCGAATATGAAAATGGAAACCACTTCCAACGGGGGCATCGGCAAAGTTTTCGGCAGGATGTTTTCCGGCGAGTCTATGTTCCAAAATCGCTACACGGCCGTCGGCGGCACGGGCACCATCGCATTCGCGTCAAGCTTTCCCGGCTCGGTGCGCTGCTTTGACATCACACCCAACAACCCGCTCATCGTTCAAAAGAGCGGCTTCCTTGCAAGCGAAAGCACGGTTGAGCTCTCCGTCCATTTTCAAAAGCGTTTCGGCGCAGGGCTGTTCGGCGGTGAGGGCTTCATAATGCAGAAACTCAGCGGTTTCGGCAAAGCTTTCATAGAAATTGACGGTCATGCGGTTGAATACGACCTCCGACCCGGGCAGTCCATCGTTGTAGACACCGGCTATCTTGCCGCAATGAGTGCGACCTGCACAATGGATATTCAAACCGTCCGCGGTGCTCTTCGGCGGAGAAGGCTTTTTCAACACCGTTGTGACGGGACCGGGCAAGGTTCTGCTTCAAACCATGCCCATTAATGCCGTTGCGGGCTCCATTGCGCCGTATATTCCTTCCGGCGGCAAAAACTGACGGGCAGCGTCGGACAGCTCCGTTTGTTTTTGCGAAAGGGCAGGAACCTGCCCGGACTTTTGACCGCAAAAGCAAATTGTTCGCCGTTCCGATTCAAAAATTGAATTTGTATTTTAAAATTCGGAATCGGATATTTCGCAATGCGTTTTCGCATTTTCTTTCCGCTTGGAATAATGCTCCGCATTTTCGGCAAGAATATGATTCGGCAGGCAGCGAATTGCTGCCCGCTCATCTTGCCGTAAAACGGCATTTTCGGAGGAAAGAATGAATCATTCACGAAAATTTCGAAAGCTTATTGCAGCAGTCCTTTCAGTGCTTTGCATAGTTCTCTGCTGCACCGCATGCGGCGGCAACAGCAATAAGCCCAC
>ENA-ORRL01001801-ORRL01001801.1-human-gut-metagenome-genome-assembly--contig:-NODE-1801-length-14697-cov-9.398101_pt1 | contig 14697 bp, 10 predicted proteins | sample MGYA00242175_ERZ509134 | MGnify/ENA primary metagenome ERZ509134 (study PRJEB26280, sample SAMEA2338660) | human gut metagenome | biome: human gut; feature: human-associated habitat; material: faeces... | reverse complement strand
TTTATGAGAGTCTTATACTTATCGCCCTCGAGAATGGACGCGATCTTGTCGTGCAGTCCGTTTATGACCCATTGAGGAGATTCGCTGCCGTACTCGCTTCTGGCTTCTGCCATCAATCCTACAAGTTTGTTCAACTCGTTGGCACGTGCATAGAGTTCTCCTTCCACATTTTCATATCGCGCGTGTGCCGGAGTAAGAGTCTTGAAATATCCGTTTTTGAAGCAGTCATCCAGCAGAAGGAACTCATCCACCAGACTCTTATTGTTCAAGTTGAAGATGTTCGGCTGTTTTTCGGACCAGTTCACTTGGGCATCAGGGCTCTGGGGCGGCATGCTTGGCTTAACCGTAAGTGTTCCGTATGCTGCCTCCACAGGATATCCGAGCGGAGCGAAAAGTGCCGTGTGCTCATTTGGAAGTTTTACTGTAGGTGCCTCATCTTCCATTTCAGGAGCATTTCCCATCGTTGCATCGTACTGCTTCTGAAGTGCTTTGTCCCTGTCGGAAGTCTTGCTTGCGGCGGGCTTTTGTGTAGTCGGCTTGCTGCCGGTTGTCTGGTTCTTGACAGACTGGGTCGTCTTTACGATTTGTTTGCCGATTTTGTCTCCGAGGCTTTTGAGACCGTCTTTAAATGACTGGGCATCTGTACTTGGCATACTCACGAGGAATGCCGTGCATAGGATAAGAATGTTTGGGGTTTTCATTTGTTTTTTTTCGTTTTTGTTGCAGTTTTATCCGCATTGACAAATCTACGAAAAAAATCGGAACAGCTCTACTATAACGATGAAAATCTGATGTTTGCCAGTCTGGCATCGAACAGAAGGCAAACGGCATTCAGGCTGCGGGCGGATTTACTTGACAGACTGAGAGTTAAGGCAAAGAAAACAGAAGCCGATAACCTCACCAAGGTTGATATGTCAAATTACGAATCGTTCTTAAAATCACTTGAATGAAAGAGATTCTGAAAACAGTATGGGCTCTTTTTTTCCACGAGCCATTATCTGTATAATGCAATATTTTGCCTATATTTGAGGCCGTATCAAGAAAGAATGCAATGGCTGATGTGCAGAAGAACGAGATAGTCCGTTTCCGAGATGGGGATCGAGTGGCCTTTGAGGCGCTTTACCAGAGGTATTGGCGTAAAGTGCTTTCTTTCACGCGACTGTACATCAAGGACTCTTATGAACAAGAAGAAGTCGTGCAGCAGGTGTTCATCAGACTATGGGAGAACCGGACAAAGGTCGATGCTGGCAAAGACTTTGACGGATTCCTTTTCATTGTCACACGCAATCTCATATTCAACCGTGCGCGGCATTCATTTACTGCCGAATCGCTTGCTGACTTCATCGACGGAGCCGGCCCGGAGTTTTATCTTGACATAGAGGGAGGTATTGATGCCGGATTTCTTCGTGAGGCCGTTGAGCGACTAGTCACGGAATTGCCGCCGAGGCAGAGAGAGGCCTTTGTTCAAAGCCGGCGTGACGGAATGTCCATAAGGGAGATTGCCGGAGTTATGGGAATAACAGAGAAGGGCGTGCAACGCAATATAAACCTCGCCCTAAAGTTTCTTAAGACTAACCTGCCTCTCTTCCTCATATTCATAAATCTTTAATTTTTTTTTCTTGAAAACTGCTGTTCCGATGTGGTGCAGCACTTTCTTTTTGTGTATTTATGTCTGGTTGGAACATTTGTACCAACTTCTTGATAGACATAATATGGATTTCGACGAATACACAAGAAAGCAATGGAACTCCGCTACTGTGGAAAACTCTGCTGACGAGGCTATCGGCAAGCGGGTGTGGAAGAATATTGACAGGCGTCTATTCCGTTACCGGACAATGTGGAAATGGCTTGCCGGTGCTATGGCGACGGCAGCCTGTCTCACTGCCTTTGGAATGTTCCTCTGGTCGGACAGAGATGCCGCGCAGAAAGAACTTGTCCCACAGCAGATTGTCTACTTGGCTGAGGCGAACGACTGTCTGGAGCTTCCTGACGGCTCACGTGTCTGGCTTGATGCCGGCAGTTCGGTCACCTATCCGGAGGATATGACGAATTCTCGCGTTGTCTCACTCTCCGGAAATGCTGTATTTGATGTGACTAAGAAGGAAAGTGGACAGAACTTCATCGTCAAGTTGTACGATTCTTACATCGAAGTGAAGGGCACCTCATTCTCCGTGAACTGGAGTGGGGACGACATCGTTTATGTTACGCTTTATTCTGGTGCCGTTGATTTCGTCGTGGAGACAACCGGGCAGAAAGTCTCTCTCACTCCGTCAAACCGTCTTGCCTTCAGTCCGGCGGCTTCTACAATCAGCATGGCACCGTTTTTCAATGGGATTTCATGGAAAGACGGAAACTATATCATAGAGAACGCATCGCTTGGAGACATTGTCGAATTTATCCGCTGGAACTGGTCAATTAATGTCACAACTGGACCATCAATCGGGAACGGGCAGCGGGTGAACGGCAAAATAATGCGCTCAGAGACACCGGGAAGTGTGCTGGACAAACTCTGTTTCATGCTCGATCTTGATTATGACAAGAGCGGGGATAACTACCTGATTCATAAATAATCCAATATATTATTACTGATAACCTCAAAATTATGACAGTAAAATCAACCCACATCCGCGTCCTCAGGGCGCTGGCTGTTGCCATTCTATCGTTTGCCTCGTGCCTTGTGACAGCGGCACAGGTAAGTCTGCGGGGACAAATGACGGTGGAACAGGCAATCTTACAGATTCAGAAGGAGACTGACTATTCTTTCTTTTACAATTCTACTGACCTTATAGGAATTGGAAGCCGGAATATTAATGTCTCCGGAGCGATAGAGACGGTTCTTGAAAGTCTCTTTACTGGAACAGCAATCACATGGCGTGTCCAGGACAAGGAAATCGTGCTCAAGAAAAATTTCGGTGAGCAGACGAAAGACGATGACAAACGCTCGGTGAAGGGAATTGTTATTGATGAAGTGGACAGGACGCCGCTCATCGGGGCAACGGTTCTTGTCAAGGGCTCCGATAATGTCGCAATCACGGACATTGACGGAAAGTTCACTATTGACGGCTGTGACAACAGCACGGTCCTTGACGTTTCGTATGTCGGTTATCACCCACGCGAATTCCGTGTCGGAAACCTCGGAGAGCTTGAGATTACTCTTACTTCAGCCAATGAACTTGAAGGAGTCATAGTCGTTGGCGCCGGAACGCAGAAGAAGGTCTCCGTGACAGGTTCAATCGTCGCTATAAAGGGTGATGCTCTCAAGGCACCGTCCTCCTCCTTGACCAACAACCTCGCGGGGAAACTCTCAGGAGTTATAGCCGTTACCAATAGTGGTGAACCTGGTTCTTCCTCGCAGTTCTACATACGTGGTATAAGCACATTCGGAGGTCGCTCCACGCCACTAATCCTTCTCGACGGCGTGGAAATCTCGGCCGGGGACCTCGACAACCTGCCGGCCGAGTCGATTGAGAACTTCTCCATTCTCAAGGATGCTTCGGCCACGGCGATTTACGGCGCGAGGGGAGCGAATGGCGTCATGATAATCACGACAAAGTCTGGAAAGGAAAACACAAAGGCGAAGGTTAACGCTTCCGTCGAGCAATCTTTCCTCCAACCTGTGAGAGTGGTAGAATATGCCGATGGACCGACTTACATGAAAACCTACAATGAGGCGCTCTTGAGCCGAAATCAGTCGGCTACGCCTCGTTACAGCGAGGCGCAGATTGCCAACACCGCAAGCGGAATAAACCCGTATGTCTATCCGAATGTCGACTGGTATGACCTGATGTTCAAGAAGTTCACGATGAGCCAGAGGGCGAATGTCAACATTTCGGGCGGCGGTTCAGCGCTGACATATTACATGAGCCTTCAGATGAACCATGACGGTGGACTACTCAACACGCCGAAGGCATATTCCTATGACAACAACTACAACCGATGGGCATACACATTCCAGAACAATATCGGCTACAAGATTACGCAATATACGAAGATTGACCTGAGGATGAACGCGCAGATTTCAAACATGAAGTCTCCGAACGTCAACTCCAGTGACATTTTCTACCAGATTTTCAAGAATACCCCAGTGTCTTTCCCCGCGACTTTCCCTGCCGAGGAGGGAGACAAGCATATCCGTTTCGGCTCAGCGATAATGTCTGCGGGACGCTACTACACGAACCCGTATGCGCATATGCTCAATACCTATAGGGAAAATAGGACCAACAAGCTGAACATTTCCCTTAACCTCGACCAGAAGTTCGACTTCATCACCGAGGGACTCTCGCTCACGGCTCTCGTGAACTTCAACAACTACTCGCAGAACTATTTCACCCGGAGCCTCACCCCGTACTTCTATGCCGTCGATATGGCTAGCGTCTCGGAGGAGTTTCCTGAACAGTATAGTACGACAAAGCTTCAGGAGGGAACGGAGTACATCTCGCAATCGGACGTGACTCGCTATAGTGATAATGTATTCTACCTTGATGCGAGGCTCAACTATGCGCGCTCGTTCGGAAAACACAATGTGACGGCCATGGCGATGTACATGATGCGTCAGTACATCAACTCCGTGCTTCCGCAGCGCAATCAGGGATTTTCCGGCCGTGCGACCTACGACTATGACAATCGTTACCTCGCCGAGTTTAACTTCGGCTACAATGGTACGGAGCGTCTGGAGGCGGGTAAGCGCTATGAATTCTTTCCGGCGATGTCGCTCGGATGGGTGGCGAGCAACGAGAAATTCTGGACTCCTATAATCGATGTCGTGAACTATTTCAAGCTGAGGTCGTCATATGGACTTGTCGGAAGCGACGAGACCGGGCTCTACGCCGGCGCGCCTCATTATCTCTATCTCAGTAATGTCAACATGTATGGTGGAGGAAACTTCGAGTCGGGTGTCACCGGAGGCTTCAGTCAGCAGGGCCCTATGGTGAACTCGTATCCGGTTTCCAATGCCAGCTGGGAGAGGGCGACCGAGTTTGACATCGGCGTGGACCTTCAGCTTTTCAAACAGTTCAACTTCACATTCGACTGGTTCAGTAGCAAGCGCGACCGTATTCTTATGAAGAGGGCATCGTTCCCGTCGGTGCTCGGCTATCAGAACGCGATTCCTTGGGCGAACGTCGGAAAGGTCGACAATAAGGGCTTCGAGTTCAGCGCAAATTGGACCAAACAGATAAACAAGGACTGGTTTATAGACGCGAGGGTTAATTGGACATATTCGAAAAACAAGTATGTCTATGTAGACGAACCGGACTATCCTTACGTTTGGCAGACACAGACTGGAAAGCCGCTTGACGCGATGAGGGGATATATCGCTGACGGGCTCTTCGAAAGCCAGGCGGAGATTGACGCGAGCCCGGACCAGAGCATCTTCGGCAGCACCATCATGCCTGGTGACATCCGCTACCGAGACATCAATGGTGATAACAAGATTACTGCCGAGGATCAGGTCATGCTCTCGCCTTACGGAAATATGCCGAGAATCCAGTACGGCTTCGGAATCAGCATGCAGTGGAAGGATCTCGACGTGAGTGTATTCTTCAACGGCTCCGCGAAGAGAAACATAATGCTCACAGGGATGTATCCTTTCTGCGCGAACGATTCCAATGACAACAACCTGATGAAGTGGATTGCGGACAGTCACTGGAGCGAGGGCGCTGACAACTCAAATGTCCTCTATCCTCGTCTCGGAACGCTTTCTACTCAAATTTCCAACAATAACCAGCCGAGCAGTTGGTGGATGAGGAATGGTAGTTTCCTCCGCTTCAAGACTCTGGAGATAGGCTACAGGCTAAAGTGGTTTAGACTTTATTTCAGTGCAGATAATCTTGCCGTGTGGTCGAAGTTCAAGTATTGGGATCCGGAGCTCAGCTTCAATTCCTACCCGCTCCAGCGGACATTTAACATCGGCCTGCAGTTCAATTTGTAAAATCATTGTCATGAAAATCAATATAAGAAGAATATTGTCCGCGTTTGCGGTAATTGCCGTGGCTTCCTGCCGTTACCTTGATGTCGTTCCTCCGGAGCAGCCGGATCTCGATGACATGATGGTCGATGAAGCGACCACGACAAAGATGCTCTATTCCTGCTACTCCTATGCGCAGAATAATGCGAGCATGCAGCTTTCGTCAAACCTCGATATGCGTGCCGATGAATACGTAACCCCTCAGGAATGGGAAAACTACGGTTCAAGGGTACAGTGGGGTGCCATAACTCCGTCTTCCATAAACTGGGACAACGGATATGTTTGGAAAATATGGTATGACGGAATCGGCTACTGCAACCTTTTCCTCAAACTGATTGACGAACACAATCCACAGCTCAATCCGAACATGCGCGAGCAGTTCATCTGTGAGGTCAAGTTCCTCAAGGCCTACTACCATCTGCGACTTCTTTCGCTCTTCGGGCCGATTCCGATTGTTGACAAGTTCATCGATTCGAATGCTCCTAAGTCAGAATTTCCGGGACGTTCGCATTTTGACTACTGCGTGAAGTATATTTGTGACCTGTTTGACGAGGCTGCGGAAGGGCTGCCTGTAAGTTATACAAACTCATCGTTTTACGGTCGCGCCACATCTGTCGCGTGTAAGGCTATGAAGGCGAGGGCGCTCGTACTTGCGGCATCTCCTCTGTGGAACGGAAGTTTTCCGGATAGGGCATGGAAGAATATCGCGTATGAGACTCCGGGCTACGGAAAGGAACTCGTGAGTCATGAGTTTGATAGGAAGAAATGGGAAAAGGCACGCGACGCCATGGCGGAGGCAGTCAAGGCTGCGGAGGCCGCTGGAGCGGAGTTGTTCTCGCTTGAGGATTCCGAGACTCTGCGCGAGAACCAGAAAATCGGTCTTCCTGTGATTCCGGGGCTTGGTTCGGACGCTGAGGCGGAGGCTTTTCGGAAGCAGGTAGTACTCATGAGATATGTGATGTGCTCCTCTCCGAATGATGGTAACAAAGAGACTGTCTGGGGATTTGTAGTGCAGGGCGGCTCCGATGTCAACAGTACCTTTATGTCCTCTCTTCCTCATTGGGTGCTCAGAAACGATACTGGGGCTAATGTAGGTGGCTGGGGCGGACTCTCGCCGACACTCTACACCGTGGAGCATTTCTTCACTCAGAACGGCTTCCTTCCCGAAGACGATCCGTCTTTCTGGCCAGAATCGGAGTACCACACCTCCGCTGGGCTCACGAATCCTGACATAACGAAGATCAATGTCCGCCGCGAGCCGCGCTATTATGCCGCAATATCATTTGACGGAGACGAATATTCGACGAAGATTGCGGCTGGAAATCCGCTCTATTGTGAAATGAGGAACAACACGAAGACCGGTTATGACGCTGCCATTTGGGGCACGAGAAACTATGTCGTGACGGGCTGGCTCAACAAGAAGTGGGTTCATCCGAACTTCCAGTATACCGGTACGGGCTGGAGCAACAACTACGCCTCCTGTAAAACTCCTTTCCCGATTATCCGCCTTGCGGAGATGTATCTTTCGCTCGCTGAGTGCGAAGCGCAATGCGGCAACGATGCTGAGGCCATAGTTTATATGAACAAGGTACGCAAACGCGCTGGCATAACCCCGTGGACTGAGGCTCTGCTTGCGGAGAAGGGCAAGACCACGCTTCAAGCCGTGATGGACGAGCGCTTTGTCGAGTGCTACCTTGAGGGATACCGTTACTACGACCTGCGTCGCTATCTTCAGGGACGCGAGAGGCTTTCCTCCGGCAATTGGAAAGGACTCAATGCAGTCCAGACCTCACCGTCCTTCGCCTCATTCAACGAAGTGGTTGATATAAGCCAGCCGTTCAGCTGGAACGACAGGATGTACCTGCTGCCGGTCTCAAACAATGAGGTCTATTCCAATCCTAACATGGTCCAGGCTCCTGGATATTGATGAGAGAACATTGAAACGAATAACAGCGATGAAAAGAGTATTATTAGTAATCACCACATTATGCGCACTGCTCCTCCTCTCCTGCAATGAGGACTACAAGCTCTTCCCAGACAAGTACAACCGCATCCTTTCGCTCAAGAACAGCGGTGTGAGGGAGCTGCGTAGCGGAAACACCGTCAAGGAATATAAGGACTCGATTCTTGTCCTCAAGGGCGGTGGCAACCCCGACAACGACGCATTCGCGAGGATTGAGGTCATGGAACTCGGAAAGGCGTGTGAGACTTTCGGGTATGAGGGCGGTAGCATTGAGATAATTGCTTCGGAGTCATATTCGATAAGTGGCGGGGACGACATTGTCCTCGAAGGCAGTACGCGCAGCCGCTATATCCCAATAACTTTCTCTCCCGAAAACATTTATCGTCAGGCCCTGAAAGCTAAGGGCAAGACACTTGTGCTTCCGGTGGTTCTCCGCAGTGAAACTGACACTGTGAACACCTCAAGCAGCACGATTCTCTGGAAGTTTGACATCAACGGGCCGAAGGTCGTCTGGCCGGACCTCTCCGACATCAGCGAGGAGATTTCTCTGAGGGAGATAGATTGTGACATAGAGGCCAAGGTCGAGTACAGCGAAAGCAATCTCTCCCCCTTTGTCGGAAAGATTGTTAGGGGAGGGCTTGAGACGCTGGTGGATGAGTACAACAGCAAGAATTCCACTTCCTACAAACTGCTTCCTGAGTCTTCGTGGTCTTTTGACGGTGTTGACGTCGAAGCCAAAAAGGAAATAGTGAAAGGCAGGCTGCATCTGAGCCGTGAAGGTCTGAACTCTGACGAGACCTATCTTCTTCCGCTAAAGTTTGACGCAGCCTCATTCCCGGTCGGAGTCTCAGAGGAGGTCCGCTATCTTGTTGTTACCAATCCGAAGTATGTCTACCGTCCAGTTGACCGCAAGGACTGGAAACTCCTCTATGTCAATTCACAGGAACATTGGTATGGGGCAACGCTTGATTTGCAGTGGTTTGCCACTTATGCCTTTGACGGAAGACCGGAGACCACATGGGGAACGCAATGGAATGGTGACAGCTCCAATCCGTCATGGGATGACTATGATTATGACCCTGCCGACAAGAACCTGCATTCGATTGTTCCTACTCTGTTCCAGGGAAATCGTGAGGTCCCTAATATCATTATGGTGATTGATCTAGGACGCGAATACAATCTCGGCGGCGCAGGAATCCTGCAATCGACCAAACCTCAGGAGCAGAAGGTTAAGAGATGCGAGGTTTATGCGGAGTCGGCCTTCGAATTTAAGACCGTGCGGGAAGGTGGCACCATCGCAAATTATAACACTCTCGATGAAGGAAATGATTGGAAGTTTTTCACTACCATCGATGTGGACCGGCCGGTCAAGGAATATTGGTCGCTTGTGCAGACAGCGGTGAAGGGACGCTATGTGAAGATACGTCCGATTGAACTGTTTCCGGGTCTTGATCCGAAGGCCGTGAACATCGCCGAGTTCTATGTCAGCGAGCTTGTGTCCATCGATGGCTATCCGGTAAAATGAAAAAACCGAATAAAGTGCCTTTGATTGAGAAGAATAACACATAATAACATCTAATGTGGAATAATGCGAAAGAAGTAAACATACAATGAAGATTTTAAGAACATTTTTAAGTAAGGTGCTCTTGTGTACAGTGGCACTGCACCTTGCTATTGCCGCTGGAGGAACGGTTCTTCTTGCCGGCTGCACGAGAGAAAATGATGGCTCCGACAATACCAAACCGGTGGACAAGCCTTCCGTAGAGGATGGGCAGGGTGGCTATCTCTTCGCGCACATGACGAACGCGAACTACGGCTCGCTGTTCTACTCGATTTCCCGTGACGGGCTCAGTTGGAAGACGCTGAATGGTGGTAAGGTTATTCTTGAGAGCTATTTTGGCCATCCTGACATCTGCGAGGGACCGGACGTGTTCGGGAAGGCTGACAGAAGGTGGTATATGATAGGAGTGGTGCGTGGATCGTCGAAAGAGTCGTTGGTGCTCTGGCACACGACAGACCTCGTCGTATGGAAGAGTAAAGTTCTCGACGGTGAGAAGTTTGTCGTGGATCATCTCGGCGTATATAATGAGATCCCGTTCGTGGGAGCGCCGAAAATGTTCTATGATGAGGACAGTCACCAGTTCATCATCACTTGGCATGCCGGCGAGTATTACAGGAAAAGGCAGGAGGCTAAGACCAATGAAGAGCTTGCCATGTACGATAGAAAAAATTGGGAGACCATGAAGACCTGCTATATTCTGACCGAGGATTTCGTGAATTTTACGAGGCCGAAACGCCTCTTCGCGGCCCAGGATGGCGGTGACCTTGCCCCGATTTATTTTACCGGTGCTGATTCCGACATCTCACTCATTGATGTGATAATCAGAAAGTTCAACGGTAAGTATTATGCCATTATGAAGGACGAACGCTGGGAGGACAAGGCTCCTAAAACCCACAAGTCCATAAGGATTGCCTCGTCGGACAATCTGCTCGGCCCTTACTCCAACCCCGGGCCTTCCGTAAGTCCGAACTGGCGCGAAGCCCCGATTATAATCCGCACTCCGGAGGGCAAATTTAGGCTCTACTACGAGAATTATGGCGAGCATGTCTATGAGATGCGTGAGGCCTCGGCGATTCATGGCGCACCGTGGAAGGATGTGACCAGCTTCTATCCTCCGAAAGACGGCCGCCACGGCTGCATCATCCATGTCGATGAGGAAACTTACCGGAACATCGAAAACAGCTATAAGTAGTAAATCGAATCATCTCGATTGTTGAGAATGAACTGAATATCAAGAATATATGAAGAAAATATATCCCATATTCCTCGTCTTCGCACTCATTGTGTCATGCACCTCTCGTCAGCCGCAGGCAGTGAAGCCCCCTCTTATGGGCTGGAGCTCGTGGAATGCCTATATGGTCGATATTTCCGACTCCATAATCATTCATCAGGCCAACCTTATCGTCAAACGTGGACTTAAGGACGCCGGTTACAGAAACGTCAACATCGATGACGGATTTTTCGGCTACCGCGACGAGCGTGGTTATATGATTCCGCATCCGCAGAGGTTTCCGGGTGGCTCAGCGCAGATGCGCTCCATCTCCGACCACATCCACTCTCTCGGCCTGAAGGCCGGAATCTATTCCGACGCCGGAGACAACACCTGCGGGTCGAGCTACAACAAGGACCTGAACGGAATTGGTGCGGGTCTATGGATGCACGATGTTCAGGACGCTGACCAGTATTTCAACAACTGGAACTTCGACTTCATCAAGATTGACTACTGCGGTGGCATTCATCGCCGTCTTGAGGAAAGGGACCGCTATGAGGAAATCCGTCAGGTGATTGACAGTGTGGCTGGCAGGCACATTGACATCAATGTATGCCGCTGGGATTATCCGGGGACATGGGTTGGAAAGCTTGCAGACTCGTGGCGGATTTCGGAGGACATACGTCCCATCTGGTCTTCGGTCCGGCACATCGTGGAGAAAAATCTCTATCTGTCAGCTTATGCGCATGACGGGCACTACAACGACATGGATATGCTCGCGGTAGGCTACAACATCAAGCCTTCTCCGTTCTGGGAGGACGGGCTCGGACTTAGCTATGCCGAGGAGGAGGCGCATTTCGGGATGTGGTGCATAATGAGCTCACCGCTGCTTCTGGGCTGTGACATAGAGTACATTCCGGAGGAGACTATGCGGATAATCACCAACCCAGAGTTGATTGCCGTGAATCAGGACCCGCTCGGGCTTCAGGCCCATGTGGTTCAGCACGAAGGTGAGACATATGTCTTCGCGAAGGATATCCTGCGTCGCCACGGAGGTGCGAGGGCGGTCGCGCTCTATAACCCTTCGGACTCGGCTGCCTCGTTCAGCGTGCCGTCCGACGTGCTGGAGTTCGCCGGGGAGATGAAGTTGCGCGACCTCAACCTGCGATCCGACCTTGCGTCGTGCAGAGTCATAGAGATGACACTTCAACCTCACACAGCGAAGATTCTTAAGGTAGAGGGTGAGCGGGTTGAACCTGTCCTCTATGAGGCGGAGTGGGGCTATTGTCCGGTCTTTACCGCAATACGCGGGACGGGCGTGAAGTACATCCCTGTCGAGGGGGCTTCCGGACGCGCCGTGGCGACGAATCTCGGAGACTCCCCGACGAATTATCTCGAATGGGCAGACGTCTTCAGCCTCAAGGGCGGGAAATACAGAATCTCCGTTCGTTTTTCCTCGCCGGAAGCGGTTGATTTTGATTTGGTTGTGAACGGAAAGGCGCATCACGCATCGGTTGCCGCGACGGATTCCGCATTCGTGGAGATTCCGTTCGAGGTGGAGCTCCTCAAGGGGGAGAATGATGTTCGCATATCAGGCGTGACATTATCGAAGGTGGCCTTGGACTGCCTGAAGGTTACAAAACTATAATAATTTAAAGAGATTGATTTATAGAACATGACATTTAGGAAACTCCTCTTCTGCGCTTCAACGCTCTTTATCGCGTTCTCGTCTTTAGTTAGGGGTCAGGAATATTCGGTGACATCGCCGGACGGTCGCATAAATGCCGTTGTGGCTGTCGGTGACAATGTTAAATATTCGGTTTCTTACGAGACCAACCCTTTTGGGTCAGCCTCCTAAGGAAAGCAGGCGTTCCCGTCAAGGATATACCGCATGAGACAGGTGGTCATCATTGGGGCAAATGGCAGGATTTTCCGGCTTCGATGTTCGAGTGGATTGCATCGTTTCATGCAGAGTAATTGCTGCGTATATGTTACATAACTGCGGGACCGGATTGCGAAATATGTAGAGAATGGTTAGATTTGTGTAGGAATATCGTATATATAATATTTATTACATAGATTTGCTTCAAATGAAAATTAGACACATCCTATTTTGCGCGACGGCCCTATTCTCCGCATTTCTCTATTCTGCTAATGGCAATGTGATTTCAATGACGACGGATGGCGACCATCGTCCCTCCGCCAGGATTACGGAGTTCAGGCCTGCAGAGTTGTGGAAAGATACTGATGGCGTGGCAATAAACGCGCATGGAGGCGGAATCATGTTCCATGGTGGAAAGTATTGGTGGTATGGCGAGTACAAGACGGAGGGGGAGGCCGGCAATCTGGCTCAAGTGGGAGTCAGTTGTTATTCTTCGGCTGATCTTTACAATTGGAAGAATGAGGGCATAGCATTGGCCGTAAGCGATGAACCTGGTTCCGACATTGAACGGGGCTGCATTCTTGAACGTCCGAAGGTCATCTATAATGCACTTACGGGTAAGTTCGTGATGTGGTTCCATCTGGAGTTGAAGGGAAGCGGTTATTCAAGTGCGCGCAGTGGAATTGCGGTAGCGGATAGGCCTGAAGGCCCTTTTTCCTTTGTACGCAGCACCAGAGCTGTTCCCGGCAAATGGCCGCTCAACAAGGACGAGTTCCCTGATGAAAAGGGCTTTCTTGCCAGAGATTTCGAGTCTGGGCAAATGTCCCGTGATATGACCCTATTTGTCGATGACGACGGCAAGGCATATCAGCTGTCCGCCTCGGAGGATAACTGGACGCTGCATATAGCTGAACTGACGGATGACTATTTGGACTACACCGGAAAATATGTGCGCGTGTTCCCGGATCGTCTCATGGAGGCTCCTGCTATATTCAAAAAAGACGGAACCTACTATTTTATGGGGTCGGGATGCACAGGTTGGGCTCCCAATGCGGCCCGTAGTGCGTCCGCACCGTCAATATGGGGACCATGGACTGAGCTCGGAAACCCGTGCGAGGGAGAAGGCTCTCAGCTGACCTTCAATTCCCAGAGCACCTTCATACTGCCGGTTGCCGGCAAGGCGAACACCTTCATCTATATGGGTGATAGATGGAATCCGAAGAATGCCATTGACGGGCGCTACGTTTGGCTACCGATTGAATTTGACGGTGACCGTTTCAAGATTCACTGGCGTGACAGTTGGGGATTCTAAAACGAACTTCCACCGATGAAGCCGCGGAGGAGGCGGTTGTCGCTGGTCGGCTTGCTGGTTTTCATTTGTATTCTTATCGTTTAAACACATCTCCAAATCTACGAAAAAAATCGGAACTGCTCTGCTGTAACGATGAAAATCTGATGTTTGCCAGCTATTCCAAAATAGTTTTGATGGCTTTGGCGAGCCTCCCGTCAGGGTCGGAAAAGTGATTCCCCGGATTTGTTTCGAAATCGTGCGGGATTTCCAATTTGTCGAGGAGGGAAAGAACCTGCGCCGTGCAGTCTCCTACGCGACTCATGACGGGATGTTTCGTATTGCTTTCATTGTCGCCCAATGAAAGATATACATAATCAGGTTTTCTCCGGATTTCGTGTGTGTTTATAAAGTCAATGAATCCAGGGTACCAGAATGAGGCGGAACCGCATCCGACTCTGTGAAACACGTTTGTCTTCCATTGACTCCAGAATGCGAAGAGCCCTGCCAGTGAATATCCTGCAATTGCATTGACGGATGATGGATGTGGCAGGCTTTTTTCTACTTCCGGCATTATCTTGTTCAGTAGCTTTTCGAGGTGTGCTTCCGCATTGCCTTTGAACATCGGCATGCCTTTTCTGACTCCCGGCGCAGGCCATGGCGTCAGTTCGCCTTCGAAGTCGAAGTCGTGTATGGATACGAGGTTGAATTCGTGGCATCCCATTTCCCGGCATCTGTTCCATACGTTGTGTCCGTCTCCGGCAACCGAATGTATATAAACTGTCGGGAGGCTTCTGTCAGCCGCGCCTTTCCATATTGTCGTTTTCA
>ENA-ORRL01001798-ORRL01001798.1-human-gut-metagenome-genome-assembly--contig:-NODE-1798-length-14726-cov-4.090655_pt1 | contig 14726 bp, 14 predicted proteins | sample MGYA00242175_ERZ509134 | MGnify/ENA primary metagenome ERZ509134 (study PRJEB26280, sample SAMEA2338660) | human gut metagenome | biome: human gut; feature: human-associated habitat; material: faeces... | reverse complement strand
TAACGGAATTTAGTATTAGAAGAAGGAATACCCGGATTGGAATCACTCATTCTAAACATAATAAACAACGGTACTGCGATACCAGCATCGTTAACATTATAATTAGTAAAAATCCAAAAATTATAGATATTAGTATCATTTTCTTTATAATGAACTGTTCGTAATCCATTAATAATTGGATTTTCTATTTCATCATCTTGACCAAATTTCAGAGTTTGATTACTTCTTTGACCAGCATCATCTGAAGGTTGGGGCATGAAAAAATCAATAAGCTCACCAAATTGAGCTTGTGTAGGTATTTTACCTGTTTCAAAATATTGTTTAAGCTGACTTTTAGTTGCCATAATTTGATTGACTGTTTTTGTATTACAAATAAATTAATCATAAGATGTACTTGATTTAGGATTAAATAGATTATTTATAACAACTAAAAGTCAAACTTAATTTAACTTTTAATTTGTAACATTAATATCTCTCATATATTTATTAACAAAATTCAACAGTTGTGTAGTTCTTAAATCTGTTGAATCTAAAATAGCACATAATTCTTTTTTATAATCATTTATATTTGCAATAGAAGTAAGAATGTAATTATATGTAGTTATAGCACCACCTGATACACCTATTCTAATAGCTTCAGAAACAATAGGGAATGTATCATTTTCAGTAGCATAAACTATTTTGAAATAAGCTCTTGTAGAACCATCAGTTGTTATAAAAAAGTGTTCTTCTACAAGATCATTTTTAATAACTCGATGTGTATTGGATAAATGATACCAACCAACCCAATTCCACTTAACAGTTGAAGGAATTGCTCCTACAAGTGCTTCATCATTAGCTAAATATAATTCACCACCATTTTGTAACATTTTAGTCATTAATTCTGATGTAAGAATAGTATATTTAACAGGTGGAGTATTACCATATTTAGAAGGTGAACCAGTATTACAATGTACAATTATATAAGGTAAATATGTAGCATTTGCTGCATCATAAAAACCTATAAATAAATAAGATGCTTCATCACCAATAGTAACAAATCTATAACCAAGTACATTAGCATAATTAGGGTCGCTAAAACTTAAAGTGTTATCCCCTCCCCAGTTGATTCACTGTTTGGAATTTTACTTATCAAATTTTCAAAGTCAGCTTGTGTAGGAATTTTCCCAGTTTGAAATAAAGCTTTAATTTGTGCAATAGTCATAGTAATAATAGTTAAAGTTTGACATATATCAGTTAAACTCTAACTATTATTACTAATAACAGTCAGAGTTTACTGTGGAGTATTGGTTTTATTCCATTTTGTCTTTAAGTCATCAACAACTTGTTGGTCTGAAACATTCCATTTGGTTTGAGAATTACCAGCAGGATAATAACGATATAGAGCATTTGAACCACCCATATTGACTTCCATTTCCCACACAGTTCCTACATACCATTCATTATTTTGTTTAACAGGCCAACAAATATAAGTGCTATCATTAATAACGATAGTTCGAGGAGAAGGATTATTATTAAATTTGTTTTCGATATTATAATAAGGAAGATTAGCACTTAGAATCCAATTATAAATAGATTCTTCATCAGCTTCATTTATACCACCAACTTCTTCATATAAAGACCTTCTATCAGATTGGTCTAATATATGATAAGTAATATTCCAATCAACACCAACTAATGAATTATCTGTAAATCTAATAATTACTGAAATAAGATTTGTACTTTCAGTTTCATCATAAGAACCAATTAGAAAAAATGATTCATCAACACCATAAAAATATCGAAAAGCATTAACAAAAATCCTATCGGAACTATCACCTTTTCCGAAGTTTATTGTTGTATCACCAGTCCCCCCCCCCAATGGCATACTTAACATACCATCAATAAGGTTGGCAAAATCAGTTTGAGTTGGTATAGCACCAGTGACAAATTTTGCTTTCAAAGCAGATTTGGATAAAGCCATAACTTTTGATTAATTAAGATTAGTAACAATACGTTTAATTTTAGCAAACAAACTTTCAGATTTAGTTTCTGTTGCAACTTCAACAGGTTCTTCTGATAAAGTTTGAACATCATTAGAACGAGTATTTGGTGTACGACCAATTTGGAAAATATAGTGGTCAACACCATTACCTTGAATCTGCATATAACCAATACCATCAGGCCCAGCTGATTGAGTAATAGTAATAGTTTGTGAAACAGCTCCTTTTCTTGATGCTGTTACTGTACAACTTCGAGCTCCAACATTATTTTTAGATGCTGTAACAATATTATTAGCTAATGTAAATCCATCTCCACTAATACTCAATGAAGGAATTGAAGATATAGTAGTACTACTTCCAGTAGCACCTGATGTATAAACAGGTATTTTATATCGTATAGCACAATTTGTAAGTTGTGAAGTTCCACCAGATGCTGGAATTGTTGTAGGATTAGCTCTAAGAACAATTTCCCATTCTGTGTAATTATAAGAAACAATTTCATTGGCCGCTTGATAAATATACATTGTTCCACTTGCAGATTTACCATTAGCTGACCAAGTAACAGTTTGACTCTTTACAGTAGTTTGAGAAGAAACAGTGGTTCCTTTTGAAAATGCAGTAGCTTCAATAAAAGCAATACTCGGTGAAACATTATTTGTTCCACTTGAAGCATTTTCAGTTGTAACATTTTGTGTAGAACCAGAATCATATTGATACGTAGTAATAGTAGCAGACTTGCTCCAACTTTGAGTACCATTTCCAGCTTTAGCAGTAGCAGAACCACCACTTGCAGGAATCGTAGCATTCGTAATTGTACCAGCTGTTATATTATCATATGTATAAACACCACCAGAAGTAGATTTAACAGTTTTACTGTTTGTTATACTCTTAGAAGCAGTAGCTGACTTAGAATTATCTCCGTTATTTACAGCTTTTATAGTAATAGTATCAGTAGTTTCATTAGTTCCCATACTACTATGAGTAATCGTATTTCCAGATAAACTGAATCTACTATTACCATTAACAGTCATAGAAATTGATAAACTACCACCAACACTTCGTGTTTGATTCGGGCCAGTAGCACCCGAACTATACAAAGCATTATAAGTTTCAGTATTAGTAACAGAAGCACTTACAGTCGCAGAACCACCAGCTGCTGTCAAACCACTACCAATACTTATAGTAGGAGTTCCGTAAGCAGTAATTCGAGGATTGTAATTACTATTAGTTACTTTATTTTCAGCTTGATAAATATCAACAGTTTTATTGGCAGTTACACTACCTTCACCAGTATAAGTTACAGTAACTTGTCCAACCTTAGTTCTTGCCTTAACTGTGGTTCCAAGAGAAGAAACTGTAATTTCACTTGTTTTTGAATAAGTAACTGTACCAGCACGAGTCGAACCAGATGTATAACTAATTGTTTGCGACATATTAGAAATACTGGTCGAAGAAGTTCCACCACTTGCAGGAATATCAGATGCTAAAACAGAACCACCTGTTAAAGCACCATAAGAAGCCTCATTGGCTTCTTGATAAATAGTAATAGTTGATGATACTGTTTGACCATCAAATGTATTTGAATATTTACCAGTTACAACAATACTTCTCCTACTACCAACAGTTGTAGTTCGATTACTTGCAGTAACCTTAGTACCAGATATAGAAAATCCAGTAGCACTTCCTGATAGAACTGGTGTAACATTATCTGTACTAACTAAATTACCATTACGATACGTTTTAAGTACAGCTGTAATAGTTGCAGTTCCACCTTTTGCGGCAATTTCAGTATTATCACTATTTAACGTTAAATCATATGTATAAGTAGATGCTTCTTGTTCAACAGTAAGAATAACTTGTTTACTGGAATCTTTTTTACACTTTCCAATAAACTGCATACTTCTCTTAGAAGTACCTTTTTGAACAGGTGATGAAATTTTAACAGTCTGATTTCCTTGAAAAGAGGGAGATTCAATACTAATTGAATCTCCACTCTCGTCATTCCATTTATTAGTGATAACACTCATAAATGATTAATTAATTTATTCAGCAGGTTCGAACGTCCATTCGTCATTCGACAGAACACTCAGAGTCTGCTCACCACCACCCTTCGGAATAGTAACAGTTGCGGTAGTTGTACCCTGCGAATTGAGATACAGATAGCTGTCACCAAGAGCCTGAGTAATAGTAATAGTTTTAAGAACAGTCGAACCTTCACCCTTAATTTCAAGAGTTGCAGAACGAGCTTCAATAGTTTCGTTCTTCGGTACAACAATAGTAGCATCATAAGTGTATTCTCCAGTAGCACCGGGGTCACCAGTAATAGCAGTACCAGACGTAGCAGTTGTACTACCATTAACCTTAAATGATGTTACATTTGCAATACCGAAGTTAGTTTTCCATGTAAATGTAAGAAGTTTCGAGTTAGACTTACCAGTTACATGAATTGTTTCACCACCTTTAGCAACATTAATAGTTAAACCATCAGGAGTAATAAATTCGTCAGCAGCCTTTTCAAGAACCGTGACTGTAACTGCGTTAGTCTTTCCGACAATCTTACCGGGAACTTTAGTGCTTCTATCTGCACGACCAGTATAAGGATTCACAGAATTAATCTTAATCTGTGCATTTCCAGTACCAGTTTTAGGAACCCATGATAAATAACTCGGAATAGTTGCCATTTGTTTTTTTTGGTCGATTAATTATAATAACAAACTAATTACCAAATTCCCATTCAGCTGTATCATTTGCGAAAACAGTTATGGTATCATGATAATTATTATCTTTATTTAGAATAACAAGAGTTTTATCAACAGCTAATTCTACAACAGGTTCATCTATTGGCCAAACTTTTTTACCATTAAGCCACATATCAAGAACCTGCCGACGATTACCATTAAGCATTACGACAGCTTCTGTAGCTCGTTCAAGAAGATTAAGTTGTGCCATAGTTGTAGATTAATATTAACCTTGCGGTGTTTCAAGAGCAGTTACACGACTTTCCAAAGAAGTATAATTACTCTCTAATGTACTCACTTTACCACTTAAAGTAGTAACAGTTTCTTGTAATGTATTAACAGTACTTTCAAGAGTTTCTACTTTTGTTTGTAATTGTTGAACAGTTGAAGATTCAGCCTTAGTGGCTAAACCTTCAACTACAAAAGTAATTAACTTCTGAAAAGCACCAGTTTTCGGAGGCCAGTTTAAGGCACAAAATACTGTGCGAATTACTGATTCTTTCATATCATTAAACCGTTAATTAGATTCGACATTACCAACCCTAAATATAGGATGTTCAACACCATCACCTTCGATTTGCATATAATCAATACCATCGTTTTCAAATACTGGTTCAGGTACTAATTCAATAGTTGTAACACTATGATTTGCAAGATTATCATAACTTTGATTATATTCAGTGTAACCATCACGTCTAACCAAAATTACAACCTTTGAATCATAAGTACCACTAATATGAGCTATACCTTGATAATCAGTAACAATAGTTTTAACAGAAGAACTAAACCAACAGCTAATACCTGAGGTAATAGGAGCTTTAGTAACAGAATCTATAAATTTAAGAGCTATATAATCTTGACCTTCTTTCGGATGTAAATCAATATAATTGACAACAGCTTCAGAAGGTTCAGCTGCAATAAACAATGCAGGTTCAGTAGCTTCATAACGAGTATCACCTAACGTCTTATAATTACGTTCGAAACCAATGGGATTAGCTTCACTAACATAACCATCTTCTGATGAACCACAGTTACCTATTGTTTTACCAGTTTCATCATAAATAGTATTACTAATCATGCAACCAGTTAAAGCATCCCGTGTACGAACTTTAATAAGACCATTATTATTACGAAGACATAATATCTCAACTGTTTTATCAGTATCAAATACTACTTCTTCATGACCTATATTATACCAATCAGAAGATATTGGTAAAGCATAATAAGTTATAACATTACCTTTATTCTTTGTAATTACTAAAGGTTCATCAGGTCTGGTTGTACCAACAGTAGTTCCAGTACTTGATATTTCTTTAATATTAGCAGCTAAATAAAGTTTATTATCATCATAAATTTCATAAGCTCTGATAGTTACAGAAACCTCTTCGGGTTCAGGCGGAACCTCTTCAAGTACAATAGTAACACTATGTTCACCAGTAGAATTAATCGTACCAGTTCCAGTGTTAGTTATATAACCAGTTTTAGAAGCTCGGAAATCAACACTTGTTCCAACTGGAGCTGTAACAGCCTCAGATTTACTAGCAGTCGATTCATCATTATTGAGAGGTTTCCAATTACTTTCGGTACTGAGTTTATACTCAAACGTAACACCGTCTAAAGCAGTAGATTCAGTATTTACAGCAGTTGCATAGATAGTACCACTTTGAACTGGAACTTTATCCATTTCAACAGTAACTTCTGCGGTAGGAATTGCATAAGTTACCAGTTGTTCAACCTCTATATAACCCGACGAAACAAACCTCAAAATTCGGCTCGTATTGACATCTCCGGTGAGTTGTAGCGGCGTATCTTTTGTGACTTGACCTAATATACCACCCGTGTCCTTATCATAGACGTATGCGGCTATTTTGGCCTTTGTTTCGCTATCGACTACCGTAAGACTTACAGCACCTTGTTCAACTGGTAGAGCTGTAAGAGTAATATCACGAATTATATTCTCATCTAACGTAATACGCTCTTCGTAAGTTTCATATCCACTTGCACCAACCTGAATTAAAATATCACGCGGGTCATAAGTTTCATATGTAAGAGTACCAGTACCTTGAGCAATAACTACATTAGAAGATTTATCAGTAAATATAATTAAAGCATTATCAGGAGTTGCATTTACAGTTAATGTCTTTTTAGTTTTAGGTGTAAGAACAACGTTAATTGTCGTATCTTCAACACCTACATCGACATAAACATCTTTTGTAATGTAATTCTCTTTTTCTACAATATAATGTAAACGACTTTGAATTAAACATTCAAGACTTGCACTACCAATACCTGCTGATTCTTTACCTTCTGAATTAATCATTCGTATAGTAGAATCAACCGGAACAGCTTCAATCTTAATTGTTATATAATCTTCTTCATTTCGAGGAATACGAATCCAAAGTGTACCATCTTCAAACGTAGTAGGAATTTCACTTGTAACTTCAATTTGATTAATACTGTTGCTACGAACATGATTATTATGTTCTACAACAATACCATAAATCTCATTAATAGCATCTACAATACGTTTATTATCAGTAACAAGTTCTTCAGAAGTTTTATCTTGCTTATTAATAAGCAAACCTTGAAGTTCTTGAGCTTTTTGTTTTAATTTCTCAATATCACTTGCGGCAGTTGGTAAACCAACTTGTGCGGCAGTAACTCTATGAGGATTATTATAATTACGAATATGAGCATTAAAATTATCTTTGTCATTTTCGTAATCTTCTTTATCAAGTTTCTTGTTTATAGCAGCCCAAACATCTTGAAACTTCTTATTAACTTCTGTAACATGATTGTTAATCCAAACATTCAACTGTTTGAACCAACCTTTAACCCTATTTTCAAGAGCATCAATGTACTCTTTCTGAGGTCGAGATACAGGTTTATCCATATCGGCAGTGTTATCAACATTGCCAAGACCAACTTGTTCTTTTGTTACCTCATGAGGATTAAACTTATTATTAATATGTTCAAATAAAAGTTTTGTAAGTTGTTCAACAGGATTTAAGTCCTCAGCTGTAAGCTCACGAACATATACTTGAACATCAAGAATCTCATTAACAGCATCATTAAAATCAAAATTGGTCTTTACATTCGTCCGATAAATCCACCAAGATTTACCCTCGTGAACATAAATACCAGTAAGAGTGAATATCTGATTACTTATGATACCTTGTACTGTAATTGTATGTATAGAACGAACAATCGGTACAAGTATATAAAGATATTGTTGAGTTGATTTAACCCACGGAACTTTATATTCATAATGTCCTACATCAATATTTCGAGATTCAAACTCTGTAATTTTTGCAGAACTAATATCAGATTTTTCAGTTAGCTTAAATAGAGCACTATTATCGTAAGCAGTTACATTAGTTAAGTCTATTTCAATCCTCTCCTTTGTCCTATATAAATATAGGTGGCCGTTCTTTCGATAGTACATATATAATGTAGGAACTGTTTTAACACCAGCACCTTCACCATCTACTGTACCAATATATTCTCCGGTTTGGCCATTATAAACACTCGGATATACACCATCTTCAAGCACACCGAGCGCTACAACATTTCGAAGATTAATTACTGCCATACCAAGAACAATAACGAAATAAATACTCCAACTACAAAGTTAATAATAGGATGAATTTTAAGACCAATTATTGCTTTCTTTCTTGCAGCTTGAATACCACAAATAATGATTTGATAAGCTAATGTAATCCATAAACTCATAAACCAAGTAGCAACAGTAGCCTTAAATAAAATACCTACGACAGTAGCAATGACGAAACCAATAATAATATCGTCTTTATGTTCTGAATAATAACCACTTAAAAAAGTAGTTATTTTATTCCATATTTTCTTTATCATAATACTAATCGTATTTATTGTTATATGACGATTAATAATAATAATGGTGCAACTTGTATGGCTCGGCCTGCGGCCTCGCTCCCCGGTGGGGCAGGAGGTTGCACGCCCACTTGTCACATAACATTAGCATCATTAAGAGAATAACTCCTAACACCACAATTAATAGCATTAGGAGTTATCCTTGTGGTTACATTTTTAACAAATCAATTTCTTACTTAATGAGTGCCAATACTCCTTCAAGTGCAGTAATTGCAGAAGTTTTCGTATTGTCAATAGCAATAAATTGAGTAACCTGTAAACCCTCTGTATGTAAATTAAAGGGATGTGTGAAATCAGCACGAGAAGTAATTACATAAGTGTCATACATAACACCCTCGGTAGCTGTAAAAATATCACCATAAACACGGTCATATTCCTTGAAATTAGGATTATAACCTACACCAGCAACATCTGCTTCTTTTTCAAGTTTAGCAACTTGGTCATAAGTACCAACCGGAGTTTGATTCTCAGTACCCTCTTCAAGCGTAGCACGAAGAATACCATCAAACGTCACATAATACTCAAAACCCGCGGCGCCAGTGAACGTAACACTTGCTTCGGTAAAATCATCAATCGTAATGCTATCAGCACCAAAACGAGCATTAATCTTAGTTAAAGTTTTTTCAACCTCAACTTTCAGACGAGCAATAATATCAGAACTTGCTTCGTCAATTCCATTAATAGTTACGCTGGCATTATAAACTTCCAGAGGATAACCACCAAACGAATTAATAGGCTTGCACGAGATAATAACCTCAGCATCGAAACCTTGATAACCAATACCACGATTAGCTACAAGATTCGTAAACTTATAAGTTTTACCAGCAGGAGCAAGATACTTTTCTTTATGTTGCTTCGACCACTTAGGATTAATCCAAACGCCGCGCTTAACCTTGCCATCACCAAGACCAAGAACAAACTGCAACATTTCGTCATCCTTGACATCCGAAGCAGCTGCAACGACTTTACCAGCCGAATTAAGAAGAACAGCTTGTCCGCGAGTCAGCTTGCTAACATCATTATTAGCAAGTGTTGTCAGAAAATCATTTGCGACAATTACACTTTTCATTTTCTATTCTAAATTTGATTGTTGTTTAACAGCACTAAAACTGTCATCTTTAAGAACAAGAAGAATATCGCTAACTACACTATCTATGAAATCAGGTGTAACTTCCATATCTGACATTTGGTTAATATCAATATTAAAAAGACGTGGCTTCTTAATATATGAAATCTTAACCGCATCAACACAAAAATCATCACCGTAATAAACAAACAGCCTATCATCAACAAGCTCACTTATTGGATTAAGATGTCTGTTTTTATTACCATAGAAGTTATTTAGAGTAGCTCGAATATTTTCGGTAGCAATTAAATCATTTTCAGAAAACTTATTTCCTACATTTACGAACTCGTCATAAGTAGTATTATAAGTAATAACAGGAATGTCTGTATCATTAACTTTTAATGCAATTTCATCTTTTGCATTAGAAGTAATAATAATACAATCTTTATAATAACGACCAATCAAATTCTCCCAATAAACATTATATTCATTAGAAAGAGCTTGACGTAATCTATCACAAGTCAAACCTGCGATTTCATACAAATCAATCTTATCTGAATCACTATCATAAAGAGAAAGAATATCTGAAATATCAATCTCATTCCCATTAACAATAATTTGTCCATTAAATTCATCACCAGTTAAAGCGATTTTAGACAAATCAATTAGATGATAATATAAATTCTTAACTTCATCATCAGGATAAACTTCATGTAAATTCTCAACAAGTCGAGCTTTGCCATAAGTTAATCGAGAAGTAGAAGAAATAAGTTTTAGATAATCACCCGGAAGAATAACGAAAGCTCTATTTGGATAATCCGCATCTTGCTTATCACGTTTAAGTTTAAGCCACGGTGTTTCACGTTTTAATGATTGAATATCATCTACACGTTTTTTACTATCTTCAAGACCTTCGCCTTTATAATTAGTTTTCCTATTTGATTTAGTTTGTATATATTTAACGGCAGCTCGATTCAGCATCATATCAATAAACTGAGGAGCAATACTCCGATGTCTATTAGATGTTATCTGCTGTATTCGTTGCTCTATTTCGATGTGTAACTCTTTTACCGTTTCATACATGACTAACCTTTCAAACTACGATACTTCGCGTTCCACTCGGCAACAATACCTTTGTTGTTATCATTCGAGAAATACGAGATAGCATCATTAATATTATTACCAATAACATTTTCCGGATTAGAAGCATCGACAATGATAGAACTATTCGGAAGCTGTCGAATAATATTCATCCAAAGATAAATAGTAATCTTAGCTTTCATCTCCAGATGTTTATCATCAACAATACTAATAAACTTCTGTGGGTCACTGTCAATAAGTTCAAGAAGAACAGATTGCTTATCATCGGCAGTCATTGCCATAAATTCCGAATAATCACCTACGCTACCTGTCGATACAACAACGTTGTCAATAAGTGCGCTATTCGGATTATTAATAAGTTCTGTATATTTCTTGAGAGCATCAGTGCGAAGTTTCGTCCGAGCAGCTTTGAGTGCTTTACGCTCACTATCCGAAGTAAGATAAAACTGAATATTGACGCTTTTATTAATGTCTTCAACTTTATTAGCAACTTTGCTACTTAAAAGGCAATATCTCCAACTAATATAATCGGGAATATTAACAAAAGTAACATACTTATAAAGTTCCGTTTCATCAAGTTCCTTAATCCGTTTCAGAACAATAGCTTCAAGTTCTGAACCAGTTTCATTCTTAATCTTATCAGCTTTTTTAAGTTTACCAATAAGTTCGTCGATATTACTTTTCAGAGCAGGATTACCTAAATCTAAAACGTATGAAGTATCGAACTCTAAGCCATGAACAGGAATCTCAAGAAGAAAATCATTTAAGTATGTAGTGATTCGTTCTTGCCAAGAACTATCAATAGGAGATACACCAACAACAGTAGGAAGAAGAACTCGCATTTCCTCACTACGGCTCAGCAGTTCATTAACAGGACGAATAGCAGAACCAAGACGAAGAAAGTCAGTTTTGAAAGCATCTTTATTCCGAAGTTCAAAAGAAGAAGGATTGTTCCTCCATTCAATACGAACTGAACGATTAACTTTAATCATATTTTTAACATTTTAAGTTATTCAATCTTTTATATGTTAATGAGTAGTAATAACCTTTCGATTATTACTACTCAAATTGGGTGTTTAGTTCAGAGCTAAATCAAGCCAGAACGAAGTAGTAGGATTATCAATATTGATACCTTGCGAACCAAGAACTTCATAAGAAGCAATATCCTTCGTATCCGACAGTTGAGTACCACTTGCAAGTCCCCACGAAGCAGGCAGTTCAGCCATACCTTTATAGACACCTACTTTATACTCACGACCCTCTTCACAAACAAACTTAATATTACGCTCACCATTCGAACCCATAGTATGGTCAAGGAATACAGCACTATAAGAAGTAATAGGCAGACCTTGATACATATTACCGGCTTCACGGTCACGACGAGCACGAATACCGTGGTCAAACATATCAACAATCTTGACAGTAAGAATCTTACCATTAAACATCTTATAACGGTTAAAATACTTACCATAAGACATCATCTCACCATCGCTCTTAATCTCGTTATCACCAAGAGTTACAAAGTAATTCTTCAGACGAGCATCATAGTAGATAGCATCATTGAACATTCGTGCGAAACCTTTACCGCAATAAAGAACCAGTTCCTCAACGGTAGAATCAATACGATTGTCAAAGATACGAGTGATGATACGGTCGAAACGATTAAGTGTCAGAACGGAATACGTTTCATAATTACCAACAGCTTTGAGAATATCAAGAACACCAGCACCACGAGGAATTGCCTCACCAGTCTTTTCATCCTTTAAGTGGATAATACCATTCGAATCGCGGTTGTACTCCGAGAACCACAAGTCCTCTTCGAGCATCTCGCGTCGCATGATTTCCCACATCTTCATTTCATAAGGCATCCACAGACTACGCTCACCACCAGATGCAGTATCAAAGGCAATATTAACAACCTTATTACCCATGTTACCAGCAATCTCTTTCGAGAAACGATAGTAACCATACTGATTGGTTGCCTTGCTGAACGACTGGTTATTCGAGCGGTTTCCGTCAGACTTGCTACCCGGAATAGTCGAAGCACCTAATGCCCAAATAGCACCACTAATAAAGTCTTTTGCAACAGCATCAGCCGAGATAGGAGCACCTGACATATTGGTAAAACGATAAACGTATCCACCAGTCGAAGTAGCAATACCCTCATTCTGAATACGCCATTGCATACCAGACGGAGCAATAGCCGTGTGCTGATAAATAAACCAATTATCCTCCATTTCAACCTCAACAGTTCCGTAAGGCTGAATAGCACTTTTATCAGATACCAGCTTTTTCAGACGAGAAGTAACACGCTGACGAGGAGCAATTTCCCAAGTATATTGAGTATCACCACCATTCAGCTTAACTTTTGTTGTAACAGCACCCTGACCCTCAGTAAGAGTAAGAAGAGGATACTTGTCACTATCCTTACCCCAAAGATAAGTAAGATTACGATTAAGTTTAACAGGGTCAATCAAATCAAAATTCAGAAGCATATTAGCATCTGTATATTGATTCGAGTCAAATTTTACAGTTCCAATTTCACGCATTGTAAATTAGATTTTTGGTTAAGTTATTATTATAAGGCAAGAACATTTGCTTTATTTAATAGGTAAAACAATTTTATCATCCTTTGCAATCTTATGAACCTTAGGATTACCATTGTTTTTACCAGTCTTACTTGCTAATGAACGAAGACGTTTAACTTCTTTTTTAGCAAGTTCAGCTTTAATCAGTTGGTCAACTCCACCATCAAGATTCATAATGAATCGCATAGCCAATTCAGCAGGATTAGAAAGACGATTAATTTCATCAATCTGTGCTTGACTATAAACCATTCCATTAATCTCTTGAACAGGACGAGAGAAGTAATCAAATAACTCTTGACGAGAAATAAGTTTCTCACCATCAGTTGTCTTAATTCTCAGACCTTCTTTCGGAATCTGACCTTTAACAACAATTAAATCATAAAGACTACCCGGTGCATTATGAACTTTGACAGTACCGTCATCTTCATAAGAAACACCAAAGTATTTAATTTCTTTTTCAAGTTCAGCCTGCATTTCTTTGGCCTCACGTTCACGAATTGCTTTAATTTCACTCTCTTGAGTTTTACGCAACCAATTAAGACTTTCAGTTGCATCATCTTTAAGAGTGTTATTTGCTTTTGCAAACTCAACAATTCGTTTGGCACGTTCCGGAGAAGTACCTTTTTGAATTTCAGCTTTATAGATTAAATCAGCAAGTAAGTTATCATCATCTTTGATTTCAACTTTGCTATAATCTATATTTGCCGAATAACCTTCGATTGTACCGAACTTACTCTTATATTCAACCAGAGCTGCAATATCAGGATTGTTAGCTAAAAATTCGTTAAAACCTTTTGCAAAACCCTCTCGTTCACCAAGAGCTTTTACAGCAGCTTCACGTTTAGCAAAACCTTCAATCGTAGGTTCAAACTTAACAGGTTCACCTTTCTCATCTTTAATAACAATGCCACTGGCTTTTGAAATAGCTTCGATGTAATCACCGTCTAATTCATTAGCATTTTCATCAGACATTGCATCAATCTGTTCTTTTGTGAACTTAATTTCACCGTTATCATCTACGGCGTTTCCGTTATCATCAAGCGTGTAAAGAGTACCATCAATTTCTACTTGTTCCGGTTCAGTTTCTTCTTCACCATTACCAGTAGAACCACCCTTACCACCTTCTTCTTCAGCTTTCTTACGAGCAGCTTCCTCTTCAGCTTTACGTCGTTCTTCAGCTTCTTGAGCTTCTTTAGCTTCCTTAGCTTTACGTTCTTCTAATTCTTTACGAAGACGTTCTTGTTTTTGCTCCTGAGTTTCATCATCAGGTATAACAACTTTTTCAACAGCCATATTAGTATTTATTTATAGTTGAATATTATTACATGAACAAAGATATACT
>ENA-ORRL01001781-ORRL01001781.1-human-gut-metagenome-genome-assembly--contig:-NODE-1781-length-14898-cov-2.470794_pt1 | contig 14898 bp, 25 predicted proteins | sample MGYA00242175_ERZ509134 | MGnify/ENA primary metagenome ERZ509134 (study PRJEB26280, sample SAMEA2338660) | human gut metagenome | biome: human gut; feature: human-associated habitat; material: faeces... | reverse complement strand
GCCCGAAGGCGGCCAAATCTTTATTACCATTCGAAGGTAGAACCAACCCAGCTAAAGTACATCGATGCACTGTACCCTTCGGAAGCCGCATCGGGCACGACTTGTTCCCAAGGGCTAACCAAACTAATAGTTTTGTCCACATTGAAGTAGCAACTAGTAGTGCGTTGACGAATGTAATAAGTGCCACTCCCACCATACCAAACAGGAGCAATGGAGTTTACACCGCCGAAAGCATAAAGAGCTTTTTGGTTACGAATTGTCAATTGGGTTAATGCTTTAAAGTCAGCGATAACAGTGCCAATCGGCAGATTGAAGCTTTTCTTATTGACAGTGTTAAACCAGCCATAAACACTGATAAGATTGAGAGTAGGATTATACTTGCACTCCGCAAAATAATCGGTAAACAGAGAGGTGTTCGGATTAGTTGCAGTAACAGTAATCCAATCGCCAATCCCGTCAGTAATGCCTTCAATTTGCTGGGCCAAATTAGTAACATTTTCAGTCGCCTGATTAGCCAAACTAATAGCCTGGTCAGCCTTACCCACAACGCCATCTACATTTACTTTGTTGGCCTGCATTTGCGTATCGATTTTGAGCATATCCCCGTTAACGTCGCCCAGCCAGGTAGGTTTATCAGTACCAATGAACTGACTAAGACCGAAATACGGGGTTTTGTTAGTGCTTGCCATAATATTTTTCCTCCTTTAAGATGTTAAAGCTTTTCCTTGGAAGTCCCATTCATAAGCAGTAAGACCAAAATCAGCGAACGCAGTAGCAGTAAATTGCTTTGCGTCGTATTCCTCCGCCATGTAACCGCCAGAATGGAAACTAACAAGTTTCTGAATTACATAACGCATGTCTGTTAACTCACCAGTGAACGGGTCAACCATGCTAGTGAATCTCTCCGAAATGCTCATTACGCCAAACATATCATAATCAATTGCATTAAGCATCTTATTATCATATGCCTGCGCACTTAACTCCAGACTGTCATATTCAAGTGCTGTGAGGGCCAAAAATCTGAAAACATCGTACAAGCTGTCGATTACAGTTTGAATATCTTGCCAAAGTCCGTTAATGGGATTTTTTACAATGATAGACTTACCGACATCCTTTAACAGCTCATTGATGTACAGAATCAATTCAACTTTTGTTTTAGCGGCAGAATCATCAATGGCTTTGATGATGTCACTAAATGTATCAGAAATAACGATGTAAACTTGCGCAATGTCAGCATCATGCTTTCTATTTACCGCATCGATTTGCGCGTTAACATAAGACTTTAGAACAAAAATCTGATTATCAATATAGTCCTTATTCATTTCGTCCAAGTCGTTAACTGCTTTGATACATTCTTCTACTTTTGCTAACAGATGCCCAATCAATTCAAGGTAGCTAATACTTTGGTCATACATTGCAGGCAACGCAGGGCTCCAACATCCTAGCCTATGAAGTAACGGTTCAACACGCATTATAGTCACCTCCTTTTAGGGTTCATACCACAAGCCCATAAAACATTTTGCTAATTCCTCATTCGTTATGATTTCATAATCTATGTTAACAATGCTTTCACGAAAGCTCCTAACTAGGGCGGCAACATCGGGGGATGTATTGCCATGGGTATTTTTTGTGTAGTAATCGCTATCTTTCTTATTATATTTTCTGCTTTCGCTTGCATTGTTGTCGTAATTATTCGTAGTGTTGTTACTTGCAATTGTGGCATTAGTAAGATAGTTACCATTTTCAATTGCTCCGGTAGCCATCATCCCTTGGGGAGTGTCACTGTATAGATTTTTGGTTTTTCCTTCACCAGTTCCTACAGTTTTACTATTGCCCTGAGAGCTTCCCTCTTCATCACTGTTGTAAAGCCTATTAAACTCTTCTTTGAGATTATAGGCATTTGTGGGGTCATATTTATAAAGAGTAGTTTTATAAAGCTCATTATAATATGGCATAATCTCATTCATTGTTCTATTCAAATAGAATTTAAACAATTCAGGAGTTTCCGCACCAATCTCGTACATATAGTAATGGTCAATTAACTTTTGGTTAAGAATCCCCCTATAATCTTCATCCCAAATTGGATAATCACGCAACCCAATGTCAAAACCAGTTCCTAAAAGCCTTCTAAGGTCAATCGTAAACACTGACATTTTCGTCCACCTCTTCCGTTTCCTCTTCTGGTTTTTCCGGGTAAATGGGAATGTCACTGTCAAACTCTACACTGATATTCAATTCAGGGAACATTCTATTGATTTTTTCACAAGCTTGTTTTCTTGCATTGATACCAGATTTTCTCTGCATCTCTACTGCGCCATATCCAGCCGTAATTTCATCACCAATAACACGCTCCTTTTTATCGGTGATTCCGTTGGTAATACCCAATGCGGTAAGAGCTTCATTGAAAATCTCGTGCTTTGTCATAGTAAGTTTGTCAGCTACGTATGGGATATTGAGGTTAAGAACCTGGATATTGTCAGTGTTTAAGCTTTTAGTAGTCCACAAGAAAAGCTCGTTACCAGTGTATTTTTTAATGAGGTTGACAAACGTATTTCTTTCCTTATCATCACAACGCACGATAACAGGAAATTTCTGTAATTTAGTATTGCTGTCAACACTACTTTGCAAATCCCAAAGTCGTTGGGCATAGATATTGATGATAGGTGTGTCAGGCGTTCTTAGTCTGTTGTTGAAAATAAGAACGCTGTTTCCTTCATCAAGATTGATGAATGGCTCACCATTTGCCGCAATTGCCTGTCGTTGTTTGGGCACACCATAGTCGTCTAAGTACCCCTGATAGGAAGTACCTAAGGCCATGAAACCTTTTGTTTCATCTTTAAAGAAAACAGCATTTCCATAAAGACAAAGCATCAATTCAAGATATCGTTCGTCAACACTATCAGGCAATCCATACCATTTGAATCTGTTAATGGCCATGTCAACTAGCCTTAGATAGTATTCATTAAACGCATTTTTGTTTTGACCCGCACTAGAACGAAACGCACTTGATACTGTACCTACACCAAGCATACCGTTTAACAAATCGAACATATTTTCACCCCCTACAGAATACTATTGTCAAGATTGTAGTTTAGCATATCGTCGGTATGCCAAAATGTAGTACCACGTTCTAGCATTGACTTCAATTCTCTAAGCGCATCCACTGGAATATATCCGCTAAGATTTGCGTCAACTACTTTAACGTAGTTCCACGACTTACGCCCTCTAAAGTTAGGTAAATCCACTACGTTAACTTTGTAGCCATAAAGGCTAAAGAAGTTATCGATAACCCTTGCAAATTCAGCCTTGATGCACATCGGGAACATGTAAAAATAATGTTGCCCATTGGCGTAATATGCATTGGCGGAAGCTGTATTACCATGAGCCGAATCAGGTAAGACTTTATGCTGTTCGACAGCAGTAACATTTTGAAGCACTTGATGAATACCGCTATAAACAGCCATCCCCCCGGCAACAACATTTCCAGTAGCCGCCGCAGTTATGATACCCAGCGCACCAGTACCCAAAGCACTAGCATTTGAGAACATAAGAGAGCGTTGATTCTGTGCATACCAGTTTTTGAAGGTGTCTGTAACCCAAGAGCAGTTGGGGTAAGGGTTCATAACAGTGGAATATTCGAGCCCTCTATCTTTGTGTTTATAACCATTGGGCACAGCAACGATAGGGCTATTTCCACCCAAGTTAGAGAACACAGTAAACATGTTGCTATAGGAATTAAAATCTTCATATCGATATTCATTTGCTCCACCGCCAGAACCATAAAGCATTAAATAACGATACGGATATGTATATAGTTTTTTGTTCTTGGGAACGTAGGTATCTATTGGCGCGTAGGGATTATCAAGTGAACCGCCAATTTGTTGTTGAAGTTGGCCATCGCCAATCCATCCAGAATAAGAAGCACCTGGCCCCAAACCTAGAAACTCTCTGGGGTACATGAACATTGTTACAATAGCGTCGGCTTTACCAGAAGTGGCATAGGTTTCAATAATGTCTGTAACTTCTTGATTCCTATCAATGTCCGCATAGAAATAGGCTAAACCAGAATAGCTATTGTTAATCATATGCTCAAATCTTTCTGGAACAAACTGTTCAAGAATCTCTGAAACACCTAGCACAATACAAGGGGTTAAATCAACAACATCCCCATACCCTGTGATAACTCCCCTATTGTAAACGTACTCTCCTGTTTCCAATCCTTCGGGAATTAGGTTTGCGCCTGGGGTGTCGTTGTTAACGTGCTGTCGCTCGATAAACATAGGCTTTTTAGAAGCATAGTCCCACCATGTTTGGAACATGTCAATCTTAAAATCTAATTCAGTGGTTCCCTCATTCACGTAGCGAATATCGGTAACAAACCCATAAAACCAGCGGTTACTAAACTCAGGGTTCCTATAGTACAAATAGTTTACCTGACAAACAAAATCATATTCAATGGGGAACTTCACTGTGAAATTATCCCTTTGGTATGTAGAGTTTTCAAGTGTTTTAACAGTTTTACCCCTAAGATAGTTAAGACGCTGACTTTCGTTATCAAAAAGCCTTACGTGGGAATAGTTCTCGTCAAAGGGAACCCCTTCGCAAAGATATATTGTAGTGTTTGCGGGGTATTTCATTTTTATTCCCCTTTCGATTCTAATTCTTCAATCCTTTTTTCAAGCGTTGCAACCTTGCTTTCAAGTCTCTTAATGGCGGCGGTGTTTAAGGCAATCAGTTCAGTGTAACGTAGCGAGTAAAGATATTTTCCCTCAATAGGATTTCCTTCTTCATCCTCGTCAAGGTCTTTGCACAAAGCCGACAATTCAAGATTAGAAAGCCCTATTTCCTCCATACTTTCTTCAATATCTTGGGCAATGAAACCGGTATGCACACGGTCATGTTTAGGTTTGCCTTCCTCGTCTTTCCATCTGAACTTTACAGGTTTCATCTTATCGAAAAGCTCCAAGTACCGATTGTCGCTTTCGATAGGCTCGATATCAGTTTTTCGGTTTCTATCGCTCGTGTTGATGGTTCCGTCAGTGGCGTAGACGGTTTTCCAAAAGTGATTTCCTGGGCCTCTTCCGCAGTTAGATAATGCATTTGTTGAGGGTCTGAACCACCAATAGCCGTCGATGGGGCTGTAAGCAATTTCTTGGTCACTTACTCTCACTGAAAAATAATCGTTAGTGCTAACGAAAGAGCCATGTGGTAAAGTAAAGGTTGGGTTAGTAGTACCTTGCGCGTAACCGACATTTAAATTATAAGGCGATATATATTTTGGCCTATAATTATCAGTTACAAGAACATATTGTGGAGCTGTAGTAATAGCTTGTAATGAGGTAATGGTATCATTAGTTAATTCTTCAACTTCGATAGCCTTACCAACTCTAGTTTGTGCCGCACTATATTTATAAAGTCTAGTGCCATTAGAGCCAACTAAATATGAAGGCGTAGTTGCTGCTGTATAAATGTCGGATGCATCAGTTTCGGTGCTAATAAGATTCGGCCCAGTGTCGCCGGTATCACCTTTCGGGCCAGCCGGGCCCTGGGGGCCCGAAGGCCCCTGGGGTCCGACGACAAGGCCCAAGTCCTTGTTCGCCATAATTTACACCTCGCCGCCTGTACCCTGGTCAGGGTCGGACGGAACAGGATTACTGCCATAGTCAGCAATCAAGTGACCTTGCTCGTCGATACTGAAAGTAGGCGTAATCGCGTCTTTGCCAGCGGGGCCTTGAGGGCCTCTTTCACCAGCCGGCCCAGTAGGGCCTTGAGGGCCTCTTTCACCAGCCGGCCCAGTAGGGCCTTGAGGGCCAACAACTTGGCCCAAATACTTAGTAGCCATAATATCTCCTTCCATAACATAGGCAATTAAATGCCCGTATTTTACCTCGAAATGGTCAACGTAATTTTCGTTGTACATGATGATTAGATTGCCGTCTGACAGCCAAGCGTCAGTTACGGCTCTGTAGGGTTTACAGTTGCGGTAGCGGTGCCCGTCTTAGTTGTGTCAAAGGTGCTAGTAGCAGTCACCGTGATAGTGGCCGTTTCGTTTTCACCCATTTTCAAAACGCCCTCGCCATTGATATTGGTGTTGGGGTCAGCGTTACCAGTGATACCCCAGGTAACAGTTTTGGGGTACAAACCAGTACCCTCAACAGTAGCCGTGAAAGTACCGCTCTGACCCTTAGCGATAACCTGCGTAGCAGGGCTAACGGTAACACCAGTCACGGTAGGAGCAGTGGTAACAAAGGCAACAGCATTGGAGAAGGGGCTAACGCTCATAACGCGCCAGAAGTGAGCCCAGTAGTTCCAGTACAAACCCTGACCATTCATGTCCCGTGTAAACTTCTGCAAGCAGTCGTAAACCATGTAGTAGTTCTCGTCAATCAGAACAGCCTGAACATCTTCAGCACCAGGCCCGAAGTCATCCACCATGATTACACGATACTGGGCGCGAGCAGGCTCCAAGTTAAACAGAGTAGCATAGCCCATAACATTGGTGTAAGCAGAAGCTTTCGCGGAAATCAGCAAAACCTGGCGGTCTTTCGGCGTAGAAGTCAGCACGCCCAACTGGTTATACTTACCACTGAGGAACTCGAAGGAGTTAGAAATGGCCATTACCTGGGTCAAGAACTCTTTAGCGGTATCGCTGTCCTTAACTTCGGGAACAGCAACAACACCAGTAAGGCCATTTACAACCTGCTGACCAATCAGCTTTTTCATCGTCAAGTACTCATCGTATTCAGCGCCGGTGTACATAGCATTGAAAATGCCATTGATGAAATCGCCCATCTGTGCCCAAGACATGAAGGCGGCGCGAAGCTGGTCGTCGCTAATCGTCTGCTTATAGAATACCTGGTAGTTGAGCTTATGGAAAGCGGCATTCACGTCGGGAATCTCACGCTTCATCCATTCCAGTTCAGCAACAGCAGGGTCATACTGGTGAGCTTTCGCAATGTTGATGTAAATCTGCTCAACAGTATCACCATATTCCAGCATACCTTTTTTCAGCACGCGGAAACGGTTAGTAAACATGTGATACTCAATCCACACACGGCCAATGCGGTTAACCAGAGTATCAATGAAAGCATTCTGCGTGGGCTGATAGCTAAGAACAGCTTTACCAACCTCACGGATATTAGTAGCCGTAGGCTCGGGGATACGTTCGTCAAAATTATTCCCCTGATTTACTTTAGCGACGACTTCTCTGATAAGGTCAACGGGATTATCAGAGAGCTTCGCAACAGTGTTTACCTGTTTCATTTAATTACTTCCTCCTGTGTAAAAAATTTGATTTCTTTTTCCTTTTGTTCTTCCATGTTTTCAATGTCACCAGACCTAGCGTCTTTTTCATGAGCGCGCAAAGCTTCGGAAGGTGTCAGCATACGCTCCAACCATCTGTCCTTAGCATCGCGGAAACGCTGGTCAAGTTCATTGTAATTGTTGATAAGGCTTTCACGTTCTTTTTCCCATTCAGCCTTTTCACCATCATACTGTTCCTTGTACCTGTCAAGTTCGCCGTAACGCTCGTCGAGAGAATCTTTCAAATCTTTCACAGCGTCACGCATCTTGTCAGTAAGGCCACCAGTGTCCATGATTTCGTCAAGAACAATGTATGCATCCTTGATGTCCATTATTTATCCTCTCCTTTCATAATTGCATCATACAGTTTTTGTATGATTCTTGTGTTGTTGTCCACGGTTTCTTTGAGAGCTTCAAGAGTATTGCGTTCCCTCAATTCTCTTTTTTCTCTGTCTTGCGCTCTCTGCTTTTTGTCCCACCAGATATAAGAACCCATAGCAATACATGCAAAAATAGGAAAACCTACACCGTTAATCAGTTGAATTACTTGGTTAACATCCATTTTTGCAACCCCCTTTAAGCGTCTGGCAAATCAGCCAAACTTTTATTAAAAATCTTGTTAACTGCGACATTTGAAACATCCATCCAATAATTCCACGAACCCATTTGCTGAACTTTGGCAGTATCAGTATATTGGCAACGATAGTAATTATTGTTATTAAAATAAACCCATCCGTCCCCATCATTACTTGCCGGGAACATAATACTGTGCCCATCCATACTAGCGTTTACAACCAAAATATTGCAATCGGTAATAACAGGAGGCACAGGAGGAACATCCCCGCCGCCAAATTCTACATCGTAAACTCCAATTGCATTTGGCACGCCAAGCAGGAACGAGGGGTCCCCCAGGTTAGAGCCACCGATAGAAGAGCTGGTATGATATTCCCAGTGAGTGTGAGGGCCTTTAACATTTCCCGTTGAGCCATAAATGCCAATAACATCACCAGGCTTAACAATATCTCCAACGTTTACAAGACGGCTAGCAAAGTGAGCGGCAAGCCAAACAGTTCCATTGTCCATCTGGCACACAATAAAGTTACCCCAAGACCAGTTGCCACCAGTTCCCAATTCGGAACGGATAATTTTACCACCAACATTAGGACATCTTACAACGGTATTAGCGTCCGCAGGAGTTTTGGTGTCAATTCCGCGGTGAGCGCCACCGCCAGGATACGAAGGATATCCCGCCGTTACTTGCAATTGGTTGAAGTCGGTAATAGTAGTTTTATAAGTAGCCATTTTAACCCTCCTAAATCATCTGTGCTAACATGTCTCGTAGTTCCATCTTTATTTTTGCTGATTCATAGTACAATCTTCCTCTGAGCAAAGCCTGATATAGATGTTTGACATACATATTCGTTGATAATTGCTTTACGTATTCGACAGATTCTATCATAGTTTCTTTGTTTAAGTTAAACAATCTATTACTACACTTATCGTAGTCGTAAGAGATAACCAGTTCTCCTATAGTCCAATCGTTTACCCAAACACCATAGGTTTTATCATGATAGGCAAACATAAAAAGGAAGTGAGAATCCTTACCCTTCTGAGCAATAAAGCTATCATCGTCAAGCTTAAATTTATTGTCTACGCTATAGGATGCATAGCCATCAATTCTAGCAATCTGACCAAACCTTGTTGCTTCCTTAGATTCCTTGTACTCTTCATCGGCTTCCACATACTCTAAAAGCATGTTGTTTTTTATGATGTATTTCTTGTCCTTTGGAAGAGTTAAGCCCCACTTTAAAAAATAAGGGTTAGCTAACGTTATAGCGTTCGCCATAAAAAATGCTATAACATCTTCTCTTTTACGAGCTATAGTCTCATAAAAATCCAGGAAAACTGTTGGTTCATTTTTTAGATAGCTAATCTTACCTTTTTCTATGATGAACTCATCAAAACAAATGTTGTAAACCTCTGGGAAAGAAGATGATTTATAATGGTGAGCTTGAGTTAAGGCCATTGGATATCCTGCAATCATGTTATTTACTCTCCAACCGTCAGGTGAGAGTTCAATATCATAACCCGGAAATTCATTGTTAAAAATTATGTCATTAAAAAGGGACTTTTGAATCTGTTTTAACTCTGTGTCATATCTTCGCAGGTATACAAATTGTTTTCCTTTTCTAATGAAGTCCCGAATGGCCTTTTTCTTCCAAGCATAAGTTTTACCGTAGCCTCGGGGGCCAACTATAAAATTGAATAGCTGATTATAACTACAGCTCTTATCAATATCATACCACATTTTAAACCTCATTTTAAAAAGACAAATAGGAGAGGGCGTTTAGTCATATGGCAAATACCTATGGAGTGGTAGGACGGTTTTACCCGTTGCGCTTCCTCCTACTCGGCTAAACCGGCCCCTTCTCCTATCTATCTAGTTTAATTGTAACATAATTTCCTGAAAATGTCAATATGTTTTTTAAATAAATATTATTTGATTGTGAAAGTTGTATCTTTTAATACAATTCCTCCATTGGTGTGACAAGGCATTAGTTTTCCTTCAAAAATTGAACCAGGTTTGAAGTTTTCCCATGATACTTTACCCTTAACATTTTCGGGCATACCTGCGCAAGTTACGTTTAATACCCCATCAATTTCTTCGATATAGGTTTTTGCTCGAATAAAACGAGCGCGTGTAAAATGGCTCTCATGAGCCCATGCACCTAATTTAAAATCATCTATTTCTAAGATTGATTTTAAATCGTCTATAGGCAATAAAGTATGTATACTATCTGTGTCACTATAGATATACATATCTTTACCATATTTTTCTATACTAAATTGCTTGATTTTCTGGGAAGTTGTTATAGTGTAATAACGGGCATATGCTGTGATAAAGCTTCCTACTGGTAGATATATTGGGTCTCTTATTTCCTTTTCACCCGTGTGATATGATATGCGCTTATCCTCTGTCAGAAAGGGATGCTTCTTTGCGCATACCGGGTTCAGTGCAAATTTACCATAAAGGGAATTAAGCATAATCTTTGCCCAATTCCTCATTGTTTTGTTCCCCGATTTACTCGATTCAATTTTTACCTGCATCCATTTATCAATATAGCTTTTGAAGAAATCCGAAGAGCTTCTAAATTTCCAACCTTCAATATATTCCACGTTGTAGACATTGTAATGTTCAAGGAATAATTCCATGTCAACGCTAGTTAAGGTTAATGTAATGACATCATTTCCACTAGAAACAACATATTCTGTTGGCAGAAATCTAAAGTTACCTTTAAGCTGGATGGTAGGTATATAATTTTCTTTCAAATCAAACTCACAAGAAAAGGTTTGAATATAAAGAGGATAGAATTTATCATATTCATATTTTCCTTTAAAGGGTAGTGGTTCGCCATATGGCAATTCACAGCTATACATTCTGGAAGGGTAAAGGCTATTGACATCCAAAACATTTCCTTCACCTACATCTAGATTTGCATATACTGGATTTAAATAGGTAAACCCTCCCTTATAGCTTTTCCTTATCAAGCTATCATAATCGGGTGGTGGGAACAATTTTTCGAAATGTTTCTTGCCCACAATTTCCTTGTAATCAGCCAACGCACATGAGCCTTGCGTAAGTTTGGTATAGCCCATATCAAAAATTTTATTAAGAGCTAGTGCCATAATCTTAACATCATTCGTCAAATAAGCTTTTTCTTCATCCGTTAATATATGACCCGGTTCTCTTTCCTCTTTATAATCTAACTCTAATTTTTGAATTGGGAGGTCAAAAGCTTTTGCTATTTCTGATACCTTATAGTTCAACAATTTTAAGCTATCCCTTAATTCTAAAGTATTGTTTCTATTACCAAACATTATCTTAATTTTATAAAACTGCCCTGTGTCAGAAATTAAGGCGTTAAACTGATTCGGGCCCAATCTACCATCTTTGAGGTATTCAAAATTGTTTGTCAAGAGCCAGTGTATTATAAACTCTCCATCAAACTTTAAGTTATGGAAGTAATGCACTAAATGTCCTTTATTTCTGTGCTCAAAAATATAGGATTCTATGCTATTCCCATAAACAATGTTTTCTTCATTGCCAATTTCACAAACAGCCCATGCCCACACACGGCAATCCTCTTCTTTGGTGGTTGTTTCAAAATCAGCCGTAAACATCTTAGTAACCGATGATATCTAAAATAGCTGTAATCTCATTGTATTTATTTAAGGCACTGTCGAAGCCATAAATATACTCAATTGACATATCATGCCCATACAATGGATGCAATGATATTCTAAATATTTCTTCGGGTGGGATTCTGCTTAATCTAGTTCTCAACTCTCCTGCGTATGGCCCTAAATATTCGTCGATAATTCCAAGATAATTTTGTTTATACCTTTCTAAACTCTCTTTGTAATAGTTTGGTTGTGCTAAATTTTGAAGAGTTTTTAATCTTCTCTGGACAGATTCCTTATTCTTTCCTGGGCCAAGGGTAGGGGGTACAAGACTTTCGTTCCGTAGCATTTGCATACCACCTACAGTAACATTGACTTCTACATCACCTTTTATTTTGTCAATAGCCCCCGTTATCTTTTCTATGTTACGTTCTGCTTGCATCTTCACAAAACGGGGAACCTTCACGGGTGATTCTGGCGAATAAGGAACAAGCTTTTGGTATTTTTTATCGGCCAACTTTTCCATGAAGTTTAACTCACGTGCTATCTGGGCCTCGGAGAGCTTAAAAATATTGTCGGCATCTACTGGCTGTAGAAACTCCAAACCCTCACCTGTTAGCCTTTCAACACGCTTGTTAAACTCATTTACCTTTTCTTTGACAAACTCTGTAGATATATCTGACTTTTTAATCATAGAAAGGGAGACTATATTTCAAGTCTCCCTTCACCGCCCTTTCTAATTAGAATGGAGCTTCCGAAAATTCTTCCTCTGATTTTTCCTTGTTTTCCTTCGAACCAGGGAAGTTTACATTCTGCACAAGGACTTCATAAGTAGTTTTGAGATTACCTTCCTTGTCCTTATACTTACGAGCCTGCAACGAACCATTTACAAGAATCATGTCGCCTTTCTTGAAATACTTACCGATGATATCGGCAGTTCCCCTCCACGCTACCAAATTGATGAAGTCGGTTTCCCTGGTGTCACCCTTTTTAACATAGTTTCTTGCTACTGCGATAGAGCAACTAAGATAGCTTTCACCTGCCTGGGATTTGCGAATCTCGGGGGTATGAGTAAGACGGCCCTGCAAACATACAACGTTCAACATGATTATTCATCCTCTACAGTTTCTTCGGTATTAGCCATAGTGGCATAGGTAATAAAGTCGTCGAGGCTCATTTTATAGAGGCTCTGTTCAAAGATAGCGCGGAGGAAATACAAATCGTTACGCTTGCAATAACGTTTTGCTTCCTTTTCATTGTCACAGCCAGGCACCGTATAAACCTTCTCGCCCTCGGGGGTGTAAGCAGTGATAATAGCGGTTGTGATGGTGCGTGTGATAGCTTTCATTTTGTTTTTCTCCTTTAATTTTTATTATTAAAATAGGGTAGCCCTACTTTAATTCGATTGAAATTGAATGACCTGTAAGCGAGTTATTGGACTGGAACAAACTAAACCTTTTCACCTTGCGTTCGCCATAGCGATTGATGCATTTTTCTATGGTGGTGTTCTCAATCTGTACACCGCGGCTATCGTAAATGATGCAAGCGGTGTCCTGAAAATTAACATTGTCACAGTTTAATATAAGGGTTGAAACCTTCATAATTTTTTACCTCTATTTTAATAAGTAATTCATTTGCGCTAGGCTCACACCATAAAACTTTATAATCACCCCAATTTTTAAAATCCTCTTTTTCCTTGGAGACAGATATTAATTCCCCTTCTAAATCGTAAATGAAATAGGTTTCAGCATCTTTTACTAGCTTTAGAAACTTTCTTAGTTTCATTAAAGATTTGGCACCTCCAATTTAATGGTTACACCAAAATCATAAGGTACACAATTCAAAACTTTTAGTAACTTCTTAAGTTTCATAGCGTACCACCTAATTCTTCTGCCTTTCTTACAACGTTGCTTGCTTTAAGTTTAATAGAGGGCTCCCAATCCGAAAGAAAATCAGTGTCGAAAATTCCTTCTTTTTGAGCTAGCATAAATGTCATAATTGCAGATTGCAATTCCCCGGTCTTGATAAATTTCTGTGCCTGTTGCAAGATGTACCATTCGACCAGATAGTCTATGTACTCTTGCTCTACCCCAGCTTTGTTAAACAACTCTGCGGGGTGATTCTCGCAAAAATTGTCGATGTAGTCAATCATGTTGTTTTTCACTTCTCGTTCCACCTTTTCTTGTAAAGTTCGATAAGTCCTAGAGCAATAATTTCCCTTGCCATCTCCTTTTTGACCTGTTCTCCCCTGCACCCATCCGCAATTGTGGTTGCTGGATAAAGTTCAAAAGTCAGGGCGTCCCTGATTTCTTCCCATGTCATTACTATTACCTCCTGCCATTATTTTTAATTTTCCGTCTGAACCAAAAATAAAAATTACATCGTCGTTTTTGCTGTCAATTGTAGTTGTTAAAGAGGCGTCTATATTGCCAATAGTGTTTTTAAGATGTTCCCAAATTACCATAACTATAACCTCTCCTTTGTAGCTCGTAAAGGATTTCATTTGCGGTAGAGTAAAAGTGAGCAACAAGGCAGTAAGAATAATAGTTGTTTAAAAACTCATCGGTGAGGTGGCCATATAGGGCAGATGAATACTCGTCAAAGTATGGGCTGTTCAAATCTTGCATTATAAATTTTCCCCCATTCATTAGCTATCTTTATCACTTCTGGTTCCGGAATAACCTTCCTCATTGCAATTATCATATCGCTAACTGCTCTAGCCTCGCTTTTAACGAGATTATCATATAATTTTTCAAGTTTTTTATATTCATGAAATGCTAAAAGTGCAACAAGTCCAGCTCCGCAGGAAAGCGATAAAAGGATTATTCCTAATAATTTTAAGGCTTGCATTACAAATTCATCTCACTATCATTCTATATTAAACACGATTACTTCTCTATTTTTATACAATTCGTAAAAATTTCCAACTTTTCCTTCTTTGTAGAATCCATTGGGCAAGATTAGTTTAATTTCACTTGATTTATTCCAGTCGCCATATTTCTCATACAATTCTCCAAATGTCATAATATCACCTTAAAGGACGCCTAGCCCGTTAACTTATTCGTAAGTATCTTGATTTTTAGATAGCTTAGTCATTTTCTCAATGTACTGCACACAGGACGCTAAAGACCAGTTAGTATAGACATTCAATCGTCCACCGTATTCATTGCTTTTCCATACGCGATAAACAGATCTTTTGCCATCGTAAGTTACGTGATACTCATTCATTTTCAACAACTCCTATTCAAATTTGCCGGTTTGTAAGGTGGTCGGCGGCCTCCGTGGCTCTGTTCCCATCGTCAAGTGTAATAAGTAGGTGCATCTTACATGCCCTCGTCCGTTCCACTGTCTATAGTATACCATAGATATTTGATTCTGTATAGCACCATATGTTGCATCATTATGGAGTATTGT